>Ga0209628_10003790_pt1 | contig 10722 bp, 5 predicted proteins | sample TergutCu122P4_FD_187285 | JGI IMG/M metagenome (GOLD analysis project Ga0209628, IMG submission 187285) | Cubitermes ugandensis P4 segment gut microbial communities from Kakamega Forest, Kenya - Cu122 P4 (SPAdes) (version 2) | ecosystem: Host-associated > Arthropoda: Insects > Digestive system >... | reverse complement strand
TTTATAAAGTTTTTCCCAATTTTCATTATAATTTTCTGAATTCTTTTTTTGGGTAAAAGGATTATATCCTGATTGATAATGTATTTTAGGAGCTTCTTGATAATTTGGTTTATGAGTATAAACAGGGATATTTATTACATTTTCATTGTTAAATTCGAGGCTTGGAATAGCATTGGATATAGTAAGAGACTCTTTCACTGCCGAATTGATTATCAACCAGATTGATTGTTCGTGTTCAAATTTGATTTCTGTTTTAGCCGGATGAATATTAACATCAATGCTTGCGGGGTCAACTGTAAGGTAAATGAAATAATTGGGCATTTCTCCATCAGAAATGAAAGGTTCGAATGCTTGCGCCACCGCTTTATGAAAATATGGATGTTTCATGAAACGGTTATTTACAAAAAAATACTGCAGAGCGCTTTTTTTTCTACTTGAATCCGGCGTGCCGATAAAACCCGAAACCGATACCAAGGTACTGCGGGCTTGTAGAGTAAGTAATTGCGTATTCAACTTTTTGCCGAAAATAGTAAGGATTCGTTGCCTGATAGAGGATACCGGAAGATTAAACAGTTCCGTATCATTGTGATGGAGTTCAAATGATATTTCCGGATTGACCAAAACAACCCGTTCAAATTCGATAATAATATTTCTTAATTCCGTTTCGTTCGATTTAAGAAATTTTCTACGCGCCGGCACATTAAAAAAGAGATTTTTTACCGAAAAAATACTGCCTTGATTTGCGGCAATTGTTTCCTGTTTTTCTAATCGGGATGCTGAAACCTGAATCAACGAACCTGTGGTATCTTCTTTTCGAGCGGTTCGTAATTCAACTTGAGAAACAGCTGCGATGGAAGCCAGCGCTTCTCCTCTGAAACCAATGGTTCGCAAGGAAAACAAATCGTCAACCTTTTGAATTTTTGAAGTTGCATGCCTTTCAAAAGCCATCCGGGCATCGGTTTCTGACATGCCTTCTCCGTTGTCGATTACTTGAATTAAAGTACGGCCGGCATCTTTGATAAATAGTTGAATTGTACTTGCTCCGGCATCAATAGAGTTTTCAATTAATTCTTTAACCACTGAAGCCGGACGTTGAATCACTTCTCCTGCAGCAATCTGATTGGCAATCGAATCGGGAAGTAAATGAATTATATCAGTCATGGGGTTTATTCTTGTTGTGTTCGTGACCTTACCCTTCGAGGCGGAGGAATATCTTCTGTTTTCATTTCCGTTTTAATGAATATATCCTCTTTACTTTTCGGACGAATGTAATGATAGTCCACAAAATCCTTTAAAAATTTTGTATCCGGCGTTAAGTCAGGAATAGGAATTATATCCATTGTAGATTCCGGTTGCAATTTAATTCTGTAGATCTTTCGCTGCTTAATATCAAAAGTTATCAAGCTGGCAGCCGATTTGGACAATTGTAAAGGAGCCGCATCGACAGCATCAAGATTATAATAGATCGCTTCTCCATTTCCTTCTAAAAACATTTTATACACCTCGCCAGCATCAAAATAGCAGGTAAGATTTCTACCTTTCAACTGATGATAATAGGTCGAATCAATCAATTGCATTGCAAACGAATAATTTAAAACATTTAATTGTTCAATCGTACTGTCGTTGAATAGAATTACAATCGTATCGCCTGATAATTGATAAGTATCATTCCAAAGAACAGGATTTTTAAGCAATCTTAAGACTGAATCTGAAGAATTGTATAAGGCAGAATCGCATACACCTTGAATATCTGTACGATAGAAACGAACGCCATAATACGCTCGTATTTCCTGAATCGAATCAATAGTCACCATTTGTATTGTATCGGCATGAATAAAACAAGAATCCCTTTGGGAATATTCAATCATTTGAGCTGAATCGGTAACAAAAGCATATTTTGAATATTCGTCGTAGAATCCATATTCACCAGTGATGATTACTTTTCGCACTGTATCATTCAGAATCATATTTCCAAACGCTTCAATAAAACTTTTTGCGCGGTAATAAGCTATCGAATCGGCAGTAATTGTTTTCGACTTATCTTTACTAACCACGATTGAACGGTTGTAGAGCATTGATTCTTCGGTAACAGTATTATACCAACCGGAATCGGAGTATACAAAGCCGCTATCTGCTTCAATGACTGTTGAAGTGATAATAGTAGCAATCTTTGTTTCGGTATTATATATCAATGAATCGGATGTAAGAATAAATTGAGGATTAACCAACCGCACTTGATTTTTGAAAAAAGCAGTTTTGGTATCAGGCGAGTATTGTCCATAAACCGAGGTTAATTCGTTGATGGAATCGATCAGCATTCCGCCATTAAAATAATAACCAAGATTTTTTATCCGGTCGAAATCAAAACTATCGGTAAATAAGGTAACATCTTTATTTTCCATTTTCACATTTTCCCGAATTTTCGCTAATTGAGTATTTCCGTAATAATCTAAGAAATCTCCGAAAATGAAGAGTGTATCACCCTGTACAATACGGATATTATTAAAAGCTTCCAAAGAATTTGATTTATTTTTAAAATATGCGCTATCGCAATACATAAAAATGCTGTCATGACGGAATATTACATTTCCTCTTAAAACATAAATATCCGGATTATTATTTTGTTCTAATTCAACAGAGTCTGCATTAAGTACAATTACCCGGGTCACTTTGGGGTTATTATTTGGAGCCGGATTTTGTGGAATCCCGAAAAAAGTAGTAATTACAAAAAACAACAGGAATAGGGTTGTTGTTTTTGCAGCGTTATTTTTGGAGCCATCCATCTCTTTCAAAATCGCAATTTTTCCAGTTGTCGTTAATTCTAATATAGGTTTCCTTTTGTTTTTTTGCTATCCATTTATTTAATATTTCTTCTCGTTTTTCTTCTTCTACCATCGTTTTCAATGCTTGAAAATCTTCACTTAAACTCGCTTTATGGCCTTCGATACGGGATTTCAGTTTTACAATTGCTACAACTTCTTTGTTTGTTTTTAAGCTTATCATCGAAAACGGTTTGGAAATTTCGCCTACTTGCATGTCATTTATTCTTTTTGCAATTTCCGGATGCAGCTCAGACATATCGAAACGTGAAGTACCGCTTCTGGCAGTTATATTTATGTTATTCGAATTTGGAGTATTAACCATCAATCCTTTGTTATTACGAGTATCTTTGTCGGCAGATAAATAAGTTGCTCCTTCTTCAAAAGTAAATTTTCCTTCGACGATGTCGCTACGTATCGAATCCAATCTTAAAATGGCATTATCAATTTCTTCTTTTGTAACACGCGGACGAAGCAATATATGTCGAACATTGATACGGTCGCCTCTTTTTTCTATCAATTGGATGATATGGAAACCATATTCTGTTTCTACTATACGAGAAACCCTTCGGGGATCGTTCAAATCAAATGCCACTGCAGCGAATTCAGGTATTAGAGAACCTTTTCCCATAAATCCCAGATCTCCTCCACTGACAGCAGTATTTTTATCATCAGAATAAGAACGCGCCAAAGCGGAAAACGTAGTTTCGCCGTTGTTGACTCTCTCGGTATAACTTCTAAGCCTTTCTTTAATATTATCTATTTCTTCCAGCGACACCCTGGGTTCATTGGTTATTATTGAAACTTCTACGGTAGTAGGGATATATGGAAGGCTATCTTCAGGAATCCGTTTATAGAAGCTTCGAACTTCTGAAGGAGTGACATTTACTTTTTCAATTAACTTCTTTTGAACTCTATCAACAGCAAACATTTCTTTAAAACTATTACGAAGTTCTTCCCTCCATGCATTGATCGGCTTATTGATCCATTCTTCCAATTTCTCCTGCGATCCCGATTGATCGATAGCAGCTTTGATCCGGCTCTCAACATAATTAAACACTTCAGAGTCGCTTATTTCAATACTATCTAACCGGGCTTGATGTAAAAACAATTTCTGAGTTGCTAACTGCTCGGGAATCAAACAATACGGATCACCCTGAAACCGTTGTCCTTCCAATTGATATGTCAAACGCATATTTTCCACATCCGATAAAAAGATGGCATCATCTCCGATTACCCAAATCACTTCATCAATCACATTGTTGTTTTGGGCTTGTGTATGCGTGTGAAAGAATAATCCAATCAGACTTATAAGTAACAAGGAATAATGTTTCATATATATTTAAATTTTGAATCAGTTTAGAAAATTATTCATTAAAAAATTGAATTTCACCTTTATCTAATGCTCTCTGGTACAAATCTTCTTCAGTTTTTTTTAAAAAATCGACTTTTCTTTGATTAATTAATATTTCTTTGATCGTAGACCTTGCATGTTCATACGGAGCGTTATCGCCAGGCAATAAAAAATCCGTTATATTTAAGAAATAAAAAAATCCTGCGTCTTGTTTTTCTAAAGTTTTTATTTTAACGGCATAATCTTCTTTAGACATTATATCATTGGGGACATTTTCCATTAATTCGTCAAAATCCATCCATTTATCAACCGAATAAATAAAAATTGCCGTATTATTCAAACTATATTTTTCTAAATTATCTCTAAAATTAGGTGCTTGTGATTTGTACCATAAGCGGATCTCATTTAGTTGAGGAGCATTTACCGGGACTTTTAAGAATATTCCTTTAATAAAAGGTTTTTCTAATTTTAATTTATCTTTGTTCCGGTTATAATAGTCATAAAGCGACTGTTCATCAATTTCTTTTGTTAATCTTTCATTAATTAATTGTTCTTCATATTGATAGATTAATAATGATTTCCTGTAATTATCAACTAATTTTTCAATATTTTCCTTATCATATATGTTTTTAGATGCAATATCGTATAATAAATTCTCATTGATCCAGTTGCGAATATAATATTCAGCAGCGATAATACTGTCTTCATAGGATAAACCTGACGGAATAGATTCCTCTAACTCACTCCTATTCAAGATTTTATTTCCTATTTTAACCAATGCGTTAGTTTTTTTATTCTCTATTGTATTATTACAACCAATCGTTAGCAATGATAAAACTATAATTAATAAAAAGAATTTCATGTTCGATAAACCTGTTATTTTATCGTTTCAAATACTTCCGGATAAATGGTTACCTTGTATTTTTTATTTAATTCCTTTATCCAATTTTCTTCCAGGAAATTTTGATAATCGGTAACTACCGGTCCTTGAATATCCTTATAGGATTCAGGTCCTTTCAGGATTTTTCCAATAAGGAAAAAATCCTGAAATTCGGCAGGTCGCTCAGCAACGCCGGATTTAAAAGCAGCTTCATCTACGAAAGGGTTATCTCCTTTTTTGAATAGACCTTGTTCAATTTTCACATAGCTAACCGGTCCTACTATGTAGTTATCCAACAGAAATTGGACAGCTACTTCAGGATCTTTACGGGCGATTTCTTTTTGCATTTGCTTTTTAGTTTTGGTATCTTTTGCCAAAACAATATATCCTTTATATACCGGATTGTCCCAAGCGTAGTTTTTCTTGTTTTTTTCGTAATAAGCAGTAAGTCCTTCCGTATCTTCGGAAGCTTTTCTCCAAACCTCTTTATTACTTATTTCAAACATTAAAATTCCGTCGCGGTATTCTTGTATCAAATTTTTAAATTCGGGATATTTATCTTCCAATAATTTATCTTTTGTTTCATTCAACGACATATATTCAAACCATTGCAACCTGTCGTTCAGTAGTTCTGAGGACAAAGAATAAGATGAACGGCTATTTTGCTTTACAAAAGAAAAGAATTGATTCAATGAAAATTTGGTTTTTCCGATTGAAAACAATGTGATTTCGGGGTTATCAAAAGCTGAGAAAAACATACTGTCGGTTGGATAAACTGTATTTGCTTTTGAAAACAATAATTGATAAGCTGAATAATCTTTTTCAAAACCATATTCATTTTTCATATTTTCAATTGCAGGCTGATGTAATTGAATGATATAACCGCCGGAATTTAATTTGGATTCAATTTCTTTTCTTTTTTCATCAAAAGGCTCTACCGGTTTTTTTCCCAATAATTTAACGATATGATATCCAAATTGGGTTTTAAATGGTTTTGATATTTCTCCAATTTCATTCAATGAAAAGGCGACATCCTGAAATTCTTTAACCATGGAACCAATTCCGAACCACCCTAATTCACCACCATTTGAAGCGCTTCCCGGGTCATTTGAATGTTCTTTTGCCAATTCAGAAAAATCGGCGCCTTTCATTAATTTGTCATAGATTTCATTGATTATTTTCTTAGATTCATCTGCTTGAATATTATCTGCATTGGGCGGTAAATTGATCAGAATATGAGCAGCATTGACCTGACCCGGATTTTCTTTTTTTGCATGAACTTTTACGATATGATAGCCATAATTTGAACGGAACAATTCTCCAATTTTACCAACAGCTGTGTTAAAAACTATATCTTCAAATTGAGGATTAAGCATTAAACCTGAAAACCATCCAAAATATCCCGGACGATCTGTTTTAGGAACGCCGGTTTCAAGCGAAAACTCTACGGCTATTTTTTCAAAATTTTCACCTTTTAAGAGTCGATTTTTGATTTGAATTGCCTTATTATAAATTTCGACAGTATCTGATGGAAACAGTTTTAAATCGCCATTTTGCACCTTTGGAAAAAGAAGTATTATTTGACTCATTTCAACCATTTCATTCATCCGGTTATAGATTTTCCTGATAAAATCTTCATTAATTTCCATATTTTCTAAATAGGGTTTGGCTTCAGCGGAACGGTAACCAGCCAATTCAGTCAAAAAAGCCGTAGTGGTATCTATTCCCTGAAATTCTGCTTCGGCAACTTTTAGTTTCAAGTTTTTAAATAATTCTATATATTCTTTTAATGACCGTTTATCAATAACATCATCATTATTATATTTATTATAAAAATACTCAAATTCAGATTTTTTGAAGTCTTTACCATCGACCTTCATTATTACAGGGTCGTTTGTTTGAGCTATTATCTTCACTGATAAAAGAAGAAAAGCAAATAGAAAAAAGCGTACTCTCATTTTATTAATTATCATATTATCATTTATCAATTTATTTTACACACCTTATCTAAGTATAACGGAAAAAAACATTATTTATTATTATTAACCTCTTGTATAACTATAATTGGGAGCTTCCTGAGTAATTGTAACATCATGAGGATGGCTCTCTTCAATTCCGGCTTTAGTGATACGCGTAAATTTCACATCGTGAAGCGTTTTAATATTTCGAGCGCCGCAATAACCCATACCGGCTCTTAACCCACCTACTATTTGAAAGATAACTTCATAAAGCGACCCTTTAAATGGTACGCGTGCAGTTATGCCTTCAGGCACCAATTTTTTTATATCGTCTTCCACATCTTGAAAATAGCGATCACTTGATCCTTTCTGCATAGCTTCCAATGAGCCCATTCCACGGTATGATTTAAATTTTCGTCCGTTAAAGATAATCGTTTCTCCGGGCGATTCCTCAACGCCTGCCAGCATAGAACCCATCATTACGGAATGAGCGCCTGCCGCCAAAGCTTTAACAATATCGCCCGAATAACGCACTCCACCGTCGGCTATTAATGGAATGTCTTTTCCTTTTAATGCTTTTGAAACTTCGAAAATAGCTGAAAGTTGCGGAACACCTACACCTGCAATTACGCGTGTCGTACAGATCGAACCGGCTCCAATGCCTACTTTTATAGCGTCGGCTCCCGCTTTTGCCAGGACACAAGCGGCTTCTGCAGTAACAATATTTCCTATTATCACATCTGTATCAGGGAAAGCGGCTTTCACTTTTTTCAATGTATCAACTACATAAATTGAATGCGCATGAGCGGTATCAATTACGATTGCGTCTGCTTCAGCATTCACTAAAGCTTCAACCCTAAGCATTGTGTTTGATGTTACTCCCACTCCGGCGGCGACACGCAACCGTCCGTTTGAATCTTTGCATGCAAAAGGCTTATCTTTAGCTTTTGTAATATCTTTATAGGTAATTAAACCTATCAATTTGTTATCATGATCAACTACCGGTAATTTTTCGATTTTATATTGCTGAAGAATCTCGGTAGCTGCTTCCATATCGGTAGATTGGTTGGTAGTGATCAGTTTATCTTTTGTCATAACATTATCTACCAATAGCGACATATCACGTTGGAAACGCAAATCACGGTTGGTAACAATTCCTACCAAATGATTGGCATCATCAACAACAGGAATTCCTCCAATTTTATATTCTGCCATTAAAGCAAGAGCGTCGCCCACCGTTTTTCCTCTTTTAATACATACAGGGTTGGAAATCATTCCGTTTTCAGCTCGCTTAACAGATCTTACCTGTTTGGCTTGTTCTTCAATACTCATGTTTTTATGAATCACACCAATACCTCCTTCGCGGGCAATTGCTATGGCTAATTTTGCTTCTGTTACAGTATCCATAGCAGCTGATACCACAGGAATATTTAAACGGATATTTTTGGAAAATTGCGTCGAAAGATTGACTTCACGCGGCAACACTTCCGAATAAGCCGGGATTAACAATACATCATCGAAAGTTAATCCGTCGAATTCTATTTTTTCTGCAATAAATGACATGGGAAAGGTTTTTAATTTATTGCGTGCAAATGTAATTATTTTTTTTTATTAATTTGCTAATTCGGAAATAAATTTGATTCTTACGAGGCGAATTTCTTCTTCAGAATATTCTCCGCCCAATTCTTCGATGGCTTCTTCCAAACCATCTGTTTCCGATTCTTTAAAATACTGGTACATATCTTCGATATGATCTTCATCCATCACTTCATTAAGAAAATAGTCAATATTTATTTTTGTTCCTGAATAAACGATAGCTTCTATTTCATCGAGTAATTCTGAGAACTCCAGGCCTGTTGTCAGCGCAATATCGTCTAATGCAACTTTCCGGTCGATGCTCTGAACGATCGAGATTTTAAGTTTGGATTTATTGGCCACAGTTCGAACCCTCAGATCTTCCGGTCGTTCGATTTCATTTTCAGCCACATGGCACTTTATCAATGATATAAACTCCTGACCATACCGTTTTGCCTTTCCGGAGCCCACTCCCGGAATGTTTTGCAATTCATCGAGAGTAACCGGATAGGTAGTTGCCATCGCTTCAAGTGAAGGATCTTGAAAAATAACATAAGGAGGAACTTCTAATTTTTTTGCTAACTTTTTTCTCAAGTCTTTCATCATTGAATATAATACCGGATCAACAGCACAAGAAGCTCCTCCACGCATAGGGGTTTCTTCTGATGAATCATCTTCATCGAAATCATTATCTTTTGTAATCGTAAACATGGATGGATTAGCAATATATTTACGTCCGTTTTCCGTCAATTTCAACAGGCCGTAATTTTCTATATCCTTATCCAAATAACCGGCTATCATTGCTTGTCGAATAACAGCATTCCAGGTTTTTTCATCTTCATCTTTTCCTGTGCCAAAAATATCCAATTCATTATGTTCGTACGACAGTATCTCCGAAGTTGTTTTTCCTTGAAGAATATTGATGATATGATCTGCTTTGAATTTATCTTTTAGAAGATCAACGGTTTCTAAGATAGAAATCAATAATTCCTTTGCTTCCACTTGTTTTTTAGGATTTAAACAATTGTCGCAACTTCCGCAGTTATCTTCTGTATACTCTTCTCCAAAATAATGCAGTATTACTTTTCTCCTGCAAACGGAAGTTTCAGCGTAAGCTCTTGTTTCTTCCAGTAATTGCCTACCTATTTCCTGTTCGGAAACCGGTTTTCCTTGCATAAATTTTTCTAATTTTTGTAAATCTGCATGGGCATAGAATACGATACATTTCCCTTCTCCACCGTCTCGTCCGGCACGTCCGGTTTCCTGATAATAGCCTTCCAAACTTTTAGGAATATCATAATGAATTACGTAGCGAACATCCGGTTTATCAATTCCCATTCCGAACGCAATGGTTGCTACAATCACTTCAGCCTCTTCCATCAAAAAGGCATCTTGATTATCGGTACGGGTTTGGGAATCCATACCTGCATGATAAGCCAAAGCGTTGATTCCGTTTGCTTTTAAGATTTCGGTAAAATCTTCCACTTTTTTTCGCGATAAGCAATAAACAATTCCTGATTTTCCTGAATTTGCTTTAATAAATTTAACGATTTCTTTATCTATATCTTTCCCTTTTTGCTTTACTTCGTAGTAAAGATTCGGTCGGTTGAAAGAAGATTTATAAACTACCGCATCCATCATTCCCAAATTTTTCTGGATATCGTGCTGGACTTTAGGAGTTGCAGTTGCTGTGAGCGCGATCAATGGACGACGGACTATTTCGTTAATTATGGGTCTGATCCGCCTGTATTCCGGACGAAAATCATGACCCCATTCGGAAATACAATGTGCTTCATCAATAGCATAGAAAGAAACCGGAACTTGCCGCAGGAATTCTATATTTTCTTCTTTGGTTAAAGATTCAGGCGCTACATACAATAATTTGGTTTTTCCTGATCGAATATCATCTTTTACTTTATCTATTGCCGTTTTATTTAAAGATGAATTAATAAAATGGGCAACACCATTGTCTTCGCTAAAATTTCGCATGGCATCCACTTGATTTTTCATCAGTGCAATTAACGGCGAAATCACCAATGCAGTTCCTTCCAGCATAAGGGAAGGTAACTGATAACAAAGTGATTTTCCGCCTCCTGTAGGCATTAAAACAAATGTATCTCTGCCTTCCAAAATGCT
>Ga0209628_10003789_pt1 | contig 10722 bp, 1 predicted proteins | sample TergutCu122P4_FD_187285 | JGI IMG/M metagenome (GOLD analysis project Ga0209628, IMG submission 187285) | Cubitermes ugandensis P4 segment gut microbial communities from Kakamega Forest, Kenya - Cu122 P4 (SPAdes) (version 2) | ecosystem: Host-associated > Arthropoda: Insects > Digestive system >... | reverse complement strand
TCCCGGAACTACAGCTGCGGTAACACCTGTAACTGATGGGCATGGAGTGCCGGCTTCAGTAATAGTGGTAAATGCCATCCAGTGCGTTGAGTGGGTACCTTTAAGGGTAAAAGTAACAGGAGTCGTAGTTACATTAACTTCGTAGTAGAGCGCGTTGGTTCCATCTTGCGCCATCCAATAGAGAAGACCTGTTGAACGGTCAAAACTCATATTCTGTATATATGCCGATGTAAAGGGAACGGTAGCCGTTTGCGTAAATGCACCTGTTGTTAAATTAATAGTTCCGAATTGGTTGGTACCTTGAGGACTGGCGTAAGCAACACCTGCATTGTTGATTGCCACAATATAAGTAGGTTGCCCTGCCATACTACCTAATACGGTTAATGCACCCGTATTGAGGTTAATAGTTCCCCAGTTAGTGCCTTCAGAATCTGCACCTGTATATGGAAATACATACGTTAAGCCGTTAGCGGGATTGTAGCACAAGGCTGCAGCATCGCATTGAGCAATACTGCCAATGTTAGTCCATGCTCCTGTAGTCATATTTATTTTACCTAATTGATTTCCGCTATTCCATCTGGCAGCGTAGAGTTCTCCGTTAATGTACTCGTATGCTTGTTGGAAACTTCCGTTTGAGCCTACTGAAACCGGCGGGAAAGGAGTGCCTACGGTGCCTTTCGCAACAGCACCATTAGAATCTCCATAGTAGATTGGATCGGTTGAGCCCCTTGATGGGAAGAAATCCGGCAAAGGAGTGCTGCTTTGTTGCGCACCGTACTGATTTGGATTTGTTCTTAATGTGCGAAGTTCTGCCATTTCTTGCTCCATTTCAGCTTTTTGCACATCTTTTTCAATATCTATAGGGGTTGGGATATAACTTTGTTTCAGCGGGTCGCCGAAGGTAACTGCGGATTTTCCGGCAGGTTTATCCCATTTGAGGATATTTCTGCAGTCTTCCCATTGTTCAACGGTTAAGTTCTTAATGGGGGCACAGTTGTAACCACCCCAGCAAGGAGATTCCTCTTTGGTAGCGGGGGTGCTTAATCCGTCTTCACAAATAGCTTTTACAGACCAAATGTGGGTTTCTTCGGGGTTGTAAGTTACATCCTTATAATAGGGAACTTTTACTTTAGTAGCAATGAGGGCATCGTCGCGGTATACGTTGTATTTAACGGTTCCCGTGCCACAATCGTAATCATCGGTAAAGAATAAGCCGTTAAATGTGCCCATTCCCTCCGTACCGTTACAGCCAACATAGTAAACCGGTGCCGGAGATTCGAAAATTAATTCGTTGTCCCAATTATACACTTTAAGACCACATTCGCAATTATAGTAATTCGGGGTCCAGTATAGTTTCAACTCTCCTGCAGGAACCATAATAGTCTCTGTAGAAGTATATCCTGAAGCCATCGTAATGGAAGCCACATTCACACCATCAATCTCCACATCAACTTTGCTGGGAGACATCCAACCGGAGTAAGTGCTTAATTTTAGGAATGTGAGCGCACACATATCTCCAAATGCGGCTCTTCCGCTGGCACATCCGCTTGTTCCTGCCGGAGTAACAATAGAAACAGCAAAAGTATGATAGCCTGAAGTAAGAACGGTTACCGGTATTGTTACTGTAGCACCAGGCACCACGTTTGGTCCTGAAGTAAAGCTTGTAAAAGGAGCACCATCACGTAAAATTTTCACTTCAGAAATGGTTGTCAGGTTGGTGCCGCCAATGGTTTGGCTCGGATTTTTCCATGTAAGAGTTCCTGTTAAAGTGGTTCCAGTGGGCGTAACTGCTACATTGGTTGCCGATTTAGGTATGTTTAAATTGGGGGCAGTAGGTATAGCAAATCCCACCAATTCTCCCGGCAAGTTTCCAACAAAACTCATTGAATTTTCACACAAATCGAAAGACCATAGTTCCGCAACTCCCCAATACCAATCGTAAGAAGCCCAATATATTGTATTGGTTTCTCTATCAACAGCCATATCCTGAATATATCCGGGGCTAACAGGATCGGTTGAGAACAACGGAGTTACATTACCTGTATTAATGTCAAGTTCATCAATGGTTCCGTCGAAATTTAGCACAATAAAACGTCCGTCGTTGGTAATAGCAAAGCAAGAAAGAACGTCAGCGTTTCCTGTACATTTATATTGTGTAGCACCGGTAGTAATATTAACTGTATAATATTCATTATCAGCGTTTGAAACATAAACTAATCCATCTGCAGGATTGTAACACATAGCAATCGGTACAGATACGCTATGGGTAGCTACCGGAGTAAATGCACCTGTTGTAGTATTAATTTTGTAAAGGCTATAATTTTCCACATTAATACAGTACCATTCGCCGTTAATCCAGTCGCCGCCACCCGGTAAAGTAGAAATTGAGCCACTGCCTATAAGCGTACTTCCTAAAGGGTTATTCAAGGGGAGTTTAATCGGTCTGTTTTGTGGATAATAGTTTTCGCAGTCAACAGCATAGGCTACTGTATTTGGACCTCTTTGTGATAATCCGGCATGTTCCGGTCTTGGAACAGGATTCGGATTAACCGGTGCTCTTAACATATGATTCTTAGCGGGTAATTGATTTTCGCCTCTTGTGGGTACCACGCCGCCAAAATCTCTGGGCGCATTGGTAGTAATTACAGCACCCTTTTTGCCGGGCTCAGTCCAGTTCAATTCTGCGTAGCCGCAATCCTCTGCATAGTCAACTACTAAATTGGTTGGGGGGTTACAGGTTCCCTTATCGCCGCAAGCGGGTTTAGTAGCACTAACCGGTGCAGAAAGGGTGTTGCCTGTACAAAGTACTTTTACTTCCCACTTATGGGGGATAGAAGAGTTGTAGGAGATATCGGCATAATTGGTTGCTTTTGTAGTAGCAAGATAACCGCCGTCGCGATAAACAAGATAATGGTAAGTAGCTCCGCAGTAGTGTCCAAATGAGGCAATGACGTAACCTGCTGACCATGTTGCACAACCTACGGTTCCGCAACCGCCCACCAAGTCGCCGTCTTTATCAAACACTTGAATATATAATTCGCCGTCTGCAGCACAGCCGCTGCCAAATTTTTTCACTTGCACGTCTCCGGGGGGTAACATAATGGATACTTCTTTCCAATAGTTTCCTGATCCTCCGCTTGTTAAAGCACCTGCCATGGTAACGCCCTGGCTCACTCCGTTCACAAAAATTTCCACGCCGCCGGGGGCACCGCAATAAGTGTAATACCAACTGTCGCTATACGCTCCGCCAAATTTAATGGTTATGGGGCACACATCTCCAAAGATACCGGAAGCAGAAGTTTTTAAACCATCACCGGCAGCATTCACTGCATATACAGAGAAAGTATGTTCTCCTGCAGAAGTTACGGTTACTGGTAGGGTCATTGGAACACCCGGAGTAACACCGGTAGTAATTTCCTGATACGGAGCGTTGTTTCTTAGAATAACTATCTTGGTAATACTTGTTAAAGGCGCACCTCCAAAGGTTGTACTTGGGTTTGTCCATGCAAGCGTTCCTGCCAATGTTGTTCCCGTGGGAGTAACTGTAACTGCTGTAGGAGCAGCAGGACAAGTGGCACATGGAAATTTCCAAACATGAACCTTTTGATTTTGTACTAATGTCATTAAATGAGGAGTAGTTCCAAAAGCGGTAGGTGCCAAGAACATTCCGCCGCCGGAGCTTCCCGGATCTGCATAGCCGTTAGCTTCGAAGTTAAAACTTACACCGGTTTGTGTTCCGGCAGGAAGTTTTATTTGTTTAACAGTTACGGGGTCAGCGTCAGCGTTAATACCCCACAAATAGGGACCACCGGGGGTAAGGTTGTCGAATGCTGTTCCGTAAAGAGCACCAAAACCGTGGGTAGATTGCGGAATAGATTGCAATTGCGCGCCGGTCTTGCTTACCAGGAATAATGTATATGGGTTTGGACCAGCCCAGTCGCCAACCCAGAAACCGCCTGCTCCACCGTTAGCCGTTGGGTCGTATGTACAGTGACGTGCCTGAATGCCTGTAGCTAATGGAATAGTTGATATAATAGCAGGTGTATTGAAATTAAGTTTATAAATTACAGTACCTGCATTCGCGCCATAGAAATCTGTTCCGTCGAAAGTTATAGAACGTAATGCAGTAATTCCCGGAATAGTGAATGTACTTTGAAGTACACCACTCATATTATATTTATACATAGTAGCAGCATTGTGGCGTGTTACATATATAAATTGTCCGTCTGTAGCCACTGCAGCAGTTCCTTCATCGCTAATCGTGAAACCGAACGAATGTATGAGATCCCATGCGCGCGTTTGGGAATTTTGCCCGTGAACTGGATTTGGGTCTTTCTCTGAATTTTCCTGTGCTCCTACTCTATTCACTATCTCTCCTGTTGCAGGAGGATTCTCTGGATAGTAGTAAGATGTTCCATTTTTGCCCACCGGGGGTTCCCATGTTAAGTTTGCGGTTAAGCAGTCGGTTGCATAAGCCACCGCCAAGTTTTGTGCAGGGTTGCAAGTTCCCGGAGGAATTGCATTACAGGCCGGCATAGCTTTGGTAACTCTTCCGGATTCTCCGCCGGTTTCACAAACTGCCGACACAGCCCACTCGTGTGCTTTGTCGGGGCTGAAGTTGGCATCGATATATTTGCCGCCGTAAATATTAGTGGCAATAGGATTGCCGTTTCTATATACATTATATTGTGTCCCACTCTCAATAATATAAGCTTTCATCACATAGTTATAGTTCCAGTTAGCTCCCAGTGTGTAGGCATCAATCCAACCGTTTATGGGAGATGCGGCACAATGGATAAGTAGTCCTTTTCCTACCACACACGGACCATCTTCTCTTCCGAAAGGATATCCGGCGGTATTCACAAGATTCCAGCCTATTCTAAGTTCTTTGGTAGCATCAATCACAAACGGAGTGGTTAATTCTATCTCTTTTATCATATTTTCTGGGAAAGAAGTCCATCCCGTTATGGGTTGCGTGTAAACCAATGTGCCCGGGTTGGTAATAGAGTTACCGCCTTCCCAAATTCTGAGTTCCATTGAGTTCACGGAACTCATGTGTGTTCCAATTCCTATTGCTATTTTGGTAATGAGGTTTCCGCTATTCACTCCCTGAGCAGTCAAATCACTTGGGGTAAAGCGGATAGCCGCCGTCATATTTTCTCCTGATGTTTCTCCCCAACCTATTCTACCGGTAACATCATCTTTTTTACAATGTTTTAACCATCCGTCTCTGTTGGGTCCTGCATTTTTACCTGCCGGGGGATCCCATTGCAGTGTTGCTTTTCCACATTCGAGTGCATAATCAACAGTTAGGTTTTGTGGAGGGTTGCAGTCGCCTTGCTGTGTTTGGCAAGCATCCATAGTTTTGCTTGCCGCTGCAGATTCGCCGCTGGTGGGGCAAATGGCTTTCACACTCCAAGTGTAGCCTTGCGTATTTGTAAACGAGTTGTCCACAAAAGTAGTAGTGGTAACCGGGGCGGTATTAATTTTTATGTTATTGCGATATACGTTGTAGGAAGCGGGATTTGGTCCCGGTCCTCCACCGCAATTGTTGTTATAAGTAAAGAATACATAATTATTAGTCCAGCCATAAGGAGTACCCATTGGACATTCATAAATCATTTCATTGTTGGAGTTATATATTTTGAATGCACACTCGTCTTCATAACTACCGGTGCCTTTTACCCATGAAAATTGTAATGACCCTGAAGGTACTACAATAAAGGCGGTAGCCACATAACTATCGTAAGGAACGGTGGCAGTGCCATACGTTACACCATCTTTTTTAACTACAATCATTGCTTCGTCCCAACCATCGCCATAATCATCTTCCATTTCAATTTTAAAGATACACATATCACCCACAATCACCGTTTGGGTAACGCCAAGCGGAATACAGGGGTCGCTGCCAAAAAGAGCAGTAACCACGTACGTGTGTAATCCGTCAGGTACAGGAGTATGAATATAAGAGGTAGTAGTTACAGTGGTTAAAGTAGCACCATCGTATTCAATCTTATAGCCGGTGGGAGAACCTGCAGGTGCTGTCCATGATAAATTCACTGTACTACCTGTTGAGGTAACCGAAAGACCAGTGACAGAAGCGCAAGGTGCAGGTGGGTTAGTAGCAATAGCAAAAACAGTTGGATTTTGAGTAATATTGGTAAGTGTTCCAACGGAAGTACAAGTGCCATTTGTTTTATTGATTTTATATACCGTATATGGCGAAGGAGACGAAGCCCAATACAGTTCGTTGGTTTCACGGTCAACGCCCAATTCGGAAATAGCACTTGCTGACTTAATCACTGTACCTTTTTGCGTGAATTCGCCGGTGGCAAGATTTATTGTTCCAAATTGGTTGGTTGTATTTCTAATGGCATAGCAAACGCCGTCGTTATCAATTGCCGCATACATGGTAAATGTACCTCCTGTAGCAAGCGTTCCCACGTGGGTATAATTTCCTGTGGCCAGGTCAACGGTACCAAATGAGCCGCCGTTCCATGCAAAGCAGTAAACTAACCCGTTAGTCGGATTATAACACATACTCACTGCATCGTTTGCGAATCCGGTTTTAATGTTTGAATAAGCTCCGGTAGTTTGGTTAATTGTACCAAAATTATTACCGGCAGAATAAGTAACGCCATAGAGAACACCATTCACATACTCGGAAGCCTGAATGTGAGTACCGGCAGCACCTAACAATGTTCCGGGGAATGTTGACAACAAGGTTTTGTAAACCGATGTTGTGCTACCCGCACCGTAATAGACATCACTGTTTGGACCTCTATCAGCCAATATTTCTTCAATAGTTAAAGTCTCTCCGCTTGAAGCAGCATTTCTGCTTAATTCTTGCGGGTAATTATTTTCTTTCACTCTGTTTGAGTAATCTTTAGAAATACCCATTTTTCCTATCGGTTCAGACAAGTTACTGTCTTGCTCTCCTGCCGATATTTTTCCCCCGGGAGCAGTCCATGTAAGTGTTGCTGAAGTACAATTAGTGTTATACACCACGTTCAAGTTTGTGGGCGGGTTGCAGTTGGTAGTAACCGAGGTAAAGTTAGCGGTAATGGTGGCGGTTGCCGTAGCGGGAAAGGTATAAGGGTTAGCTGTAGAAAGTACCGTTGCACCGTTTGTCCAGTTCGTGAAAGTATATCCGGCATTGGCAGTAGCCGTTAAGGTAACCGAAGTTCCTGAGGGCACTGTTTGGGTGGCAGGAGTAGCCGTTCCGCTTCCGGCGGGGTTAACCGCGGTAGTAATGGTAACGTTGGCGGTGGGTTCACTTATCACGCCGACAATAGTATTATGATTGAAAGCTGTACTTCCCAGTGCCACTGCGAGTGTTGACCATGCCGACGTATTATTTTTAACACGCCCGCCATCAGCATTTTGTGCAGTACCATAGACAGTATAGCCCATAATTCCAGTCCCTGATGTTTGTGCCGTCCAACCAAAATATAAATCTGTACTTGGTAATGTAAAAGGCTGATTTAATACAACTGTCATCCATCCGTCATTGGTTGGGGTAAAAGGTTGTTCGTATAAATAGGTCATGGTTGTTGTTAGCGCACTGGCAATCCAAACTTTGCAATTACTTAGCGTAGATATCGGACAACCAAAAGCAACTCTGATAGCTGTTAATTGTTTTCCTGCGTATGGTGCCGAGTTAGCAGCTGTATAACCAATAGCGGCATGATGGGGATTCCCGCCTGCCCAACTGGCTCCGGATACGGCGCCGTTGTTAACATAAGTTAAAGGGGCTATGGGATGTATATAGTCGTAATACATAGTTTCGGTAATATCGTTTGAAGAGATTGGGTCGCCGCTAAGGATTACTTTTCCTTTTACAACTACAGGACCTGCAGCCGAGGATGTCAAGTTAACAGAATAGATACCGTGAGCACCTGCTGCCAAGGCTGTTGTAACCGTAGTAGTTCCCACAACTGCATTGGAAGGATCAAGTAATTGAACTGTAAAATTATTTTGTGCAGTCGTTCCGGTATTAAATACCCAAACTCTTGATGTGCAAGTAGTACCTGCAAGTTTCCATGCATCTACTCCTATCACGTTCACAGCGCAGAGGTCGTTAGCCAATGGGGTTGCTGTAAATTTTCCCCATATAAGTGCTGCTCTACCGGTATTTTTTGCAAAATTAGCACCTGTTCCGTGAGCATTTGCATTGGTACCGCCTGACAAAGAGTTAAACGCGCCATCGGGCCAAAGAGATCCTGCCGGAGGAGTCTGAAAAGGACATGCAAATCTCGATCCTGCTGTCGTAACGGTATATTGCACCGTAAAGCCAATAACCAAAGGAGTGTTTGCAGGGATAACATAAGGCGTAGTAAGCACAAAATTGTTGATAGCATCCAAAGTTACTTGTGAAGTAACATCTTGTTCATGCACAATGGCACCATTCAGAGTATTTTTTATCCAAACTTTGTAGCCTGTCCAGTCTTGCATCATATTATTCGTACCACTCATCAAGGGACCAACGTAAGTAGTAATAGTATGCAGGGTACTGCCCACATAGTTCGCCATTTGTCCCACATTAAAATTAACACAATAACTGTGGTACGTAGTGCCAACAGCGGCACTATACCCTGAAAAAGAACTTGGAGTTGCGGCAGTAGGATAGCCCAACTGGATTTCGGCTCGGCTCTGATCGTAGTAGGTCACTTCCTCGCCGTTGCCTGCATAGGCTGACTCAACAGAAATTGTTTCGTCTTGATTTTGAAACACAAGATTCTGTGCGTTCAAAAAGCTAAAACTTGCTAACAAGAAAGCAAGTAAAAAAATAATTTTTTTCATAATAAAATAGATTTTGGTTAATAATTATTTTGGTTTAATTTTTTGTTTGATAGTATTATTGATGTATATATAATGCGATTAGTAGCGTTTGTAAATATGTCCATGTATTATAAGCACAATTAACGCGCAAAAATATATTTTTTTAATTATAAATGTACAAATGGGATTTTTTTTGAAAAAAAAGGTTAAAAAAGGATTTGTGCTATGTCCAAGATTCATCACTACGCTGCCAATGGCGGACACCCAAACATAGCAGCCAAACTTTTTTTATTGTCAAATCATAATAATCATAATATTCATAACTAAAATTGGGATTATAATCCAAAAAATTGCTATGAATTTTTGGATTAGAGAAAAAAATATATTTTTGCCGAAAAAAATTATGATTATAAGAACACTTCAATCGGTTATTGAACAAAAGTATTTCAAAGGTAAAGTCATTGTTGTTTTGGGTCCGCGTCAAGTAGGAAAAACAACTTTGATGGAACAAATTAGTGCAAATTTATCATCAGATAAAAAGCCCGTCCTTTCTCTCAATTGTGACGAACCTTACGACCGTGGATTGTTAACAAACGCCAATTCTGCCGACCTTTCCATGATGTTAGGGGGGGCAAAAACAGTAATTATTGATGAAGCACAACGTGTTCCAAATATTGGTCTGACAATCAAACTCTTAGTAGATAAATTTAAAGAGAAACAAATTATTGTAACCGGCTCCTCCTCGTTAGAATTAGCCAATAAATTGACTGAACCACTTACCGGCAGAAAGTTTGAATATATTTTGTTACCGGTTTCTACACAGGAAATTATTGATCATAACGGAATGTTGGAAGCGGCTCGTTTATTTGAATCGCGTTTGATTTATGGCTCTTATCCTGATATTTTGTATAAAAATGAGGATGTTCGGGAGTTGCTATTAGAATTAACCAACAATTATTTATTCAAAGATGTTTTTGCAATGCAAGATGTTCGCAAACCCGAAATTCTTGAAAAATTGCTGGTTGCGTTGGCACTGCAAATCGGAAATGAAGTCTCGTTTAATGAAGTGGCACAAATTCTTCAAACAGATGTTAAAACAGTGGAACGCTACATAAATCTGCTTGAGCAATGTTTTGTCGTTTTTCGTTTGAGTGGGCTTAATCGCAATTTGCGCTCAGAATTAAAGAAAGGCAAGAAGTTTTATTTTTACGATAATGGTATTAGAAATGCAATTTTACAAAATTTTGCGCCCCTAAATCTCAGACAAGATGTAGGAGCATTGTGGGAAAACTTTTTTGTATCTGAACGAAAAAAATACAATTTGTATCATCTTCGGTTTGTTAATTCATATTTTTGGCGCACCCAACAACAACAGGAAATTGATTTGATAGAAGAGAGCGACGGGATTTTTTACGCTTTTGAGATTAAATGGAGCGAGAAACGCAAAGTTACCTTTCACGAAAATTTTCTAAAAGCCTACAATCCTAAAGAGACGAATGTAGTATCTCCTCAAAATTATTTGAATTATTTGTCATAAATGCGGCACGCCAAAGACGCGGCACGCCACGTCTCTATTTCTCGAACTTTACCACCACCTCTTTGCAAACACGCTCCAATTGTTGCATAATTTCGGCATCAATTACCCCCTTGCTTAATGTTTGCAATATTTCGGGGTAGTTGTCGTGCAAGGTGTGAAGATAATCGGTTTCAAAATCTTTGATGCGGTTTACCGGTATTTTTAACAAGAGGGCATTTACGCCGCAAAACAGGATGGCAATCTGCTCTGCCACCGTGAGAGGGGTATATTGGGGTTGTTTCAATATCTCTACATTTCTTTTCCCTTTTTCCAACACATTCTTTGTGGCTTGGTCTAAGTCGGAGCCAAATTTGGCAAAAGCCTCCAGTTCTCTGTACTGCGCCTGGTCTAACTTCAGGGTACCT
>Ga0209628_10003788_pt1 | contig 10725 bp, 11 predicted proteins | sample TergutCu122P4_FD_187285 | JGI IMG/M metagenome (GOLD analysis project Ga0209628, IMG submission 187285) | Cubitermes ugandensis P4 segment gut microbial communities from Kakamega Forest, Kenya - Cu122 P4 (SPAdes) (version 2) | ecosystem: Host-associated > Arthropoda: Insects > Digestive system... | reverse complement strand
GAACAAACGAGAAGTAAAGAAATATCCGAAATTGAACAAATAATAATAGCATTTCAAGAGAAATTCAAATCAGGGACAACGGAATCAGAAAAATTCATAACCATTCATGAAATAGAGCGACATATATCGGAATTACAGCAGAAAACGAACAAAATATATAGAGATATGGTATGTGAACTGATGAGTAACGTAGATGAAATGGAAATCATTTGTAAAAAAAAGAGAATACCGGCAAAAAGGCGTGAAATTGCGAACTCATGTAAAAAGTGAAGTATCAATCACAAGTATTTTGGGGCAAATAACATATGAAAGATATTTATTGATACCGGAAGATAAAGAGAGCAAAACGAAACTGATGGAGATAAACGGTTCAAAAAGCATAGTGCCGCTTGATTGTTATTTAGGATTGTCAGGTCTGCCTTTCAAGATAACGCCGGAGGCGATGTTGAAAATTGCTTTTTGGGCGCAGAATCAGCTTTCGTTTCAAAGGGCGGAAGAAATCATACTTGATGTGTTAAATATAAATGTGAATGACGATACAGTGCGCAAGGTGGCAGACTATGTTGGCGATGTAGTTTTCAGGAATGACTGCAAAAAAGCGGAAGAAGCATATACGAATATTAATAGCGGAAAACTCGTTTTCCCGCAAGACAAAAACGGTGTTTTGTACATCCAAGCAGACGGAGCGGCTCTTAACACACGTTTACGTGATGAAACAGGTTCAACATGGAGGGAGAACAAGCTCGGAGAAATATTTTCATCTAATGATATACATTATTGGACTGACAAAAAAGGGAATAAACAGCATCGAATATTAAGCAAAGAATATATCAGTTATATAGGTTCAGTCACTGATTTTAAGAAACATTTGCTTGCCTGTGCTCTGCGCGGCGGCTATGGTAATTTCAAGGAAACGGTCGTACTCAGTGACGGGGCTGCTTGGATTAGAAACATGATTGAGGAAATATTCCCTGACGCCCAGCATATTCTTGATTATTTTCATTTATGTGAAAACGTGAATACATACGCTAAATATATATTCAACATGGACGAAGATAAATACAAGCCGTGGGCAAAGGACATTTGCGCCCAACTGAAAAACAGTGAATATCGGCAGATTTTGAAAGAACTCGAATCTTTTAAATGCAGAACGCCGGAAAATTGCCCAATTAACCTTTTCAATTATATATCGAATAATGTAAACAACATCAATTATGTCGAATACGAGCAAAAAGGTTATTTCATTGGCAGTGGTGCTATTGAAAGCGGTAATAAATTAATTCTTCAAGACAGGCTAAAACGCTCTGGCATGAGATGGAATATCAAAACCGCGCAGGCTATTCTTACTTTAAAGGCAAAGTCTGAAAGCAATTTATGGGCGACTGATGTTGAAATACCTTTTTTGCAGCATTGCTTCAATCTTTCGCATTGCTTTTAAGTTTACCCAAAAAAAATATCTACACCCCACCCTTATTTTTTATTTGACTTTTCTTTTTACTTATGGTATAATTAAAGAAGTACACGGGGCGGGGGACAAAGGCTAAACTCTGAAAGGAGTGGTGCCGATGATTGAAATCCTATCAATTCATTTTACTGTTATTTCAATAATCATTACAATTATATCTATCTATGTTACATTGAACAACAGAAAAAAATAGACCCGCCCGCGCAAGGTAAGGTCTATTTTCGCATTATACTTTTTTAGTTTAATCGAGTTTAGTTACCGTTCTGTGTACGTGAGAGGGTGTTGCGAACCCTCTCTTTTTATATTGTAACTTTATTATATCATATTTATTCAATTTTGTCAATATTGAAATATTTTTTTCTTATTCCTGATTATCCTTTTTCCCAAACAGTCGGGAGAACAGTCCAGACTTTTTATTATTGCCGTCTGTAATTTGAGCGGCTTGCAGTTTTTGAGCGTTCTCGGTTAGCATTGCAAGCCGTTCAGTTATATTCCGGCTGTGTTCTCGTTCCTTGCTTAATTCGTTCTGCAATTCGTCGTTTTTCGAGTTTAATTTTTCTATTTGTTCTGTGAGCAAATCAATTTGAGCTTGCATACTGTCAATTAATTTATCCGTTGTTGACACGGTTATTTTTACATTAGCAAACGCCGATTTTATTAAATTTTCGCCGTTTTCGTCAACCGTCAACGTGTTGCCGTCAATTGACGTAAATTGACGTAAATCAGTTGACAACGGTTCTTGTTTTATTTTTTGGTGTATTGCCTGTTTTGATACGCCGATTTCCGAAGCTAATTCTGCAATCGTTTTCATATTTGCGCTCCATGAAAAAAAATTAAAATTTTTATAAAAATGGCAAAAAATCTCTTGACAAATTGTAAAAATATAGTATAATTAAATATATGAATTTGTAGTAAAAAAAATACTAAATTGATACATATGAAAGGAAAAATATTATGTCCGATTTTATATCTGTGTGGAGTGAAAAAGAAAAGAAATTTATAAGAAAGCCGGTACAAGCAAAAGATAAACCGTTGACATTTAGGACAACTGAAGCAGATTCTAAGGCTATTGCGAGAATAGCCGTCGCCTACATTACATCTGTTTCTGAAGTTCTTTATGAAGCTGTACACTCTTTTTTAGAAAATTTTGACTGGCGCGACGTTGAAACGGTAGAAAAAGTTATAGAATTAAGTGCAAAATACGCAAACCCAACAAGAGACCCAGAAGCCCATGATAAATTTATTGAAATACAATCAGAACAAGGTTTAGTCGCGTCTTTGGAATTTCTTTTAAAATTACAAAAAGAAAGCGAGGATAAAAACAATGAACAAATATAAAAACTATTACGAGGATATTCCGACAACTGTAATTGATACAGGCAGAAATATTTTGCGCTACTACAAAAATTATGAGCGTCTGCAAATTTCAAATCCTGACTGGACGGATAGGCAAACGGGGGAAACAAAAAGAGGAAAAACACTTTCAATCAATTTAAACGCAGTACGGGAAACGCCGGAAGCGTTGGAACTGTTACAGCAAATAATAAAAGATATTGCAATATAAATAAAAAGGTAGGGGAACAAATGCAAGAATTAAAACAAGAAAAGATATGGGTAAATTATATTTTATTTACTGACCCAGACGACCCGAACGGAAAGCCGAAAAAAATTCCGAAAAATCCTAATAACGGCTATCCGGCAAAAGTCAATGACCCCAAAACTTGGGGGACATATGAAAAAGCATTATCACAAATAGGACAAACAATAATACATAGGCATGACGATAAAGGCGGAAAAGACAAGTTTACCTATACAGAACATAAATGCGAGATTGCCGGAATAGGTTTCTGCTTTAATAATAACTTAGTAGGTATTGATATTGACAAATGCAGGAACGATCCTGAAAAAGAAAAACAAGCTAACAAAATTATCAATCATTTTAATTCATACACAGAGATAAGCCCGTCCGGTGACGGTTATCATATTTTAATTTACTGCGATTTAACTAAACTTCCTGCAAACTATAAAGAGATATATGACATGAATCCACATAAGCATAATATGGAATGTTATGTTGCCGGCGTTACAAAAAAATACTTTACATATACAGGCAATACAAGCGACGAAGTTATTGAGGACAGAACGCAGGAGCTTATTGAATTTCTTGACACATATATGAAAAAATCCCCGTCTGATAGCGCAAACACACAGACGGGGGGCACTGGAAACAGTGCTAAAGACAACTATGATATTATTAGTATAATACAAAAATCTAAACAAGTCAATAAGTTTACAAAACTTTTTTATCAAGGTGATATTTCCGGCGCGCCTTACAACGGTGATGACAGCGCGGCGGATTTAGGTTTATGCAGTATTTTGGCGTGGTACTGTCAAGGAGATTTTAATGAGATTGACAGATATTTTAGACAGTCTGCTTTATATCGGGAAAAATGGGAACGCACCGATTATAGAACAAATACAATAAATCGAGCTATTAACGGGTGCAACGGTAAATTTTATAAACCGCGTAATAAAACTAAAAAAGATACAAGCCCTATAAAAGTACATAAATATGATAAAGCGATTTATATAAATCCGTTTGAAACGCCGGAAGCGAGACAGCGTTATCGTTGGAATGATATTGGCATGGGATATTTATTCGCCGATACTTATAAAAATATCAGTCGGTATGTTCCAGAGGCTAAAGAATGGTATATTTATGACGGGCGCGTGTGGCGGTTAGATTTGGGCGGCGTTGTTATAGACCAACAAGCAAGGGATTTAATGGATTATTTATTAGATTGCCGCCGCTTTCTTGAAAATGACGAATCACAAGAAAACTGGATTGATTTTATTTCTAAACGAATGAAAAAATCGGCGCGTGATACTATGCTTTCAGACGCGCAAAGCGTTTACCCCGTAAGCATAATGGAATTTGACAAAGACCCGTATATTTTTAACTGCCAAAACATCACATTAAATCTAAGAGAGTTTACACAACACCCCCACAGACCTGAGGACTTTTTGAGCAAAATATCAAACGCGAACTTCGACCCTGCCGCAAAGTGTGAACGCTGGAATGAATTTATAAATGAAATAATGTGCAGCGATATGGAAACAGCGCAATTTATTCAAAAGGCTTTAGGGTATGCCCTAACCGGAGACACTTCTGAAGAATGTTTCTTTATTTTGTATGGCAGCACCAGCAGGAACGGAAAAGGTACTACAATGGAAACAACCTTGCATATTATGGGAGATTACGGACATACAACAGAACCGGAAACAATAACGCAAAAACAAAACTCAAACGCAGGCAATCCGAGCGAGGACATTGCAGGATTAAAAGGAGCGCGGTTCGTCAATATATCAGAGCCGGACAAAGGCATACGGCTTAATAACGCACTAATAAAACGGGTAACAGGCGGCGACAGCATACGGGCGCGGTTCTTACATCAAAATAGTTTTGAATTTAGACCGCAATTTAAGCTATTTTTAAATACGAATCATTTACCCCGCGTTTCAGACGATACCGTGTTTAAATCGGAGCGCGTCAAGCTGATACCGTTTGAGCGGCATTTTGAACCGAACGAACAGGACAAAGGATTAAAGAATCTTTTTAAGCAACCTGAAAATATAAGCGGCATTTTAAATTGGTTTATAGACGGCTTGAAGCTGATGCGTAAAGAGGGATTGAAACCGCCCGAAAAAGTAAACGAAGCTACAAAAAACTACCGTGAAGAAAGCGATACCATTGGTTTATTTATCCGCGAATGTTTAATCGAGGCTGTCAACATAGACATAACACTTAAAGATGTTCATTTAACTTATACAAAATGGTGCGAAAATTATGGTTATAATCCATTAAATAGCCGTAATTTTAGTGCAGAATTAAGAAAAAAAGGATTGAAAATTGATAACGGAAATTATAATAAGGTATATATTTTTGATTATGACTTTTCGGGGGATATACCTAAAGAGTGGCGAAACTAGGGCGAAAAGCCCTTTTTTCTTTGAAGAAATATTTTTGTTAATGATAATCAATGTTAATCAAAATTTAGGTTTTTTTCCTTGTATTCTCGTATAGAAAAAACCCTAAAAATGATTAACATTGATTAACAGATTAACAAAACTTATGTTCTTTTCTGTGTTTAAAAAGAAATGATATTGAACTTCGTCCGAACTGCGGACAAAGTCTGAAATCGCAAAAAGTCCAGTGCTGAACCTTTTGAAACGCCAAGTCAACAGGCAAAGCCTACCCGTCCGGCGGGGGTGTGAACTGCCGTTTAAAACTGCATAAAAAGTGTATAAAGCCTATGAATTATTATGCAAAGTGGGCATTGAAAGTGAATAAATCTGCTATAATAAATATGCAATCGTAAAAAATGGCTTAAAATCGCGATAAATCCAATTTTTCAATTAGACAAAACTATTATTTTGTGGAATTAGACGAAAAACGCTTGACAAATTCAATGATTTGTTGTATAATTACAGTATAATAAAATATGTTATAAAACGGCTTTGCAAGGATAGGTTTAAACCTTGCAGAAGCCGCTTATTTTGTTTTTAAGGTGATTATATGAGCAAAGCAAAAGGCGAAAATCCTACCGTATTACAAATGAATATACTTGATTTGTGGGCGCAGGGACATTCAAACGACAGCATAGCGTCCGCGCTGAATTGTTCTGTTGAAACTATTCGCAGTGTTAAAAAATCTGAACCGCTTAAAAAAATATTCTACGAACGACAAAATGCGCAAATAGTGGACGTATTGCCGATAGCAATAAAAAGGCTTATAACTATACTGCGTGACGACGACGTTCAAGCGGCTGTACATATAGCGGCGGTAAAAGAAGTGTTTGACAGAGCGCATTTAACGGAATTAACACAGATAGGGGACAAAGAGATAAAAATATCGGTGACGTATGAGTAACGCGGTATTTAATAAGGTATTCAAGGACGCAAACGAGAGCCGAAACCGTTACCGGGTAATGTTAGGCAGTGCAGGAAGCGGGAAAAGCGTCAACGTTGCGCAGGATTATATTGTTAAATTATCAGACCCGCAATATTCCGGCTGTAGTTTGCTTGTAGTGCGCGGCGTGGAAGTCAGTCACTTAAACAGCACATTCGCAGAGCTAACAGGCGCGATTGACAGGTTAGGGTTAAATGAAATATGGGACACGAAATTAAACCCGCTTACCATACGCAATAAAATCAACGGCAATTCAATTATTTTTCGCGGGTGTTCAGACCAAAGAGCAATAGAACGCCTTAAATCTGTTAGCGTCCCTACGGGTAAAATAGTATGGGTATGGATAGAAGAAGCGACAGAACTAAAAGACAGCGACTTTGATGTTATAGACGATAGATTAAGGGGGAAATTACCGGACGGGCGTTATTATCAGATTACATTGACTTTTAACCCGATTAATTCAAGCCACTGGATAAAAACTCAACTGTGGGATTATGAAAGCAAGGATATTTTCAAACACAAATCGACATATCTTGACAACAAATATATTGACGTTGATTATAAAGCGCGTATGTTGAGACGTAAAGAGCTTGACCCAGAGGGTTACGAAGTGTACGGGCTGGGTAACTGGGGCGAAGTCGGCGGACTTGTATTCCCGAACGTAACAATAGGGGATTACAAGGATAAAGAGTTTGAGCAATTCACTCTTGGAACGGATTTCGGATTTAATCACAGTCACGCGACGGTGCTTATCGGCTGGCATGACGGCGAACCGTATGTAATAAAGGAAGTTATTGTAACAGGTAAAACGACCACAGAAATAATAGAATTGTGCGACAGAGCGCAAATGCCGAAAAATGTTCTGATGTTCTGTGATTCTGCCGAACCGGACCGCATAAAAGATTTTAAAAAAGCCGGATATAAAGCCTATCCTGTGAGTAAAGAAAAAAATTCTATCTCAAATCAAATAAACTGGTTAAAAAATAGGCGTATATATATAGATGGAAGATGTCAGAGCATACAAAAGGAAATACAGTCTTATAAGTGGCGAAAAGACCCGACAAGCGGGGAATATACCGACGAGCCTGTAAAATATAACGACGACTGCGTAAAAGCCTTAATTTACGGGTGCGAACCTGTAAGAAAACAGGTTAAAATTAAAAGCATGAATAAAAGGGAACTGGGATTATGATAATTAAAACGTCACAACCGCTTGACAATGTGTTAATTGTGAAAGCTGTAAGGAAAAAACTTGATACAAATTTTAGACTGCAACGGTTACAAGATTATTACGTTGGCAAACAAGATATATTGTTGCGGACATGCAACGACCCGACAAAACCGAACAATAAAGTTGTCGTAAATTATTGTAAAAATATAGCAGATTTCCTGACTGCGTATTTGGTGGGCGTTCCTGTTAAGTACGACGCGCCGCAGATTATTCTTGATAACATGAATTATAACGACGCGGACGAAACTACACAAGCTATTGTGTTAAACATGAACAAATTCGGGATTGCCGCAGAACTTTTATACACAGACGGGGACGGGATAGCGAGATTTGCGAATATCGATCCGCGAGAGAGTATATTTATACTTGATGACAGCATAGAGGACAATATAACCGCTTATATCCGTGTTTATCCGAAAGAAAACGGGATAAATGACAATTACGACGGCTATAATGTCACTGTGTACACAAATAAAGATTACACTCAATACGATTTATCTTTATCAATCGGAGAACTGAAAGCCGCAGGGAAAGCAATCCCGCATTATTTCAATGATGTTCCGGCGATTATGTACCCGAACAACAATGAATATATAGGGACATACGAGGGGATTATTCCACTACAAAACGCTTTAAACAAGATAGTAAGCGACGAATTGAACGATTTTGAGGCTTTTGTTGACGCATATCTTGTATTAACTGGATTACAAGCGACTTCGACAGAAGATGTAAATAAAATGAAACAAGACCGAATTTTAATAATGGACGGCGAAGCTAAGGCGGAATGGTTAATAAAAAATGTGAACAACGACCATATAAAAGAGCTTAAAGAGAGCATAATTAAAAAAATACGGGACTTGGGGCACATTCCAGATGTTGAAAATCTTGGCAGTTTCGGAGCGTCCGGCGTTGCGCTAAAGTTTAAATTAATCAACACAGACATACAAGCGTCAAAACAAGAGCGTATTGTTATGCGCGGATTACAACGCAGACTTGAGTTATTGTACAACATATTACGATTGACAGACAGCAGTATCGGAAATTATACAGACGTAAAAATAACTTTTCAGAGAAACTTTATTATGCTCACGGGTGATGACCTCGACAATAAGCGTTTCGGTTTATCGCTTGTAGCGGCTGGGATTATATCCGGCGAAAGCTATTTAATCAAGTACGAGGGATTAACGCCTGAAGAGGCGAGAATTGAAGTTGAAAATAATCCGCAGTTACCGAATGATATTCAATATTCATATACAGGGGGATAAAACATGGAAGAAAACACCACAACAAACACAGAACAAAAGACAGCAACCGAGACAAACGCGCCGATGAGCGCGACCGTCAACGAAACCGCACAGGAAAATAACAAAATTGACTTTGAAAATCCTGCAATAAAATCATACATAGAAACCGAAATTCAAAAGGGCATACAAAAAGCATTGCAGGGAACACCGCCGAAAGCAAACACTGTCAATTCAACAGAGCAGGAAAAGGCAAAGTTTGAAAAAATGACTTATAAAGAACGTCTGAATTTATTTAAATCAAATCCACAAAAATATTATGAATTAGCAAAGGGGAAAATTTAAGATATGGATAACGTAACTTTATTACAAGAATTAATTAATCCGCAGGTTATGGCGGATATGATTGCCGCCGAACTTGAAAAGAAATTAAGAGCGACACAATTTTTCAAAGTAGATAAAACGCTTACAGGACGCGCCGGAGATACCATAACCGTTCCTACATGGAAATATATCGGCGAAGCGCAGGACTTACCCGAAAACGAGCAGGGTGAAGTTACGCAAATGGCTACAGAGGATATTTCTTATACTGTGAAAAAAGCCGTAAAGAATGTAAATTTAACTGATGAAGCCGTTCTTTCTGGTTTCGGCGACCCTGTAGGGGAAGCTACAAGACAGTTGAGACTTTCAATTCAGGATAAAATGGATAGTGACGCTGTAGAATTACTTGAAAATATTACACTGTCAATAGGACACGTCTTGACGGTTACAACGCCGCTTGACTACGATACTATTATTGACGCTTACGATTTAATGCCCGTCGAAAATCAGGAACAGGGCATTGCCGCGTTCTTACTTGTAAATCATACTACGGCAAAAGGATTAAGAAAAAATCCGCGTTTCATAGACAGACAAACACAGTTAGGAGACACCGTATTAACAACCGGCGTTGTTGGAGCTATTGCAGGCTGTAATGTTGTTATATCAAATAAACTCACTGATACACGCTCTTACGTTCTTACGCCGCAGGTATTCACCGCATTTATGAAACGTGATGTTGCCGTTGAACAGCAGCGTGAAATGTTATTTAAAAGAACTATTATCGGGAGCGACTGTCATTTTATAATTGCGATTGAGGATTACGATAAACTTGTTGCGATTGAACACGCTGTTGCGGGGGCTGAATAATGGACGCGCCGACTTCCATATTATATGAGATAGAACGGCATTGTAATAATTATTTCAATCCGGCAAACGACCCAAACGGAAAGCGTTATTATCCGGACGCTTTTCTTGAACTTGCTATAAGGATATACGAATTTACACAAACAGTTATCAAAGACAACGGAACTGGTTTCACTAATGACAGATACAGCGAAAATCACGACCTTGAATTTTCATCATGGCAAAAAGCATTTTCGCGGGAACTGTCAATTTATAAACGTGTAAAATTTATTTAATTTTGGTATAACGCGGAAGTAATTCACCCGCTTTATATAAGGCTGTTATCATTGCCGCCTTTAATTTTTATTTGCATTTGGCAAAAATATCTTTGTGTGGAAATATCCCGCAGGGATATTTTTGTTTTGGCAAGCAATGCGCGGAATATACCACGCGCAAATTTTAAGCCTGACGGCTGCTGTGGACACGCCGGGGGGGAGCGAGCAAGCTTCCTGTTTGTATAGCCACAAACAAAAATATGCGGGACATTCCCGCACCCTTATGGGTGTAGATATTTTTTTTGGGTAAAAAAAGATTATTGAAAAAAACTGTATAAGATGATATACTGATAATCAAAAGAGGTGTCAATAAATGAATA
>Ga0209628_10003787_pt1 | contig 10726 bp, 13 predicted proteins | sample TergutCu122P4_FD_187285 | JGI IMG/M metagenome (GOLD analysis project Ga0209628, IMG submission 187285) | Cubitermes ugandensis P4 segment gut microbial communities from Kakamega Forest, Kenya - Cu122 P4 (SPAdes) (version 2) | ecosystem: Host-associated > Arthropoda: Insects > Digestive system... | reverse complement strand
AGCATGATATTTGGTACGTGGAATGTTAGGAGCCTGTATACGGCAGGTTCACTATTAAGATGGATCTTTAGGATGTGGGATTTGGGGGCATGGACTGGATTGAGATGGCTCAGGATGGGGACAGGTGGCAGGCTGTTGTGACTGCGGTAATGAACTTTGGGATTCCTTACATGGCGGGGAATTTCTTGACAACAGATAACATGTTAGCTTCTGTAGAAGGACTGTGCTCCATGGAGTAAATTACAAGAATGAACTATATCAGGCACTACACAGATTTCCGTAAAGCGTGTATTAGGTTTGTGATGGGTGTCCCTCCGTCCGTCCGTACACATCGAATAACTCGGCCAAAGAAGAAGGATTTGAAAAAAAAAGATTGATAATTGAGAACTTTAATAAAACTGTATAGAAAATTCATGTTTGCTAAATTCTGACATGGAAAATGGTTAATTACGTATAATTAAAAATGTGTGTAAGACAATTTTGCGACGAATTCTTCTTACAAGAATAAACTTTTTCGAAGGTTTTTGTAGACAAAATCAAAAAAGTTGTTTTCTATTTAAATTTATCTTTATTGAAAATTGTGTCGTTTATGAGATAACGTGAAAAAATGTAAGCTCGAGATAATGTGACAAAATGTGGTAGATCGAGATAATTAGGAAAAATGTGGTAGATCGAGATAATGTGACAAAATGTGGTAGATCAAGATAATTAGGAAAAATGTGGTAGATCGAGATAATGTGGAAAAATGTGATAGATAGAGATAACAAGGGAAAATGTGGTAGGTCGAGATAATGTGGGAAAATGTGGTATATCGAGATAATGTGGAAAAATGTGGTAGATCGAGATAATGAGGAAAAATGTGGTAATAGGGAATGTGGAAAAATGTGGTAGATCGAGATAATGTGGAGAAATATGGTAGATCGAGATAATGTGAAAAAATGTGGTAGATCGAGATAATATGGAAAAATGTGGTAGATCGCGATAATGTGGAAAAAAGTGTTAGATGGAGATAATGTGGAAAATGTGGTAGATCGATATAACGTGGAAAATGTGGTAATAGAGATAATGTGGAAAAATGTGGTAGATCGAAATAACGTGGAAAAATGTGGTAGATCGAGATAATGTGGAAAAATGTGGTAGATCGAGATAATGTGGAAAAATGTGGTAGATCGCGATAATGTGGAAAAAAGTGTTAGATGGAGATAATGTGGAAAATGTGGTAGATCGATATAACGTGGGAAATGTGGTAATAGAGATAATGTGGGAAAATGTGGTAGATCGAAATAAAGTGAAAAAATGTGGTAGATCGAGATAATGTGTGAAAAATGTGGTAGATCTAGATAATGTGGAAAAATATGGTAGATCGAGATAATGTGGGAAAATGTGGTAGATCGAGATAATGTGGAAAAATGTGGCAATAGAGATAATGTGGAAAAATGTGGCAATAGAGATAATGTGGAAAAATGTGGTATAGGGACAATGTGCAAAAATGTGGTAGATCGATATGACGTGGAAAAATGTGGTAATAGAGATAATGAGGAAAAATGTGGTAGATCGAGATAATGTGGATAAATGTGGTAATGGAGATAATGTGGAAAAATGTGGTAGATCGAGATAATGTGGAAACATGTGGTAGATCGTGGTAATGTGGAAAAATGTGGTAATGGAGATAATGTGGAAAAATGTTGTAGATCGAGATAATTTGGAAAAATGTGGTAGCTCAAGATAATGTGGAAGAATGTGGTAATAGAGATAATGTGGAAAAATTCGGTAGGTCGAGATAATGTGGAAAAATGTGGTAGATCGTAATAACGTGGAAAAATGTTGTAATAGAGATAATGAGGAAAAATGTTTTAGATCGAGATAACATGGAAAAATGTTTTAGATCGAGATAATGTGGAAAAATGTCGTAGATCGAGATAATGTGTAAAAATGTGGTAGATCGAGATAATGTGGGAAAATGTGGTAGATCGAGATAATATGGAAAAACGTGGTAATGGAGATAATGTGGAAAAATATAGTAGATCGAAATAATGTTGGAAAATGTGGTAGATCAAGATAATGGGGTAAATGTGTAATAGAGATAATACGGAAAAATGCGGTAGATCGAGATAACGTGGAAGAATGTGGTAGATCGAGATAATGTGGAAAAATGTGGTAGATAGAGATAATGTGGAAAAATGTGAAAGATGGAGATAACGTGGAAAAATGTGGTAGATCGAGATTATGTGGAAAAATGTGGTAGATCGAGATAATGTGGAAAAATGTGGTAGATCGAGATAATGTGAGAAAATGTGGTAATAGAGATAATGTGGAACAATGTGGTAATAGAGATAATGTGGAAAAATGTGGTAGATCGAGATAATGTGGAAAAATGTGTTAGATCGAGCTAATATGTAAAATATGGTAGATCGAGATAATGTGGAAAAATGTGGTAGATGGAGATAATGTGGAAAAATGTGGTAGATCGAGATAATGTGAAAAAATATGGTAGATCGAGATAATGTGAAAAAATGTGGTAATAGACATAATGTGGAAAAATATGGTAGATCGGGATAACGTGAAAAATGTTTTAGATCGAGATAACGTGGAAAAATGTGGTAGATCGAGATAATGTGGAAAAATGTGGTAATAGAGATAATGTGGGAAAATGTGGTAGATCGAGATAATGTGGAGAAATATGGTAGATCGAGATAATGTGAAAAAATGTGGTAGATCGAGATAATGTGGAAAAATTTGGTAGATCGCGATAATGTGGAAAAATGTGGTAATAGAAATAATGTCAAAAATGTGGTAGATCGAGATAACGTGGAAGAATGTGGTAGATCGTGATAATGTGGAAAAATGTGGTAGATAGAAATAATGTGGAAAAATGTGGTAGATCGAGATAACGTGGAAAAATATGGTAGTTCGAGAAAATGTGGAAGATCGAGATAATGTGGAAAAGCGTGGTAGATCGAGATAACGTGGAAAAATGTGGTAGATCGAGATAACGTAGAAAAATGTGGTAGATGGAGAAAATGCGGAAAAATGTGGTAGATCGAGATAATGTGGAAAAATGTGGTAGATCGAGATAACGTGGAAAAATATAATGATAAAAGATAATGTCATACGGCACATGCGCTTTGCACGCTGGTTAGTTAAGGCTAGAAATACACGTTCATAATAACTGCAAATTATTGCTTTTCAACACTAACAATAATTTCAAACTGTACCAATTTGTCTTTGCTGTAAGTTCACTGTTTGCCTTGTTTTGTCTTCGTCTTTGCAAATTGTGCTGTTGATCTACATTAGCCATCAATTATCCACATGAAATGTACAAACACATATATTTTTAACAAAATATTTTTCCGTAAATTCGATTCAACACCAGGAATGGTCTACAGTGCAGTAATGTTAATAACAAATGCTCTGCTTTACGTTGTATTCCCATATAGCCTATATCAGTTTTCTCAACCTCTGTGAGACCGCAGCCCGGTAATTTTTTTTATAAGACCAGTGCCCGGTCCCAACAAATTTACTCGTAAATATCTTTCCAATTTTTTTTAAGTTCATACATTAAACTAATATAATTATTAATAATTAATTATGGCATAACCACAAAAAGTATTAATGTACTTGTGTATACGGTGTGGCAAGTTGAAGAATATAAAATTATATTTAAATTAGTTATCAATCACTGGACTAATGAAATCTTGTTCACTGATATTTGTTACGCAGATGCTTTTAGGCATTCTGAGTCTGAGTTTTTCGACACTATCAAGAATATTATCCTCCCCTCAGAATATTTCCACTATAAAATATTTATTCATGAAAAATGGTTAGAAAACTAAAATGACAAATTCCAGGAGAACCTCTCGTGGCCCGGTATAATTGATGCCAGGGCCCGGTACCGGGCCGTGGCCCGGCGGTTGAGAAACACTGGCATATATCAACCAGTTTTACCGCCACCGAACGCAGCTTATATATGCACTGAACGTCTATAAGTGTGGAAAGAAATATAGGGAAATTTGTTAGAGTGGAAAAAGCTGGGGGAGATGTTGAGCCGGCAGAAACATGAGAACTTGTTATTAATCACAGCTTTTGTAATTACCCATCAAGGAATTTTAAATCAAACAACCGACGATAATCTGATTACAGCGGATGTTTATGTGGCCTATCGAAGCCAGATCCCTGACGAAGAGACAGTGAACCTAGTAAAGAAGGAGCTGAAAGAGAACAACATAGAATAGGGAAAGTTGGTGGACTTTCCTATGAAGAACTGCAAGTAGGCAGAATCGTCAAATGAAGAAGGAAGTTCCGAATAGAGACACTGGGGTAGGAAATGGAAAGCAACCTTCTGCGAATGTAAACATTCTGGACAACTGCATATATTCCTTGTATGCAACCTTTTGTATCAGAACTAGACATAATATATAATTGCATTGAATAGCACACAAATATTTTCTTTTCACCACTTAGAGCACTGGAGTGAAGAGTAAATATACGAGTATATGGGAATTTTTTTCTGAAGTCGACGAGGCTCAGTGTCGAAGTTGATTAGCCTACGGTCTATACGAGCGCGGTTCGGGTCCCATAAGTGTGCAAGAGTACTTTCTTTTATCCAGTCCGTTCCTTCTGGTTGTCATGCCATGTCCCGAATGCATTGCGTTCCGGTGGTTCTCTGCGGGGAACTATCAGTCGGAATTTGCAGTTAACGACACATTTCCATGTAATGCCGTAGCAGAGAATGCGTGGAGGTATAACCCTGCTCCACATTAATCAAGTACGATATTTACTTTATCGTAAAACTGAGACAATCCGGGCTGCACCAGTTCCAGGCTGTAATTCTCGAAGAATGTCCTTCAGTTCTGACAGTGAATAGCCCTCTAAAGCCACGTGGAAAATTTATGTACCGCAGGTTTTGTACATTTAATGTTAATGAATACTGCATCACGGCGTATTTGTTTGTCTCATATGGTTCTTATAACAAAAAGAAAATATTTCCGTATGCAGCAACAGCAGGTTCGTTGTGTAATCGAGATGGAGAGTTTACTGCGCGGTACGGAATTACTCTATAGAAGACAGTGTAATATCACTTCTACAGAGGTCGTTCCGTGGTTCATGCGGTTAGACACCGACCTCTAAAAGCCGAGGATTGGGTTCGGTTCGAAGACATTCCATCTGGGATATGTGGTGGAACATATGTGGAAATGTAATAGGTTTTTGTCTCAGTACTTCTGTTCTACCCTGTCAGTTTTATTCCGCACACGCTCTATACTCATATTTATGTAATGTCGCTCGTACCAGAAGAAGAGACGGTTATGTCCTGGATACTTTCAAAATAAATTTATAAATTAATGAAAAGGAGATTCCGTCTTCAGTGACATTGCAACGACTGTGCTAATTTCAGCATGAACATGGCTCTAAAAACCCAAAACATGTAGCCAAAAGCTTCATGTTCACAAAATTGTTTTAAAAAAACTGTATTAGACTATACTTTACTATTTTATATAATTAGTAATGGCATATAATATTATAGACACAGTAATGAATCTACCTTACTATAAAATTTTCACAAAGTAATATTATACACCATAATCAAGCACATTAACATAACCTAAAATCAGTGGACAAAACTCCAAACAGCTGCAATATCTCCCACTTCAAGATTTATTCTTATGACATAACTTTATTTATTACTATTATTTTATGTACAAATGACATCTAATATTATTTTATAGTACAGTATGCTACAAATTTCCTCCCAGGTATTTCAAACATAGTTGCATTACCTGAAGATGACCAGATTAGCTGAAAGTTTGGAGAGTATACTAAATGTCTGATATAATAAACAATTTTGTTGTGATGGTTGGTTTATTCTTTATATTTTATATATTATCACAATGGGATGTTTAGAATAAAAGTTAACTACTAATGTTCATTTTGTTTAAATAAGAGGTGGATATTTTATGTTTTTGATGTGATTTTGGCCGTGCATCCTCGTTAATATGCAGAAATATACCAGCATCCTGCAATCCAGACAAAGAACCCTCAACTACACACCAGACCAGCAACTTGAAAACCACAACACGAAATACCACAGGCAGCAACCACTGTACAATACTCTTGAGCTCCTGATGATGGGCATAGTGGTGCCTGGAACATATTGAGCAAGCAATAAGATCTGCAATAAAAACCTCTGTTGCATCTAGTTGGCATTTTATTTCCGCATTTTATGTTTTGTTGACCGGGCATCCCTGTATAATCTTGTAAATAAAGCCAACTTGGTGCACAATTTTTCGTAGTATATTTATATTTATCATTCTCTACATATTTCTGATAACTATGTGCCCATCATCAGGAGAAACAACTGTAATTATGCAACACTTGGTACTTGTTACAATGAAATAAGTGGAAAGTTTAAAATTTAATTTTAAACAAGTACCATGTGTCACATAAATACAGTTGTTTCTCCTGATGATGGGCACATAGTTGCCTGAAACATGTAGAGATTGATAAATATACTAAGAAATGAACATACCAAGAAAATTTGTGCACCAAGTTGCCTTTATTCACATGGGCTGGATAATTTATACCACCTACAAAATTATTACATTCTCATGAAAGACCTGGTTTTAGTTATCCTCTGTGCTGGAGATGAAATCTCGGAGTATTTCTTCGTCACTAATGACAATGAGAACACAAATGTTATTTGGTTCTTTTGGAGAAAATTTCCATCCTATCTTATACTGTCCTGATATGAATTGGGTTGTTACGCACCATGTACATTGCATAAGGAAAATCACATGGTGCTGAAATTAATCGTACATAAATGCAATATTTCACTGAGAGTTATGGGAAACCAGTGCAGTATCAAACATGTTCAATGGCATTATATTTAGGTGTGTGCAAAATTTCGAGAAGTGCCTAGTAACTTTGTCATGTCTGTCTGCCCATCCATTCATATGCATAGAACTAGGCTCTTTCTGGATTGATTTTCATGAAATTTGATGTTTGAGAATGTTTAGGAAATTTGTCCAGAAAATTGAAGTTTAATTTAAACTGGACAAGAATAACGGGTACTTTAAATGAAGATGAATATACATTTTTGATCATATCTTGCTTCAGTTCGTCTTGGAAAGAAATATTTTAGACAAATGTTGTAGAGAAAAATAAAAAAAAACACTTTTTAAATTCAATAACATTATTTTTTAATTTTTTCCATTTGAGATAATATTGAAAATAATTTAGAACTGGACAAGCCACAGATGACAATATGGTGCATAACTAATGCTACAAATACTTGCTCAGAATAGGCTTATGTAATACTTATTGATTTTACACAGCAACAGTAGTTGCATGAATGTGCCTCAATGTCACGTTACATGTACATTGCTTGTCTTGTTGATATTCATAAGCTGGATTATTAAGTTCTGCATTTTGATACTTTATGTTAGCACAACAGTTCCTAGCCATACACAACAATTTGTCAGCCATTTTATTTGTTTTATGGATCCACAATTTATAAATCTCTTGACTTCCACAACCAGGGAACTGCAATTACTGTTTCTGCAGCTATAATGGCAACACAATAGCCTGTTAGGCCTTAACCCTACAGCAACAGAGGACATTTAAATTCCTACCTTCTCTACTGATGCAGGACTTTAAATTCCTTACCTCTTCATCACCATCATCTATAGACCTCTGATTCTTCACGTGTCGCTGGATGCCATATGTAGTATAGACCCTTGCATGGGTGGATTCAGTCTCCTATCACATGCATAGTTTTTGACCTATCAAATTGTGAGTGGTTTCTCTTTATTGCTTAAGAACTGTGCTTTCAGAATATACTAGTTAAAACAGTCTGTTTAGAATGTAACATTATGTATTTAGGAATTAATTTTCCTATTTAAAAAAAGTCCACCTTTGACTGTGAAAATTGTGCACTCTCAGAGTTCTCTCTGTTTTACTCAAACTGAAAGAAATAAATCTAGTCTGAACAATGTATCTATGTAGCGTAAGATATTAGGCTTCTTCTGCTGTGGGAGAATGATTCATTCATAAATGCTACACTGCGTTCTACAGTTTGAAATATTTTCCTCATCATCTACTCGGGCAGTGCACGGACTTCATTTATGCTGCTGGCTTTAAGTCAACACAGATATCATGTGTCAGTTACTTCTGTAGATAGGCAGAGAATAAACCAGCATGTCATTTGGTGTAGCTATCAACATACGGTATTCGCCCTGCATGTTTTCAGTCAGTGCACTTTGTTCAGCTGTTGACTCAGGAGTGATAATGGGGGCATAGCAATGGCAGAAAAAGTTCTGACACCCAGTGAAGTGCTGGAAATTGTGTACAAATCAGACGAAAGTTTAAGTGATAGTAGCAGTGAGAGTGTTGGCAGTACTGATAATGAATTTGATGACATAGCTGGTTTTCAGGTGGGAGAATATGGACAATTACACAGGACACAGAGAAGTGTTCAGTTGTAATTTTGGACCCAGAGATTGTGCAGAAAATGTGACATTGTACAAAGTTTTGAGTTGCTTTTTAAAACAGAAATCAAACAACAAATCGTCAGAAAAGCTAATAGGTACGCAGAACAATATAAGAATGTCTGAGGCAATCTTTTCTCAGTTAGATCACTTGTGAGGTCATGGACACCTGTCACAGAAAGTGAAATTTACACAGTTTCTAACAAAGGCAAGGAAACAGAGAAGCCTTTGTGCGTGATTGATTATAATCATAACATGGGGGGAGTGGATTTGAAGGGCCAGTTGCTGCACATGTACATGGTCGAGAGGAAAGAAATGACCAAATGGTACCTCAAAATTTTCAAAAGGCTACTGAACTCTGCAGTTCTCAATTTGTTTGTTGTTTATCGACAAGTGATGGGAAGAAATATACAGCAGTTCTCGTATAGAATTCAGCTAGTGAAAGGTCTGTTTACGAAATATGCGCATGCTGTGGAGACACGGAGTGTACTGGGATGACAGGCATCAAACAACCCAGATCCATGGTTGAATAAAAGACATTTTCTGAGAAAAGTGGCATGCAACACTGGAAAATCAAAACCTCAGAGGTGGTGTGTTTTGCTCGAAGCATGGAAGAAAGAAAACTTCAGTGTACTGCTGCCATATATGTGATGTGGGCGTATGCTTGGAAGATTCCTTTGAGATGTATCACACGCAGCTCAATTACTGAGGTAATGACAATTACTATACTGCATTTATATAGTTTTAATATTTCACTACTAAAATTTTAGAAAAATCAGATAATTAGTTTGTGAATAATGTATTTCTAAATAGATGGTTGCAATTTCATCATAGGGACTTTTGAATTCCTCCGTCCATGGAGAAGGCAGGCATATAAATGTGCTCCGTCACTGCAGGCCAATTGTACGATGTATAGAGGCCAGTAGCATGTGAAGAAACAGAGGTCTTTACCACGTATAGAGGGCAATGCTGCAGGGTTAATCTTGCCAGCTGTGGTGTTGATGCACACAGGTAACAAGGGACTGCTATGTGCAGTTACATTTAGTATCCAAGTACACAAAGTTCTTGTTTCATAACATAGTTGTGTTCTGAAAAAGTGGTTATAAATTAAAAATAATATATCTGTATGAATAATAAGTAAATAAATGCAAATAAACCAGCCAAAGGACATCAAACCAAAAATGAGGATGTAAAACAAAAAGTGGTGTAAATTGGTAAGAGGCATTAAAGCAGAAAGGTGTAAAAGTAGTTGGCCTAAAGCAAGGTCTTGGTGTACACATATTATGAATGTATGTGATACAAGCTATTGTGTCTTGTTCAGTTGGAACAGAATGCACTGGACACTCACTATGGCATGTAAAAATTTAAAAGTGTTGCTATTGATACATTCACAGTAAATTAAATCTTTACGAAGGACTTTTAGTGACAGTTCCAGTTGTTAAAATAACCCACTTTGAAGTCCTGAATTTCATACTGACATTGTTATTAGATCTGTTTGTTGTAGAGTACAATCTGTTTTATAGCTTCAGTAGAAAGTAGTGAACTTTCACATCAGATTCTCAGGACAGGATAGTAAAGAAGTATGGTTTAAGGATTATTTTGTAATTTATTATACTTTTTACGTCATTAAAACACCTTATGACACCTACAATTGCTGACTGAACTACTGACTCTCAAACCCTGCACCCAAGTCCAAAGGTACATACAAAATAAATTAACATACTTATACATACTTCATTCCCACATGGCATGGAATTTGCAGATTATGTAGATATTCAGCTGATTTTCCACACACATTCTTCTATTAGGTTATTTCATACATCATAATAAGAAATCAAAGTGAATCATAAAACTTAAGAACAATGTTATTTTTATGAAGTCCGAGGAAAACATGTCGTTGGATGTGAAGATTACATGTGTCTGGGATTTCATGCCATGTGGTCTAGAAGAAGTGCACTTCTCAAGGATTTGCTGCCTCCATCATCAGGGCAGGAAACGAAATTTCCCAAACCAGAAAATGTGGTGCAGTATTCAGAATAAAAGTCTTGCTCATGAGATGGCAGAGGGTGAAGCCAATATGCAAGACTTTCTTCTTTACATCATTCTCTTACACAGGATTATGAGTATGCCTAGCTGTATACTGGTATAGGGCTTTCTTCCCCCACACTCCGCCTGATGCCCCGCCAGTACTGCATTGCATGTGGCATTGATGAGGGGGCTTAACATTTGACGACTAGACAAATTAT
>Ga0209628_10003786_pt1 | contig 10726 bp, 6 predicted proteins | sample TergutCu122P4_FD_187285 | JGI IMG/M metagenome (GOLD analysis project Ga0209628, IMG submission 187285) | Cubitermes ugandensis P4 segment gut microbial communities from Kakamega Forest, Kenya - Cu122 P4 (SPAdes) (version 2) | ecosystem: Host-associated > Arthropoda: Insects > Digestive system >... | reverse complement strand
GTGCGCGGGAGAAGGCGCTTGCTTCATCCACATGCCCGCCTCCATGTCACGCGGCAGGCCGGAGTGATGCGACATCAACTGGCGCAGGGTGATCGGCTTGGCATCCGGCCACGCGCTGCCGATGCTGAACCAGGGCAGGGTGTTTTGCACGGGCGCGTCCAGATCGAGCTTGCACTCCGCCACAAGCTGCATGGCCGCGGTGTCGGTGAACAACTTGCTGACCGAACCCACCCGGTAGCGCGTGTCCGGCCCCGCCGGCGTCTTGGCCTGCGCGTCCGCCCAGCCGAAACCGCGCGCCCAAACAATTTTTTGATCGTCCACCAGCGCAATGCTCAACCCCGCCAGCTTGAGGCGATCCATTTCATGCTGGATGTACCCCTCCATCTGGCTCTGCACGCCGTGGATGTCATCCTGCGCGACGGGCAAGGCGCTGGGCGGCGCGGTGCTGCAAGCGGCCAACAGGGTGGCCGCCAAGAATGCAAGGGCGAGGTTTCGGAGGGTGGATGGACGCATTGATGGCTTTCAAGCGTTTTGCTCCTTCCACCGCGTGCGGGGGAAGGAGAAAATCACAAGCTATCGCCAAAATCCCGGCGGAAGGCTTGCATCAGCTTTTCAGGCCAGTCGCTTACCGCTTCGAGCCGGCCCATGAAAAAGCGCAGGACTGAAGGCTCTTCGACAAAGCGCAGGCCGCCGATCAGGTTGCGTTGGGTGTGCAGCCAGTGCAGGCGGTCTTCGACATATTTGGTTTGCGACAGCGTGAAGACGCGGCGCGGGAAGGCCAGGCGCAGCAGTTCCACGTCGGCCAGAATGTCGTTGCCGTGCTGGTCGCGGACGCTGGAGATGGTGCCGCGCTCCATGCCGCGCACGCCGGAAATCAAATAGAACGCCGCCGCCAGCGCGCCCGCCGGATATTCTTTTTGCGGGATGTGCGGTAAAAAGCCCATCGCATCAATATGGCAGCCCAGGCCGCCGGCGGGCGTGACCACCGGAACGCCGTGCGTTTGCAGCCGCTCGACCAGGTAGCGGATAAACATCGGGCTTTGGCCGATCACCGCTTCGTCGGTGGTTTCGCGCAAGCCCACGGCCATCGCCTCGATTTCGCGCACCGACATGCCGCCGTAGGTCAGGAAACCTTCGAACAGCGGAATCAGCGACTTCATCTTGTCGAAAACGTCTTCCCGGTTGGTGCAGATCGCCCCGCCGCGCGAGGAGCTGACCTTGCGGCTGGAAAAATACACGATGTCGGCCTGCGCGCACATTTCGCGCAGAATGTCGGCCACGCTGGTCTGTTTGAATTCCGGCTCACGCTGCTTGATGAACCAGGCGTTTTCGCCGATCAGGCTGGCGTCGAGCACCAGCGGGATTTTGTATTCTTGCGCCACCTTGGCCACGGCGCGCAGGTTGGCCATGGAAAACGGCTGGCCGCCAATCAGGTTGGTGGAGGCTTCCATGCGAATCAGCGGCACATTCTGCACGCCATGCGTGTTGATCGCATGGTGCAGCTTGGCGATATCCATGTTGCCCTTGAAGGGGTTATCACTCTTGATTTCCAATGCTTCGTCGTGCACCAGCTCGGCGATTTTTCCGCCATTCAAATCAATATGCGCCAGCGTGGTGGTGAAGTGATAATTCATGGGTATCAGATCACCGGGCTTGATATAGCAGCGGGAAATAATGTTTTCCGCCGCCCGGCCCTGGTGCACCGGCAGCACGAAGCGTTTGCCGAACACGTCTTCAATGGCCTTCTGCATACGCTCGAAACTCTGCGACCCGGCATAGGCGTCGTCGGCCTGCATCATGGCGCCGATTTGCACATCGCTCATGGCGTTGGTGCCGCTGTCGGTGAGCATGTCCAGATAAACCTCGCGCGTGTTCAACAAAAACGTGTTGAAACCGGCGCGCCGGATCGCCGTCAGCCGCTCTTCGACCGGGGGCAGGTTGAGCTTTTGCACCACCCGCACCTTGTGCATTTCCAGCGGGACGTTTTCTCCGCTGAAAAAGCGGACGGCGGGGGATGCGCTCTGCTTGGAGCTATTGGCGGACTGGCTCATGGTGTGTGGTGCTTTCCAGGTTGAAAACGAAGGCGAAATTGTATCGGCCAGCAGCGCCAGCGGCGGGGTGCTGGATCAATAACAGTGAGCGCGCAAGGGCAGCGGCGGCCACCCCCAACGCTCAACTTTTGATAGCTGCCAGCGCTTGCTGCGCCTGCGCTAGAGGCTGATTTGTCTTGTAAATCTCGCTAACCGCCCTTACGCAGCAACACCTTGCGCCAGTAGCCGCCCTGCGTCCACGCGGCAAGACCGCGGCGCAGCCAGCCGATGACCGACCAGGCCAGCCACAGCGCCCAGGCCAGCATGGCGGCGCGGTAGGCCCACATGGGCAGGGTGATCAGGGTGACGGTGGGCAACTGGCCCGCGCTTTGGTCGGCGAACCAGTTCAGTTGGTGGCTATGTGAGCCGTGCCCGGCCACGCCCATGTCGGGCTGGCCCAGCAGGCCAACCGGGATGACGGCTATCAGGCAAATCAGCGCGATCACGCTCAGCAGCGCCAGCCCGATCTGCACGCTGTTGAACCGCCACGCCTTCCACGCCGACAAATCGGCGCGCTGGCGCCAGTCGAGCGCGACGAGCCAGCCCGCGATCAGCGCCAGCGCCGTCCACGAGAAGGTGGAAAAGCCCAGCACCAGCAAAAACCAGTGGTGCAGACGCAGCCCGGTCCAGCCCCGGCGCGTGAGCGCCAGCGTGAGCAAAAACGCCAGCACCAGCGCCACCGCCAGCTCGCCCCAATACAGCAGCGCCGGGCCAACGCGCGGGCCGAACGAAGCAAGCAGCCAGCGCTGCTGCGGCAAGGTGGCTTGCAGGCTGATGTTGGCGGCGGGCAGGCCCAAATCAAACACCGGAGTGCGCATCAGCGCGCCGGGTTCGCGCGCCTGGCGCAAGGTGATGCTGAAGGTTTGCGCGCCGGGGGTCACGGGCAGGGTCAGCTTGCCATCTTGCGGGCGCAGGTTCAGGTTTTCGCCGCCGCGCTGCACGCGCAGCACTTCCATGCCCGCTGGCATGGTAATGGCGTGCTCGCCGCCCTGACTGGCGCGCAGGGTGAACGACAAAGTGTGTTCGCTGGCGCGCATGCCGATGGCGTGTTGCACGCTCGCGCGGTCGATGGCGCGCACCATGCCTTCGACCGGCTTGGGCGCGCTCAGGGTTAGGGTGAGCGTTTCGCCCGGCAGGGGATAAAACTCGAACACCGTTTCGCCAGCGCCATTGCCCGCCAGCATGACGGGCACGCCGTTCCACCCCACATGCCACGATGGGCCGGCTTCCACGCGCCAGACTTCGGCGCGCTCGGCCAGCGCGGGGGCGGTCAGGGTGAGCGGGCCGCTTTTGTCCAGCCGCGCCTGCCAGCCGGTTTGCGCATCGCCCTGGCCCAGCGCAAGGGTGGCTTCGCCGCCCTGCACTTTTACGCCCGGCGTGGTGACGTGCTCGCCGGCCAGCAGCGGTACGGCCAGCGTCACGCCGCCTTCACGCGGGGCCAGACGGGTGACGGTGGTGTCCACGCTCCAGTCCAGATCAAAGCGCAGCGTGCGCGTGACGCGCACGTAGGGCGGAAACTGCTGCGCGCCGCCGTCCTTGAGTTTTTCTTTGGAATCGGCCGCGGTGCGCGCCAGATGCACGGTCTGGTTGAGCAGGCGCTCTTCATCGATGCCGTCGGCCTGCCAGCCCTGCCCGGTAAACACGGCGCGCATGGGCGGCAGCGCAAAGTGCAGCGTTGTATCGCCGCCCGCCACGGCGTATTCCAGCTCCACCAAATGCACGCCGCGCGGCAGCGGCGCCAGGTCCGCTTCGCCTTCGTGCAACACGCTGTCGGCAGGCTGGCCGTCGATGCGCACGCGCAGCAGCGTGGCGTTGTCTTGCGCCTTGGGCAGCGGCAGCGCCACGGCGGTGGCCGCGTGCGCTTGCAGCCGAACGGTGAGCGCATTGCCGCGCATGTCGATGTCGGCGCGGGCGATGCTGGCGCACTGCGGCGCGCAGCGCGGCGGGCGGTTGACGCGCTCGCCCAAGGTTTGCAAAAGCTCCTTGCCCGGTATGGCCGCCGCTTCTTGCGCCCATGCGGGCGTTGCCGGCAGCCACAGCGCGGTAATTGCCAACGCCGCCAGCGCCGCCGTTGCCGCCGCGCGCGGCATGGCCACCGCCGCCGTGGGGGTGTTGCCGCCTGGCCGCGCGCGGCGCAGCACGCGCCACAAAAGCGCGCCTAGCAGCACGATCATCGCCACCCGCAGCAGGCGCGTGAGCCACGGCGGGCTGATGATCAGGCGCACGTATTGATCGGCCATGATCGGCCCCGTCCAGCGCAGGCTGTAGCGCTGCCCGATGCGCCAGTCAGGCTCGCCGCCGCCGGTTTGCACTACGTTGGATTGGGCGTAGCGCTGCTGGTATTGATAGGTTTTCCTGGAACTGCCGCCGCTGGGAGAAGCTTGCGATTCACTTACCTGCGACATCACCCTGGATTTGTCCAGTTGCCGCGCCTGTTCAGCAGGCGCTGGCGGTGGTGGCGGCGGCGCCATCACTGGGGTTGCCCTGTCTTCAAATGCTGCCCCCGGCGGTGCGCTGGAGAAACCGCCGATGGGCAAGAAGAAACCAAACCATGACGCGCCGCGCCCGCCATCTGCCAGCTCAAGCTGCGGATACAGCGCCGCGCGCAACTGGCCCGGGGCAAAGGCCAGCGCGGTCAGGCAAAACACCGCCAGCGCGGCGTATTTGGTCCAGCGCAGCGCCACGCCCAGCCTGCCGCGCGGCAATGCGCGGGCCAGCAGCGCCAGCGCCAGCGCCACGGCCAGCGACCACAGCGGCGCGCCGCGCTCTTGCAAGGCCAGCAGCAAATACACCGCCGCCACCACGCCGCCGCTCACGCCGAGCAGGCGCCACGCCAGCAGCGCGATGAAGGCGGCCAAAAAGATGTCCAGGATGGTCCAGCGCGCCAGCCAGCTGTCGTTGGCGGCATCGGCGCCGGGGGCGGCCAGCAGCTTGTAGCCGTAGGGCAGGTGCAGCGTGGCGCTGACTTGATCAAACGTTTGCTGCCAGCCGGTAATGGGCACGCTGGCCGCTGGCCCGGCGGCGATGCGCACGCTGGCGTCCAGCAGCACGTCGCGCTCGCGCCATTCAACGCCGGTGAGCCGGTCGTCCTTGGCCTGGCCGTCGGTGACCAGCAGCGCCTCGCCCTGCGCACCCGCGCGCTGCAAGCGGTAGGGCGCGGCCACGTCCAGCCGCCAGCCCTGGCGCATTTGGCCGCGCAGCGTGTCCCTGGCAAAGTAGCCGCCGCCGGAAAAATCCAGCCACAGCTCGCGCGCCAGCGTCAGGCGGTTGGTCTCATCGGCGGCCAGTCCGCGCGAGCGTTGTTCGATAGCCAGTTGCGCATCCGCATTCATCGCAAACGCTGGCAGCGCCTGCCATTCGGGCGGCACGCCGGCCTGTTTGGGATCGACCGCCAGCGCACTGCTGCCTGGGGTGATGGCGGTCACGCGCAGGGCTGGCGCGGCCTGGTAGCTCCATACTTCCTGCTCCACGGTTTGCGGCAGGCGCGCTTGCAGTTGCGCCAGCGGCGCGTCGGCGCGGGCGTCGAGCACCAGCGTGGCCTGGCCGGGCTGCACCTGCACTTGCAGGCGGCCCTGCTCGTCCAGCCGCGCGGGCCAGGACGAATCAAGCGCGGTGGCGATGAAGTGCGCAGGCAGCGCCGGGTTGATTTGAATTTCGCGCGCCTTGCCCGAGACCTTCAGTTGCAGCCGCGTGGTCAGTTGCGCCGGAATGCCGTCGGTGAATTTGCGATAGACCTGCAATTCAAGGCTGTCGGCTTCTTCCCCGGCGGCAGCAGCCGCCGAGCGGCCCAGCGTGAGCTGGTCGCCGTCGCGCTGCAAGGGCGCGAGCAGCTTGCCGTCCACGCGCAGCGCGATCAGCGCGATCAGCGGCGGCACGGCCAGCGCCTGCGGGCGCTCTTGCCACGCAAAGCGCCCGCGCACGGTGTAATCGCCCGCGGCCAGCCACATGAACGGGCTGCCATCGCGCGCCACCACCGGCTGCGGCGCGCCGTTGACGGTAACTTCTTGCGGCCAGTTGTCCCCATCGCCCGGCAGCGGCACCCACGACGGCGCGGCCACCTGCCAGTGCTGCGAAAAGGCGGCGCCCTGCTCGCTGGCATCCAGCGCCAGCACGCCCGGCCAGAGGCAGGCAAAGTCATCGGCGCTCTCGCCGCTGCCGCTGGCCATCAGCGGGCACTGGCGAAACTCCTGCCCGTGGCGCACCCAGTCGCGCCACGGTTGCAGCGCCGGCGGCGCGCCGTCCGGCTCATCCTGCGCCGCGTGTTGCACCGGCGCGGCCAGCGGCGCGCCAGCCGCACACGCCAGCGCAAACGCGGCGACAAAAGTTTTGAAGCCGTTAAACAACCAGATGCGCTTCATTGTCTTGACTCCCACAGCGGCAAAGAAAAAGCGATTGTGAAGCCGGTTGAAACGGCGGCGGGCGGGAAATGGGGTCAAAGCCGTTTTGTCGCTATGTTTACGATAGCTGTCAGCGCTTGATGTGCAAGGATTTTATGCTGTAACAGTGCTAAAATCCTTGCATGGCAAGCGCGGCCAGCTATCGAATAGATAGTTTTCATGGTTTACGCCTGATTTCCTGCAAGGCATTTCAAGCCGTCATTTCCGCGCAGGCGCATACACGCCAACTTTTCTTTCCCCTCTCACGCTTGCGAGAGAGGGAGAAAAGCAAGCGCGGTGGATATGGCATAGTCATCGACCACATCCACCAGCTCACCTCAGGTATTTGCGATGCGCTTGAAGGGCAAGAACATGATCGTCACCGGCGGGGCCAGCGGCATTGGCCTGGCTACCGTGCAGCGGTGCCTGCAAGAAGGCGCGAATGTGGTGCTGTCGGACATCGCGGCCAGCGACGGCGCGGCGCGCGCGCGCGCGCTGGACGGCCAGCCGGGCCGCTGCGTTTTCATCGCCTGCGACGTAACCTCGTCACAGCAGGTGGACCAGCTTGTTGCCGATACGGCGGCGCTGCTGGGCAGCGTGGACGTGGTGTTCAGCAACGCTGGCATCGGCGGCATGGGCCAGGCGCAGGATGTGCCCGATGCCGGCTACCTGCGCGTGATCGACATCAACCTGAACGGCGTGTTTCGCGTGGCGCGCGCGGCGCTGCGGCAGATGTACAAGCAGGGATCGGGCAGCCTGATCAACTGCGCGTCGATTCTGGGCACGCTGGGGCAAAGCGGCACCGTGGCCTATTCGGCGGCCAAGGGCGGCGTGGTCAACATGACGCGCACGCTGGCGATCGAGGCCGCGCCGCGCGGCGTGCGCGTCAACTCGGTCGGCCCCGGCTACATCGACACGCCGCTGCTCAAGGACTTGCCCGCTGAAATGCGCCAGGCGCTGGTTGCGCTGCACCCCATCGGGCGGCTGGGCCGGCCTGAAGAAGTCGCCAACACCGTGTTGTTTTTGGCCAGCGACGAGGCCAGCTTTGTCACCGGCGCTTATCTGCTGGTGGATGGCGGCTATGCGGCTGGCAAGTCTTGAGTCCCTGACATCGATTTCATGCCGCCATGACCATCCACCTGATCTACGCCCGCGCCCGCAATGGCGTCATCGGCAAGGACGGCGCCATGCCCTGGCATTTGCCGGAAGATCTGGCGCACTTCAAACGCACGACGCTAAGCCACCCGGTCATCATGGGGCGGCGCACCTGGGACTCGATCCCGGCGCGCTTTCGCCCGCTGCCCGGGCGCGTCAATATCGTCGTCACGCGCCAGCCTGATTGGCATGAAAACGGCGCCCAGCGCGCATCCAGCCTGCAAGACGCGCTACAAAAATGCGAGAAATGCGAGCAAGTGTGGGTAATCGGTGGCGCCCAGCTTTACGCCCAGGCGCTGCCGCTGGCAGACGAGGTGGTGGTAACCGAAATCGACGCCGGCTTCGACGGCGACGCCTTCGCCCCCACGCTGGGGCAAGAGTGGCGCGAAGCCGCGCGCCAGTCCCACACCGCCGCCAACGGCATGCGGTTTGCGTTTGTGCGGTATGTGCGCAGCGCCCCTGCCAAGGCAGCGGCGTCATAAGCCAACTCCTGATACATGACTATCACTAAAGGCAGTTTCAGCCATGCGCATGAACAACCCACCGCATCCAGGAGAAATTCTTTACGGCCTGTGGCTGCAACCGCTTGGGTTTTCCGTCACCGCCGCGGCCAAGGCGCTCAATGTCTCGCGCAAGACGGTTTCGAAGATCGTCAATGGCCACGCGGCCATCTCGGCTGAAATGGCGCTGCGCCTTGAACTGGCATTTGGCAAAAGCGCCGAAAGCTGGCTGGCCCATCAAGCCAACTACGGCCTGTGGCAAATCCAGCAAAGCCGCCCAAGTCTGGGCGTGCCGCACTTTGCGAGCGCGTAAGCCGACGTCCGTTTAACTAAGTCAAAAACGGATGCCGCACCGTGATGGTGTGCTCGCGGTCGGGACTGGTGGAGATGACGTGGATGGGCACGCCCACGGCCTGCTCGATGCGTTGCAGGTACAGCCGCGCGGCGGCGGGCAGACGCGCGAGGTCGGTCACGCCGACGGTGCTCTGGCTCCAGCCAGCCAGCGTTTCGTAGATGGGCTGGCAGCGGGCGATTTCTTCGGCGCCCAGCGGCAGGATGTCGATGCGCTTGCCGTCCAGTTCGTAACCCACGCACAGTTTGAGTTCGGGCAGGCCGTCGAGCACGTCGAGCTTGGTGATGCACAGGCCCGTGAGGCCGTTGACCTGCGCGCTGCGCTTGAGCAGCGCGGCGTCGAACCAGCCGCAGCGGCGGCTGCGCCCGGTGGTGGTGCCTTTTTCGGCGCCCACGGTCGCCATGTGATGGCCGGGCGTGCCGGGTTTTTCCCAGTCGAGTTCGGTCGGAAACGGCCCGCCGCCCACGCGCGTGCAGTACGCCTTGGTGATGCCCAGCACGTAATGCAGCATGCCCGGCCCCACGCCCGCGCCCGCCGCGGCGTTGCCGGCCACGCAGTTGCTGCTGGTCACGAACGGGTAGGTGCCGTGATCGACATCGAGCAGCGTGCCCTGCGCGCCTTCAAACAGCAGATTGGCGCCCGCGCGGTGCGCGTCGTTGAGCAGGCGCGACACATCGGCCAGCATGGGCGTGATGGCTTTGGCGTGGCGCATGGCTTCTTCATACACCGGATCAAATTGCAGCGCGCCATTTTTCATGTATGGCGCAAGGGCATCCGGGAACGCGACGCGCGGCGAATCCAGATAGTTCAGCAGCACGTGGTTGTACAGCCCCAGCAGCTCGCACAGCTTGGCGGCAAAGCGCTCCGGGTGCAGCAGGTCTTGCGCGCGCAGGGCGCGGCGGGCCACTTTGTCCTCGTACGCGGGGCCAATGCCGCGGCCGGTGGTGCCGATTTTTTCGCTGCCGCCCTGCTCGCGCGCGGCCTCGCGCGCCACGTCGAGCGCGGCGTGCGGGGGCAGGATGAGCGGGCAGGCTTCGCTGATGAGCAGGCGCTCGCGCACCGCGACGCCGGCCTTTTCAAGCCCGGCGATTTCTTCCAGCAGCTTGGCGCATGAGAGCACCACGCCGTTGCCGATGTAGCAGGTCACGCCCGCGCGCATGATGCCGCTGGGGATGAGGTGCAGCGCCGTCTTCACGCCGTTGATGACCAGCGTGTGCCCCGCGTTGTGGCCGCCGTGAAAGCGCACCACGCCCTGCGCGCTTTCGGTCAGCCAATCGACCAGCTTGCCCTTGCCCTCGTCGCCCCATTGGGTGCCGACGACTACCACGTTGCGTCCTGAAGTGGGTTTCATTGTTTCCTCTTTATGGCAGTTGTTTGACTACCCACTGCCCATCGGCTTCGACCAACTCACGGTCGCAGACCATGGCGTCATTTTCATACTCATGGCCAGGCAAGGCGCAAACCACGGTTTCGCCGCGCGCGCGCAGCGCCTCCATGGCCGAGCGCTGCCCCGGCGCGTCGCTCCACGGCGCGCGGATCGCCGCGCGCGCCGGGCGGGGCGGGGCCACCCGCGCCAGTTGTTTCACATCCAGACTGAAACCCACCGCCGGGCGCTCGCGCTCCAGCTTGTGGCCAAACACCGCGCCCACGCCGTCATAGCGCCCGCCGCGCACCAGCGCGTCGCCCGCGCCCTGCGCGTACACGGCAAAGCGCACGCCGGTGTAATAGCCCCAGCCGCGCGCGTCGGCCAGATCAAAGCTCACGCGCACGCCTTCCAGCCGCTCGGCCAGCCAGCGCAAATCGGCCAGCGCCCGCGGCACGCCCGCCGTGCGCGCGAAGATTTTTTTTGCTTCATCGAGCACCTTCACATCGCCGTACAAACCGGCCAGCGCCAGCAGCGCCTGGCGCGTGGCGGCGGGAAAACCGCGCGCAAGCTGATCGAGCGCGCTAGCGTCCTTGGCCGCCAGCGCGGCGTGCACGGCCGAAAGCTGCCCGGCATCGGCCAGCACGCCGGCCAGCAACGCGCGCGGAATGCGCGCGTCGGTCAAGTCCACCGTCAGATCGCCCACGCGGGCGGCGCGCAGGCAATCAAGCGCGAGCCAGAGAATTTCCAGATCGGCCTCGCGCCCGGCATGGCCGTAAATCTCGGCGCCAAACTGCAACGGCTCGCGCGTGGCGTGCGCGCGCTCGGGCCGCGTGTGCAGCACCGGGCCGCAATAGCACAGGCGCGTGACGCCCTGGCGGCCCAGCAAA
>Ga0209628_10003785_pt1 | contig 10727 bp, 11 predicted proteins | sample TergutCu122P4_FD_187285 | JGI IMG/M metagenome (GOLD analysis project Ga0209628, IMG submission 187285) | Cubitermes ugandensis P4 segment gut microbial communities from Kakamega Forest, Kenya - Cu122 P4 (SPAdes) (version 2) | ecosystem: Host-associated > Arthropoda: Insects > Digestive system... | reverse complement strand
CTGTAGCTCCCTGAAGATGGTTTCTGCGTAAACCGAAACATGTTGGAGCGTAATTTTAGAATGTTTTAATAACTCTGTGTTTTTTAACATTATGTGCATCAGTTGGTAGTGAAAAGGTTTCAAAATAAGTTTTACTACTAAATTAAGAAGCAGAGAGAACATTAAGACTATGGTCTTCTAGGATATGGCACTATTAGTTTGGTAAATAACTGCCAATGTTCCAGATGAACCCACTGCCTCCATCTACATAGCAGAAGATTAATGCAGAGAGGAAAAAATAATAAATGATACAGAGACTGGAGGAAATGGACTGGAACTAAGCTAGTTCTAATCCACTGTGAGACCTGGTCCTCACATTCACAAATTATCAGTGAAAGGGAAGCAAAAAATCCATAATGGTTTCATTCAATGTTGAAAAAATACTTCTTTCACAGAAGTGGAGTACCCTGCTATTAAATGACCAGAACCCCTAACTCAAAGCCCACTGTAATGCTGTCCTGTTTATACTGTGGCACAGACCAGAACTCTAGAAGGGGCCAATAATACTAAGATTTTAGGTTCTCACAATGGTGATGATGCAGACCACTCCTTTGGGTATGCAAAGCCATGCAGTCCAGGATTGAAGAGAACACCAGAAAACATGGCATCACATCCCAGAAGACAGCAATTTGATTCTCAGTGCCCCATATCACATCACAAAACATACATACATACAAATATTCCATGATCCATAACTATGATTGCACAAATGCATACGAGCAACTGTGGTAATGTGTTTGTGTTCCATGCACTTCAGATTACTGACAGTTATCCCAGAGAGAAAAATTCCACCAAAAAGTGACAGTTATTTTAGTACAACATTGCAACTAGCAGTTTTCATGGCCACATTGGTATTTTCTTTCACCTATCTCCTCCCATAACGAATCCCTTGAGGGTAATGACAGCTCCTACACAACATTTATCTTTAAAATTGAACAGGCATTTTCCTGCATGAAGAACAAAATGATCACACTCATTTAAAGGGTCACAAAAGACTAAAAGCAGAACTGCATATGCCCCATACAGTGCATACAATTACCTTCATACCACTTTGGTAATCTTGGCAAATGGGGCACAAGATTAATCCCTGTATTGAAAGCCCAGTCATTTATATTTTGGGACAGACAGGGATGAGCACAACCACTTACATACATACATATATACGTACATACAATCACAATTCATGGATCCATCATCAGTTCAATGATGGCTTGAACACGAAATTGGCCATAAATAATATTGGATTGTGATACACAACCTCATCCTAGTAATGAACATTCACAAATACCACAAAGTTTAACAATACAAGGCTCAAACTATTATCACAATCAACAGTCAAATGTATAGCAAAAGTAAAATTATGAGTATAACATCTGTATATCACTAGATTTTAGAATATAAAATCCATACATGAATATGGTATCCAAAGTATAATTAATAAATTTAGAAGTTCATAGTAGTTCTTAGAGTTAAAAACAAAAGACACAGCCCCTACAACTATAGTACAATGCTGGTTCAACCGTACTATTATAGTCAATACAAAACCTACGGCTGGTGGTGCAGCCAGTATAACAATCAAGCAGATGGACAGTAAAATGGACTTCATAATGTAAGTTCTGCAGAATGTATTTAGCATTTAATATGTTTAAGGCCTATTACCAAAGTTAGAAAGAATAACAAAAGCGATGTGGGTCTAAGAGGGGAGAATTTTAACTATTATAATTATCCTGTAGTAACGTTCTGAGCTGTTCTGTTCGATCAGCGATACAAAATACACCATTTTACGCAAAGTACTTCTGAGCCGGTACTACATTTTGTGGGTAAAGTGACAAAGTGCAGATTGTAGTAGGGGTCAGCCCAGTCGGGGTGGTATTTATTCCTACCCAAGAATATTCATTTTGATTAGATTAGGTTAGTTTCGTTCTGAGGCGATAACTGATATTATATGCTTTTTTTATTACGATGTGTAACCGAAGATTGAGTAATGCTATATAGAAATAAATGGTAAAGGATATACTATTACTACAGGGTAGGAATTCCGAATTCTTTGTTTGAATCTAACCTCTTGCCAGCGATCTTCTGGCCATTCATAAGTGGATGACCGCTTTTCTAATCCTCCAATAAATTCATCCAATTCCTGGTCCAATTTTTCAGCCAACTCTCTCCTTTCTTCATCCGACATAGATATCTTCCCTTTACCGACATCATTTTTAGGTTTTGATTCCATTCCTCCCACTTGCTCAAATTTACGTCAACATACTCCACGTGTTACCATAATGATTATCGTGTTTGTTCCTATCCTGCAACTGTTCCCATTTTGTACTAGCACATGAAATCCCCAGTTATTTAACATACTTTCTTTCGAGTGTGTTACAGCGTGGACTATACATGTTATCGATGCTCCCCGAAAAAACTGCATTACTCAGAATATACGAGCAGACATTTCAGCCAAGTTTTCACACACAAATTTGGAGTAAACATATGCTGCTTTATTTCAGATATTGGCAACACCGTTTCAATGTGCAGTTTCGTTTTGTCCTAACTTTGGATGACAAAAATTATGGAGTCAGTAGGGAGAAGCATGTTAAAAAGAAATACGATGACTTGTATTTGACTGAAGCATGTAATGTTAAGGTATCTGAATTGATGTAAAAACAGATTTGGCAACAATCTGATCTGTATCAATAAGACAATGGAATGTCTATGTGTTGCAACCCTCAACCTTTGACACCCCTACACACCCAATGTCCAATAGTGAGGACGTTATCGGTCGCCTTACGTAACCAGTATTGGAACACGTCGGTTCAGTGGATTATCGGAAGAGATTGGGATTTGGTCGGTTGTTAGGGAACACGAAGGAATATAAAAATGGTAAATTGTGTAAGCACTCAACCTCATTTTTAATGAAGTTATTTTTATTATGTCATTGTTAAAGAGTGTACATGTGCATATTGGTTTCATTACCTCAAGCCTATGAGTATTTTTGACATCGTACTGGATGACTTTAGCCGTGACCTTTGCAGCATAAAAGGCACACAATATCATTTTTGAATTAATGGATGTATTTGCTTGCAGAGTTCACCAATCCGTGTTGTTGTGACCGGTGCAGCAGGTCAAATTGCCTATTCCTTGCTGTATCAGATAGCTAAGGGTGATGTATTTGGAGCAGACCAGCCAATTATTCTCCATTTACTGGATATCCCACCAATGATGGATGTATTAGATGGAGTAGTGATGGAAATAATCGACTTAGCATTGCCGCTGGTTACAGAAGTTGTTCCTACTGCTGACCCTGCAGTAGCATTTAAAAATGTTGATGCTGCATTTCTTTTGGGTGCAATGCCTCGCAAACAGGGGATGGAGAGGAAGGATCTTCTGTCTGCTAATGTTAAAATTTTTAAAGTTCAGGTATGTAAAATGCAAATTTTCTTACTAGCCTATAATTAAATGATCAAAAGTTAAACCCAAGAAGACTAGATAAGGCTGGTACTAAGATGCTTCCTTGTGCTGACTACATTGATTTCTGTGGAGGGCACATACACACATCCCTTTTCAGGACTGAAGAGTAAGTGTTTTGAGAAAGAATGATAGAGAGAAGGTGAAGAGAAATGGGGCTGTGGGCAACCATTGCCCCTGACTCAGCCACAGTATGTGGTGTAAACTCAAACCATATTTGCTGTGAGAACCTCATATCTTAACCAGTCTTGTCCTGTTACAGGGAGAAGCACTTGACAAGTATGCCAAGAAGACAGTAAAAGTGTTAGTAGTTGGTAATCCAGCAAACACAAATGCACTAGTTTGCTCCAGATATGCTCCATCAATCCCCCGTGAGAACTTCACAGCAATGACACGTCTTGATCAGAATCGTGGCCGTGCTCAGATAGCAGAACGCCTGAAAGTGAATGTAGGACAAGTTAATAATGTGATAATATGGGGAAATCACTCAGCTACTCAAGTTCCAGATGCTAATAGTGCAACTGTTGATTTGGGGTCTGGTCCTGTGCCTGTGACAGAAGCCCTGAAGAGTGATGAGTGGTTGAAGGGAGAGTTTATTACAGTAAGTGGATACTAATCATACTGGGTTACTGTGGGACGTAACAGTTTGCACTTAGTTCAAAAGATAGGTACCAACATTTTGGGAGAAACTGCTGCCTGCATTTTCAGGGCAGCAGAGTACATGGTGTCACATCCCATAAATCCATAATAAGAATATTCTGCTGTGAAAATTTCAGATCTCACACATAGATACCAGTTTGTAGCAACACAGCATAGCCATTCTTACAAAGACTTGTGTTTAAATACTGGGAAGTAGTTCTTATAAATTATGTAATCTCACATACATTGTAGGGTAGGGTTTAGAATGCATTTGGTGTTTTGGAAGTTGTTTAGATTTTGCCCCTGAGACACAGGAAGTGTTATGGTTTTCATCAGTTACAATCTGTTCTTTAAATGTGCCATTTTTTCTTTCTGAAGTCATTGTTTGTTACCAACAGAGGACTTCTCTTCATAACATTATGGTTAAAGATTTGAAGGAACTTTAAGCACCTGAGTTGCAAATTGTGCAATTTAACACAGAGACCAACACAAGGTTAATACGAAATTGATATATTTTAAAAAGAGAATGGAGTACTCAATTATTGAAATATATTCTTGTGCTCGTTCATTACAGACTGTTCAGAAGCGAGGCGCTGCAGTAATTGCGGCACGTAAGATGTCATCAGCGGTATCTGCTGCAAAAGCTGCAGCAGACCACATGCACGACATATGGCACGGAACTCTTCCTGGGCAGTTCGTGTCAATGGGTGTCATATCTGATGGATCGTATGGTGCACCAAACGATGTTATATTTTCTTTTCCTGTTACTATTGAAAATAAAGAATGGAAGATTGTTCAGGTAAGTGACTTTTGCATTATATGTCCATACTACATATTGCATCATAAAACATGAGTTTCAGGAACCTAATTTGATTTGTCTTTGATGGACAGTGGCTGCATTACTCGTGTGCGGGCTTCATGAGCCTTTCTCTCCGTGTGTGTGAATGTCTACCCATTCTTCTAAATTAACTTTCAGAGGGTAGGGGACACATTATTTTAACAAAACATTTCTAATTCCTAAGGAAATCCACACATATATGAATTATTTCATGACTGGACTGTAGATTACCATTAAAATTTGTTGGTCATATGTAGACTGCTGGCAAGGTAACTGTTGACTGTGAATTCTGTAAGGCAATTCTATACTGCAAAAAATGGCTGAGCTGGGAGGTTAGCCACGAGCCCAGTTGAGGTGGAGTGTTACTGATTCTGCAGAACTGCCCATTCAGTGCCTTTTTACTTTTAAACCACATTTAATCAATGAAACTGCTTATTTATTACAACAGTCTGATGAGTAAAAAATATCTTTTGATTAATAGTTCCATTATTTAACCACCATGGAATAAGAGTTGCTGCACATTACCATTAACAAAGTTGCCTAGCAAAAAAGTGATGTGCACACTGATAAAGATTACACAGGAACTGTACAGAAGCACAGGGATGGAGCATACTGGACAAAAGGATTTTGTTGTACATAAGATGACCTGCCTGATTGGTGCCACAGCTATCCTTGGGGTGTTAATTTTCTTTTTGTTACAAATACCGTCTCGAGTTCACGCATTCTTTAACAGTAATGACACGACACATTAATGCCAGCTATCCAGTTTCCTGTCACACATTTGTCATTGTAACATTGGCCTGATGTATGTCAGAATTCAGTAATTGTACTGTCAGCAATGGATACAGATTATTCTTTGGGCTAGATACAACAGACTTCCAAATTAACTTGTGTATACAGCATGTGAGAAAATAAATAAAAATTAACCTGAAGTTAGGCAAATTTGTAATCAGTAACAGTGATGGATTGTTTGAGATCTGCACTCTTTCAGGATTCTGTGCCGTGTAAAATCTCACACCGTAGCGGTAGCCTGACATCACAGTAGATTAATACAGATGTAATGATGTTAAATGTAAAAAAAGTTTTCTTTTGCTATGAATGAAACCCATATAAGACCCGCCTATTTCATTAGACAAAATGTTATCCTTATAGAACTGTCAGCATTTTCCATGACATTATTTTCATACATAATATTATACATCGTCCATGCAACTGGCATCATACAGACTACAATTTACTCGAACTATTCTAACAAGTGGGATAGCTGGAATAAACTGTCTGTATATTTTTATACATTTCTGCGCAAGATGTGCTTTGTTTGCTTCCAAGCTTTTCATAATTTTTGGATAGAAAAACATTTAGTATACATTGTGTCGGTCCCATGTCGTAGATTTGCGGCATGTAAAAGATCCCTAATGGCGTGAATAGACGCCATGTAGGCAAAATTACCGAACAACCTTTCTTACCCATAGTTCCACCTTTTGCTGCTAGGATCTCTCGCATCGTCGCGGATGTGGAGGCACCTGGCGGTGAAAGTGGGAATGTCTAAATGTGGGGGAAAGCAATGGCAAACTACCCCTAAGAACTTGCCCAGGATGCAGTGTACCAGAGCCATACCAGTTGCCTGACTGGGCCCTGGTTCCTGCCCAAACTGGCCCAAGGGCTGAATACTACTACTACTACTACTAATAATAATAATAATAATAATAATAATAATAATGTGTTGTGTTTTGGCCAGGGCTTACAGATTGCAGACTATCACAAACCACTGATTGAAGCTACAGGCAAGGAACTGCTGGAAGAGAAGGCCGAAGCACTAGAGGTGTGCGAACAATGACTGGCAGCGCCTCCAACCAGGTCACTGTCACACCCACGTTGCAACATGTAAGTTACATGTAGCCAGAACATGCTCATATCACTGGATATCAGCACAAGTGTTTCAACTGATACCATGGTTGGAGGGCATGCGTGCCGCGTTGCGGAAAATCAGGTTTACAATAATATACACTGTTTTGCAGAGGTACTCTGCTTGGTTCCAAAGGTTCTAGTACTGCACTGTATTATATTGATGGTTTTGGTATTTATTGATTCTAAAACTACTGTTGGATTTAAACATTATAATTTATGATTTTTGAGATGTCTGTACACGTTAATGGTTTCAAAAACCACCACAGCCAATTTTAAAATGCTGGAGAGAGGTGCATCCTTGTAACTTGACAAAACAAATGCTTTCACCAGATGTAATTAGGAGCTTCTTGTTTCCAAATTCAGTTCAGATGAGCTCTCCTGAATGAGGTTCTTTTGTGTCTTTCTCTCCACTTTGTTTCGTAACATTGTGACAGGGTATGGCTAAATCGTTCCATGTCCTTCACAGGTCATGATTTACGCAGTAAGTTGTGTTAAGTCAACCAACTAGTAATTTGTAATTCTTGATCTCTCTGTCATACCCAAGCTTCGTCTTGGTGTCTTAACTCTACTGTTATCATATTCTAATTGCTGTACAGACATTTCAAAGATATATATTTAATAAAACAAGTAATTCATACTCAATATTGCGACAGGTGACAGGTACTCCAAACTGTGTTGTCATATGAAAGGGGCTGGGTTGATCTGGTGATAGAAAAAATGATAATTACTTGCTGTATATGAGCCATATTGTTATATACTGGTATATATGTATATAGCATTAAATAGTTGTTACTGCATTTTTGAGCTTTCAGCTTTGTAGCACGCATCTGCAAGTACATATATACTCTAGAGGAATATACAGGACTTACTCAGCATTCAAGATATTTAAGTCTGGTACTGCATTTAGCATTCACTTAATTATGCTCATGTATGAAGACTATAAAAATGTAACCTCAAAGTTGTGTTTGGGAATAAATAATATTTTGACAAACAACACAAGTAGTAAAGTGCCTGCCTTCATACTGCTACTACACACTGATCCCCATGCCTGTCAGGTTCTCACAGCGGTGCTGCTGAACAGTCAAGTTGTGAATGATGTCATGCTGTGCCTGGGATTGTGCCTTCATTGTCAGGGTCAAATGGACCAAGAAAATATATTCTTTCCTGCTTTGCTTGAGCCTGAAGATAAAGGCACTACAGTCCTACCAACCATCCACAATTATGACCCAATTGACACAGCATAAAATGCCAGAAGATTTGAATCTTTCAGCTGGAAATTGTAATGCATGTGACACAAGATGACCACTTCAGATCCTTCCCATGGACAGACTGTCTACACAGAGGTTTCCTTTTAGCCATTTCCTTCTGTCCCATGAAAGTGTGTAATACCTAAAAATATGCCATCATTGTTTCCTCTCTCATAACCTCAGTAGTTTACACAGCAGTATATTACCTACCACACACTGGCTGAGCCACTGGTAACATCTTACTGCCATTTAGTGGGGTGAAGTAAAACAGTGTGGACAATTGGAACTTCAGGAAACATAAATGGTGGTCAATAAACTGTTATGTAATTTCAAAGTGTAGTACCAAAATCACAAAAGCCTCTCATTGTACCTCATTCTAATTCATGACACTTCAGCGCCATCAATTTTAACTGTTTGCTCCTCACGTAGCAATAGGAGATGAACGATAAAGGGCAGTGCCCCTTCTAATGCCCTAAATGTAGTTGAACCCCAAATGGAATTTAACACCAGGGCAACATCCTGGCTAACAACCAAACTCTACTGTTACAATGTAATGGGAAAGTGGTAACAATATAGCACACATTCTACCATCAAAAAGGAACTTACACTTTGCCTGAAGACTGTATTTGTGTGTACTGCATGGTTCTCAGAATAAACAGTGTTTTATGTTCCTGAATGGCATTAACTGGTGGATCTTCGTAACAGAGGTGCAGTTTTGTTTGTGTGAGTTAGGGACTGAACTTCAGGCTTCACACAGTAAACATTATACACCTCTAAAGGTGTGTTTCCCCTTAAGATTTTTGTAACAAAGACAAATATTTCTTGCACCCATGATCTACATGAACCAGCCTTCCTGTCCTCCATTTATCACCCCAACAATATTAAGCACAGTGTACAAATTCTGAAACTGAAATATTCTTCCTGTCATTTTCTCGAATTCTTCATTGCTGACATCTCTCTGTTGGCTCAGAATATTCTCCTCAGCACTTGTACAAGTAGGAGGCACTGTAATACTTTTTCAAGAGATTACTTTTTCTACATTACCAGCTCCTACATGTCAGCTGCCTGCAACTGCATTTCCAATGCATGCATTGCTAACCTTCAACCACACACATGGAAATACCATGAGAAGAAATTCAATAATGAAAGTTTTGAGGCTTTCACAGTGGTGTAATTAAGGATTTTGGTCTTCTGGGATATGGCACTGTGTCTCAAGGGTAAGGTCGAGTAGACCCTTGACAATGAAGCCAGTATGTTCGTTTGAGACATGGGGAACCACTTGTCCAATGATGCAGCATCACATCCCAAAGACTAGAATCCTCAAATTCAACAAAGAATTTCAGGGACAGATATGAAAACACCCACAATGCAGTCAAATCAATGGGGACAAGAGGATGTCACACATGATGTAAGACAATTAGGAGGAGGTGTGAGGAGAGAAGATGGTGAGAAGAGGAAACATCTAACGAAATGGAAGATTTGATGATAATGTAGAACCCGTGACCAGGGTGGTACATACCATACAGTATACACTAGGGTGACTGCACTTCTTCACAGGACATGTGGCAATTAGGGCACAGCTTATCTGTATTTTATTGATACTGAAGTGAGCATCTCAACATATAATCATAAAACATCATTTCATCATTACTTGAAGCCCGTCTTCCTTGTTAGCGTAACCTTTTGTAATTCACTGTTCCATGGTCCAAGAAACACCACACATTCGTTTACAGGAGGCAACACACATCCATTCAAAACACAAACACACAACCCCACCCTGATTTAGGCAAACTAAAGTCTTCTGTTCGTTCCTACAGTCACTAGACTCTCACACAGATACATATTTACAATCACCAGGTCAGCTGGGGGGCAGAAAGTGTTCTTCCACATAATAATACAATTTGCTTGCACAACATGTGTATTTAATGCCATGCTTCTTTTCTGCTGTTGTGCAATAAGGCACAAGTAAAGAAATTAAGCAGCCTTCCTTTCACCATACATCAAACCAAGACTCCTTTACCATGCCCACGCAAGTTGCACAAAATAAAACTGGTGCTACCTACAACATAGATTGGGTCTAGCATTTCCAGAAATTGCATCTTGTGATGCTAACTGATACCACGTGACATTTCAAAGAATGAAGTGTTTAAAGTGAGAGTATTCCATTTAGGAGATTGTTGGAGCTGTAATGCTGTTGTAAGCTACAAGTGAACCCAGTGTTTGGCAGTTCACATTTAATTATGCAAGTTACACTACATCTATTTTTAATTCACCTCTGTGCTCTTTTTTCTTATAATTACATTTAACTTTATTAAAATTAAAAAATTGTAATTCAATTATTTTTGGAGCATTTGAGTCCATCTGACACTAGAACAACTATATCTGTTACAACATACAGTTACGTACAGGACACACTATTATTTTTTTATTTTTATTTTCAGGTGAGACATCTGCATTGTATTTTCCTTTAATTAACAGAATACAAGGTGGTTCAAATATGACCGGGACTGATTTGTGTGTAAACAAGCCGCACTGCGCAGCAGCTGTGCGACCTTGAGAGAGTGAGGCCACAACCTCCATCCTCCCTCCTGCTTGGGTTA
>Ga0209628_10003783_pt1 | contig 10727 bp, 8 predicted proteins | sample TergutCu122P4_FD_187285 | JGI IMG/M metagenome (GOLD analysis project Ga0209628, IMG submission 187285) | Cubitermes ugandensis P4 segment gut microbial communities from Kakamega Forest, Kenya - Cu122 P4 (SPAdes) (version 2) | ecosystem: Host-associated > Arthropoda: Insects > Digestive system >... | reverse complement strand
CATCCCGTATACGCGAAAAGACGTCGACGACTGGGGTCTTCTCTTTGAGCGTTGCTATCGAATAGCCGGCGTCACAAACAAGGACCGGGTCCATGTCACGCCCGGATATGGATTGTGGACCGCGGGTGGTGGCTTCCAGGCCGGCGCCGAGCGGGTTGGCGCCATGGTTATCCCAATGGGACCGGGCAATACCGATAAGCAGATACAGTTTATGGTTGATCTGGGCTCAACCGTGTTAGGCGCGACATCCTCCTACGCTTTGCTTCTGGCTGAGGAAATCACCAAAAGGGGTTTGTTGGATAAAATAAAGCTCAAAAAAGCCGTAATAGGCTCAGAGCGTTGGGGTGATAAAATGCGGGCCCGCATCGCCAATGAGCTTGGTGTCAACCTCTATGATATCTATGGCCTAACAGAAATCTACGGACCCGGCATAGGAATCAGTTGTGACGCCGAAATAGGCATGCATTATTTCGACGATTATCTATATTTCGAGATAATTGACCCAAAAACAGGCCGCGCGCTGCCTGAAGGGGAATTGGGTGAGCTGTGCATAAGCACTCTGCGAAAAGAAGGCGCGCCCCTCATCCGTTATCGCACCCACGATCTGACCAGGATAATGCCCGCCGGCGATTGTCCTTGCGGCTGCCCATTCCCCCGCATCGACCGGATACTCGGCCGCACTGACGATATGGTTAAAGTGAAAGCGGTCAACATATATCCGGGCCAGGTGGATGAGGTTCTTAAGCAAGTTGACGGCGTTTCCAGCGAATATCAGGTACTGATCGATCATCAACGCGGGCGCGACGCGATGACAGTTATCTTTGAAACAGGGCTTCCGCCTGAGGACAGGGAAAATCTGGAATCCCGCGCCCGAAACAAGTTTAAAGCTCTTATAGGCATAACAATAATACCTAAAGCTGTTTCTATTGGCGATCTGCCCAGGAGCGAAAAAAAGTCTACCCGAATCTTTGACAACAGGCACTGATTCCGCGTATAGTGGTATTCTGACGCGGTTGTGATTCGGGAGACTTATGGAAAATAAATTTGACCTGACAAGCGGAAGTATTCCGGGCAAGATCATCCTGGTAGCGTTACCTGTCATGGGCACGCAGGTAATGCAGATGCTTTACAATATCACGGATATGTTTTGGCTTGGCCGCCTGTCCGCGGGAGCTGTCGCGGCTTCCGGCGCGGCGGGCATGTATCTGTGGTTGAGCGCCGCGCTGATGGTTTTTTGCAGAATGGGCGCGGAAATAGGCGTGTCGCAAAATATCGGCCGGGGAGATACCGAGACCGCCCGGTCCTACGCACAGATTTCCGTGACGCTGGCTTTGTTGACAGGCGCCCTGTACTGCTCTGTCATGCTTCTGTTTACCGGCCGGCTTGTGTCATTTCTCAATATTCAGGAGCCTCAAGTCGCGCTCGCCGCCCGGGAATACCTGTGGATCGCGAGCATAGGGATACCCGCCACGTTTATAAGCGGCGTCATCACCGGCATATTTAACGGATCCGGAAATACGAGAATCCCGTTTTATATAAACGCCGCCGGGCTGACCATCAGCGCCCTGCTCAATCCTGTAATGATTTTCACCTTAGGTTATGGTATCCGCGGCGCCGCTATCTCAACCGCTTTCGCGCAGTGGCTTGTGACCTTTGTATTGCTGCTCGCGCTAAAAAAGCATAAGGACAGGCCTTTCGCGAGTTTTCCTGTCACTTTAAAGCTTGAGCCTGTCAAAATGGCGCAAATCACGCGCTGGAGCTTGCCTATATCACTGGAAACCGCTTTTTTCGCCTCTTTGTCGATGCTTATCACGAGGCTTACCGCGAGCTTTGGCTCAGACTTCCTGGCTATTTCCCGCATCGGCGGTCAGATCGAGTCCATCTCATGGCTTATTAGCGGTGGCTTTGGCTCCGCGCTGACTACATATATCGGACAAAACTTCGGAGCGGGAAAGTGGAGCAGAATAAGCGACGGTTATCGGGTCTCGTCTGTCGCGATGTTTTTATGGGGAGCGTTTTCCTCTTTGATCCTCGTTTTCGGAGGATATCGATTCTTTAGCTTGTTTCTCGCTGATGAGCGCCTGCGAGCCTTAGGCTCTGAGTATCTCAGGTGCCTGGCGATATGCCAGATCGCCGCTTGCCTGAGCGCGGTCGGCGCGGGTTATTTCCGCGGCTGCGGGCGCACCGTTCCACCCTCAGCGGTCAGCATAGTCAGTAACAGCGTCCGGATTCCGCTTTGCTACGCGCTCGCGTCTACCGCGCTCGGCATACGCGGCGTATGGTACGGTATCGTCGCGTCGGCTTTCGCCCGCGACGGGGTTATTTTCGCCTGGTCATTGCGCGCCTTGCTCCGAGAGAAATCCCGGCGCAAAGCTATTAGTTAAAGCGCGTATTCTGCCTTTATACGTGCGATATACGCGTTAGGGCATTGTAATGATCATAGTGTCTAAATTAAAATTGTCGCCGAGCTCTTTTTTTAACTCAGCTTTTATATCTTCATTTATATAGTAGACCTGTATGTTTTTGTCATCAAGCAGCCTGATAAAAATAATCACATTTTCTTCAATAAACTGTGCTTGTACCTTACCTACTTTAGAATCAAAATTAAATGCGACATTTCCCATGATATTTGATTTTTTAACCTCTGTTGCTTTTGTAATCTCAACCTCAGTCTCGGCAACAATAGCCCGTAAACTGTACATTTGTTGATGGGTCATATTAAAATCATTGATCGCTTCTGCCTCCCAAACGGAAGGAACGTCAAAGTATGTAGATCCCCCAAGAATAGGAGAAAACTTAAACTCTAATCCAGTTGCGCTTTTTGGTACTTCGAACGCGACTTCGCCACTTTTCTTTCTGCCTTCGCCAACTTCTCCATCCAGTGATCCGGAAGTATCAGCGAAAATTGCTTGATCAAATGAATATCCATTATTGTCTTCAAGGCTCATTTGCAAAAGTGACGACAATGGCTCGGCTTTGCTAGTTGGATTATTAATTGTGACATCTAAGATATAAAACACATTCCCTTCTTTAGGTTTATCCAACGTGCCAGATGAAGCAAGACGAACGCTGTTAACAGTTAGTTCAAGCTTATCTACTGACCCAGTGTCTCCAAATCTTACTGTACTTTTAGTGTCCCCCTGTGATGAGCTCTGTTGTGGTTTATCTTCTTTCATAGATTCGCTTTGTACCTGTGAATTACCGTTATCTTCTAAAACAGCTTGTAAATCAGACGTAATATCACGTAATACCATAAGAAACTCAGCGTTTGTCATAGCGCCCCTAATTGTGACGCTTTTTTCTTGAAGATAATCATCTTTGTTATTAGTAATAAAATCACATGAGAACCTGATCTTAGCTCCCTTAGATAACTCTATTAGCTTTGAGTACAGTTGTGAGTCCATATTAATCAATGTATTTAATCCAAGATCAGATAAAGCATTATTCCATGTTCCCAATGATAAGCTAGAATTAATTTTAATCTTGACATATGCTTTTCCATCACTATTTGTCCCAAGTGTGTCGATAGTGCCCACCCAGTTAACTGCGCGCGTGATACCTAATTGTTCGAGTGCTTCTTTTCTCTCTTTTCGACTCACTGACTCCTGTAATTCATTTTTTGCTTCTCCAAATTTCTTTTTATAAGCTAAAATAATCTCTTCAAAAGCTATTTGATCTGAGGGGCGTAACTCAGCATTACTACCACTACCACTACCACTACCGCTTTGCTTGTTGTTTGAAGCAGCGTTCTCACTGTTTGACGAACTAATATTGCTATTTGATGGCGCGCTTTTATTATTTGAAGAAGCGCTTTTATCATTGCCAGAGGCTGTTGAACTAATTATCCCTAATCCAATGATAACCACAATTACCCAAAACCACCATTTCTTATGGAAAGGTTTTTTTTTCTTTGCCCCACATTGTGGACATGCTTTCGCGTTCGAAGCTATCTCCGCATCGCAAATTTTACATTTGATCAATTTTGCCATAGATAAATCCCTCCATTAATTTTAAAATACAGAATTGTAAATTGCGCCAGTTTAACAGTCAGTCACGCCAATAGTTTTGCAGGATGAGTGAAATTTAATTACATTAAGTTTTCTTAATAATACCCTGTTGCACTTTATTTTACAAGTGTTTTTAACACTTTATTATCAAAGTGTTATTTTAGTGTGTATTATATTGTCTTCTATATACCCATAATATAGGGTAAAAAGGATGTTTCTCAGATATGCCGTTTACTGTAGAAAAGCCCGATATGATAAATAAAACTTTTCGGTTTCCTCTTTCATTAGTTCTCAAATTACAGGATTTAGCGCAAGCAAAAAATGTATCACTAAATAATTTAGTCATACAATGTTGCGAGTACGCGCTTGCGAATATAGAGAAAGATGAAGAATAGTTTAGCTTGAACGCTTTAAATAAATGAACTAAAACTTCGTCCAGAATAACCAATGCTGATAACAATATTAAAATGCTACTGCGGGTGGCTTGTGGAGATTTTTTCTAAGCCATATGAGCAAAAGATAAATAGAGGCCTCGGGCGAAAAGCTATCCCGGGGCTTACGCTTGTGTGAAACAAGATAACAATATTAAATGGAGAAGTTTATAATGTTGAGTATATGGAAGCAAGAATAGCTTCCTATACAACTGTTATTTATTTACATGCGGTAAAAAAGTGTATATTCGCGCTTATTCTCTTGTTTCATGTGAAAATAAAAGCATTATCATTGGCGGCGCGAAGCCATTTATAGCTGGGGTGGGAGGATTCGAACCTACGAATGCTGGAGTCAAAGTCCAGTGCCTTACCACTTGGCTACACCCCAAAAACACTGTATTTATACCATTTGTAAAGGCTTCATGTCAAATTTTTTGTTTCGCGTCACACTTTGCATTACACATTTAGATTGAAAGTATTGATCTAAAACGATTTGCGACATTTTCTTTGCTTCAAAGTCTAAGTGAGCATACACGTTCATGGCTGTTGTTATGTTTGAGTGTCCTAAACAGTCAGCTATCTTTTATACTGCAACCTGTTTTAGCATAAAGCTGGCACAATAATATCTTAAGTCATGAAGTCTTATATCTGGTAGATCACTCTGTAACAGAAGATTCTTAAAGTAGGCATAGAAATCAAATCTTATTCTTGATATTTGTGCAAGTATAAATTATGATATGAGCATAAATATCAAACGCGGGGTGATAAGAGTGTCCATGCCTGACACACTACAATCGGTACTTGCGCAAACTGGCGGTACTGTTACTACCGCTCAAGCAAATAAAGCTGGTTTTTCAAATGAGCGGCTACGGCTGCTTGTTAAAGCTGGTAAATTGGAGCGGGTTTCGTTTGGTGTTTACGCTTCGCCGGACGAGTTAGTCGATAAAATGTACACATCACAGTTACGGCGCCCGAAAACTATTTACTCACATGAAACCGCTTTGTTTCTACATGACCTGACTGACCGTGACCCTATCAGTTATTCCGTAACTGTTCCAACAGGGTATAATGCTACAAGGCTTAGGAATGAATCATTTATAGTTTATACAATCAAGAGAGATTTACACGAAGTCGGCAGTACACAGGTTTCAACAATGTTTAATAACCCTGTCATCTCTTACGATGTTGAGCGTACTATCTGCGATTGTTTACGTAGCAGGAATCAAATGGACATTGCTATTGTGACTGACGCGATTAAGCGATACGCGAAACGTAAAGAAAAAAATCTAAACACACTTATGCGGATGGCAAAGATGTTTCAGGTAGAAAAGCCGCTCCGTAGCTATATGGAGGTATTGCTGTGAAAACATCTACTCAACTAAAGGCTCTATTACGTAACCTGTCCAAAAAATCAAATGTCGAGGCTGGGATTCTCCTGCGAAACTTTATGTTGGAACGTTTTTTGGAGCGCGTCTCCATCTCAGAGTATAGAGATAATTTCATACTAAAAGGTGGTATGCTCATAGCGGCTATGGTTGGAATGAATACTCAGCTGTATGATTCAGATACTTTCTTCGGTGGCACAAATAGATTCGTAAAGCGTCGTTCATTAGCAATATGAAGCCATTTTGTTTTAGCGAGGTTGGCTGTATTCTTCATAATGTATGCCATTTATACAAGCATGGTGTCAACCGTTGTTTATCCCAAATTGTTCAGCTCATAAAGCCGCGAGTTAGCGTATAATAGGATGTACTATGATCACTTTATCAGCAGAGTTGACCTTTCATATTCCGGATTCGGCTTCTCTGAAGAACAAGCGGCAGGTCCGCCGGAGCCTTATCGATAAGACAAGGCAGCGGTTTAACGCGTCCGTCGCTGAAGTCGGCACGCAGGACATCCTGCAGACCTTGACTATAGGCGTCGCGGTTGTGTCTACTGACGCTACCCACGCGCGAAACTCATTAGATGAGATCATCCGGTATATGGAAAGCCACGCGGACGCGGAGTTGATCGAGGCGCGGCTTGACGCGTAATACGAAGGCGAGGCTAACGCTTCACATACTCTCGCGAGGCGCGACTTATTATTTTGGGAGGCTCATATGGAAAACAAACCGAATATTATCCTTATAAACTGCGACGATCTGGGGTATGGCGACCTGGCTTGCTACGGATCCGAAAAGCATGACACGCCAAATCTTGACCGGCTGGCCGAGGGCGGAACGCGGTTCACTGATTTTTATATGGCTTCGCCCGTATGCTCGCCGTCTCGGGGCGCTATGCTGACAGGCTGCTATCCTCCAAGGATTGGGTTTGCGAGCTTTGACGGCGATATAGTCCTGTTTCCCGGGCACGATCTTGGTCTTAATCCAAGCGAGATAACCATCGCGCGCCTCCTGAAAGACGCCGGGTATTCCACTATGATGGTCGGAAAATGGCATTGCGGTGATCAGCCTGAGTTTTTACCGACGAGTCACGGCTTTGATGATTACTATGGTATCCCTTTCAGCAACGACATGGGTCGGATGGTAAGAAGGGAAAGCGCTCCTCCCCTGCCGCTGATGAGCGGCGCGGACGTAATTCAGGAGCAGCCGGATCAGACAGCCATCACAGAGCGTTATACGGAAAAAAGCGTATCCTTCATCAGGAAGAATAAAGACCGCCCCTTCTTTTTATACCTTGCCCACATGCATGTGCATCTCCCTCTTTACGCGGCGGCGCCCTTCGTGGAAAAGTCCAGAGCCGGGGATTATGGCGCTTGCGTAATGGCTATAGACTGGTCGACAGGGGTCCTTGTCGATGAGCTGAAAAGACAGGGTTTATATGAGAACACTCTAATATTATTTACGTCCGATAACGGATCCCGCAATGATTTCGGCGGCAATAACGGCAAGCTCCGGGGCACAAAGTCCACTACCTGGGAAGGCGGTTTGCGGGTTCCCCTCATCGCTCACTGGCCCGGAAAGATCAAGCCCTCAGTCTGCGGAGAGCTTGTGACTTCCATGGATCTGTACCCTACCCTGGCGAGTATAGGCGGCGCCGAAATCCCCAGAGACAGAATTATCGATGGTATTGATATATCCGGCCTTTTGCTCGGGAAAACCGAAAAATCACCGAGGGACACCTTTTTCTACTATATGGCGGATAAGCTTGAGGCCGTCAGGCGCGGCAAGTATAAATTGTTCGTCTCCCGGGGGCCCGGCGGGAAAGTATTGCTGCCATGGCAGGAGCAAGCCCTGGCTGAATCCGGACAAAGCGTGGAAAATCAGACGGAAGACGGCAAGCTTGTCATACCCGAAAACAAGGCCGTGTATGAGCTGTATGATCTGTCAGTGGATATAGGCGAGACAAACAACATATACGACCAGCGCCCGGATATCGTCGCGGAGCTTACCAAGCTTATAGAGGAATGCAGGGCGGATTTGGGCGACGCGGTCACGGGAGTCAAAGGAACTAATATTCGTCAGGCTGGCAGGGTCAGCAATCCCAAGCCGCTTACCGAGTATAATGAAAATCACCCTTATATAGTCGCGCTCTATGACAGGGATGAGATAGGATAAATCAGCGATCAATCAGCTCATCCATGTTGATCTCGGATTGCGCGATGCCGGCGTACTTACCGGGCTTTATTCCGTATGTCGTAATCATGGTGAGATGGATCGCTTTTTTTGTCTTAGTCTCTTGCCTGAATACTTCGATTTTATTCCTGAGCGTGAGATCGTATTGGCGGTCGATTTCAAACGGACCCTTCACGAATTTAATCTCGCAGAGATTTATAACTCTATCTACGCGATCAATTACAAGATCAACCTGAGCACCCTTCCCATCCCCGCGGCTTATCCACGAACACACATCAGTGTGTATGCCGGAAATCCCAAGCGCTTCTTTTATCTGTCTTATATGCGCGAAGCATACCTGCTCAAACGCGTACCCGCTCCAGGCGCGATGAACCGCGTTATCTGAATACGAACTCCAATAGTTATCGCTGTGATTATTACTTATGAACGTAAGATGAAAAGCGACAAAAGGATCCGCGAGACGATAAAGGGTACATTTTTTTTGTTTGCCAAAAGGTTTATTTGAACCAATAAAGCCACTTTCTTCAAGTTCAAGGAGGATTCTGGTAAGATTACCGCCATTCCCAAAATCAATCAGATTAGCTATGGCTTCCCGTGTCAAACCTTGCTTTTTGGAATGTAACGCTTCCAAAATATTGATATGCTTTGACGGATTCGTAAACAAGGTTTCCATCAGTCTGCTGAACTCATAGCGCAAAGGCGCGTCCTCACTAAAGCAGATCCGGTCTACGTTAAGCGCGAGGCTGTACCGTTTCTCTATCATTCGAAGATAATAAGGGATCCCTCCGAATATCATATAACTTTCAATCAAGTCCTGGGTATTCATCGAAATTCCTCTGCTATCAAAATATTCCGCGCACTCCAAAAGCGTAAACGGTTTCAGCGCTATTTGAAGCGTGGTTCGATTATATAAGCCTCCTTTATCGCGGAAGATTTTTTTTGTGATCCATGAGGTCGCGGAACCACAAGCGATCAACATAATGTTTTTTTGCCCTGAGGCCCAACCATTCCAAAAGTTTTCAAAAGCCGGAACGAAGTCTGATTTTTTATTGTCCATCCACGGCATCTCATCGATAAAAATAATTATCTTCTCTTTTGTCTTTGAACTTCTAATCAGCTCACGCAAAGCGGTAAACGCCGAAAACCAGCTCTCCGTGATATCAATTTCGTTGTCACTTTGAGCCCATCCATATTCCCGAAGTGATTTCGCGAACTCGATCCTCTGTCGCTTGGCGTCTACGTTAGCTATACCGGTATAACTAAAGAAGAAGTCATTGCCAAAAGTTTCGCGCACAAGAAAGGTCTTGCCTACCCTACGGCGTCCGTACACTACGACAAACTCAGCTTCATCGCTTAACGCCAGTTCATTTAAAAGTTTTTGTTCGTCTTTTCTTCCGATCACGCTTAATCACCCGCTTGAATTATAAAATGCTGAAACTCAATAAAATTATTAGCTTTCAGCGTTTTATATTTTTTGAAGCTAATCATTTTTCTTTATTTTACAACAAATATATGTTCTTAGCAATAATATAAAATGCTGAAACGCGGTATTTTATACCTGTTTCAGCATTTTATAATTTTATGCATTATGTTGTCCGGATAAGTAACGCGCCATGAGTGTCGGGATAAGCCCAAGCGCCTCGCGCTTTATAACTCTACGATTTTAGAGCTTTACAGCGAGTAATGTCCCGGAGTAAACGGCGTCTCCAGGGTGACCGTTACACCCTTCTTCGGGACGTTGAGATACTTCACTACTTCCCGGAAAATCTCGGAATAGTTTCCATACACGCCGGCTACATGGTGGATGAACGGCCCCAACATGAGCTTTTCTTCCCAACGCTTCCAGTTATCGACTTCCAGCCATACATACGTGCCTGTGGTTCCGGGCCCCTCGCAGGATTTGCCTTCGCCGGCGAACATGAAGTACTCGCCGTCCAGCTCGTCCATACGGAACATGGTGATATTTCCGGGCTTCAGTTCCCAGTGGGCTTCATACATGGTGCCGAAACGGCCGACCCGCTTCACGAACTCAGGCTTAACGTCTTTGCGGGCGAGGCTCCACGCGAATGGCGCGCCGTGCCATATGAGCTCCGCGTTGTCATTGGTCGGATGACGATAAGTCCAGTCGGCGAGAAAGGGGCTCTCGTCGCCCAGGGACGCCGCCTGGCACATAAGCGCGGAGATAGCGCCCCATACGTCACACTCACACGCGGTGGGCAGACCCTTGTCAGCGAGCTCGCCTTCGATAGCGCAGGCTGAGCCCGGAAGCCCGATCGCGCCGCGAACGCCACCACAGTCAAAGGCAGCGGCCTTACATCCGTTTTCTTTCATGAGTTGCTCTATAGCGAGAGTGCCCGCGCAAACCTTTATGGCATAGTCGTCGTTTTCCAGCTTAGAGCAGTCGATCCTGCCCTTGAGATCCTTGACATAGTCCTGAAGCGCCTGGGAATTTTCTTCAATGACTTGCCTGGTACGCGCGCCGATCATCGCGAGGCCGATTGGCTTTACGCTTATGTTCAGGTTCTGGATGAGAGCGAGCTGATTGTGGATGACGCTGTAGAACCCGGCGGGACGGTCGCCTATCTCGGCGATATTGAGATTGCGAAGCTCTTTCAAAACATTAGCCACGCGGACAAATTTCTCAAAGCCGACAACGAAATCCGGGCTGTTCGCCTCGCAGTTCCATATGTAGCTGAAGGTCACGCCGAGATAGG
>Ga0209628_10003781_pt1 | contig 10728 bp, 5 predicted proteins | sample TergutCu122P4_FD_187285 | JGI IMG/M metagenome (GOLD analysis project Ga0209628, IMG submission 187285) | Cubitermes ugandensis P4 segment gut microbial communities from Kakamega Forest, Kenya - Cu122 P4 (SPAdes) (version 2) | ecosystem: Host-associated > Arthropoda: Insects > Digestive system >... | reverse complement strand
GAGTCAACCTCAGGGCACATGGTTCTGTCGGGGGAACCACGGAAAAAATCCCCAGTGACACCACCGGGAATTGACCCCGGGACCGTCCGACTAGTAGCGCAGCACCTTAACCACTACGCCACCCCAGGCCCTAATTTGTAAAATACATAACAATAATTAATAAGGCAGCATACAGTTACATCAGAGAAATAAAGGGTTACTCTGACAATTTAACAAAACTAAGGGTGGTACCACTGGATCACACCTAGGAAAAGGAGAAATCTTCTTGTTGTTTGGACATAAGGCATGAAATGTTTAAATATCAGAAGATTATTATGAGACACACAAAGCAGTACTGTGTACATTAACAAAACAGGAAAAAGGTATGGAGAGTATAAGAAAAACATTTAGATGTTGCAACTGTACCTGGTCTCCACTTCAGAAACCTACTGAGGATGATGTTACTATTGTGACAATCTTGTATGAGTTTGTAATAATTCAAATGGGATGATATACAGCATGTTCCATAGTTCCATAATGTTAGGCACAATGCACAAACTTCCAACACTACAAGAATGTTTACAACATCTAGCAACATGGTGAAGTTTCCTTCAGATTCAAACTATATGGCTCAATCACAACTGTTGGAATTACAAACTGACACATGAGATACGCCTAGGACAAGCAAGAGAGTAAGGAATTGCACTTCAGTTTTGATTTTGAAGCAACACCAGTAATTCTACTCACATTTGTCAATAATTTTGAACTGAGATCACAATAAAAATAAAATGAAGACTATAACTCAAAACATGCACAGAGTACCTGATGCCCCCAGAGAATGAATTTATTACTATGATATAATTTCTCCTTCTTTATGTCATATATTTTGTCTCAAGAAAGTTATCAAATAGCTGTCAGTGACGTCACTTGCAGGGATGGGTAAAATCTGTTAGCTATTAAAACGAAGAAAGCACAGCCATGCAACAATGCAACTCCATCAATGCCACCACATATTACACACATACAACGATTAGACACCACCAAAATAAATTCAGTTCCATTTTAAGGAAACTCTCATTTAAGTGTAACATAAATGTACAAGCTGACCGCCTCTACATGACAAGGTCAACCCAGTCACTACTGGCCTAGGAGTTAAAAATGTACAAATCACACGCTTAGTGAAAAGAGAAAAAAGGTAGGCTTAGTATGTTCCTTAATAATTTTCTTCCAATACTACCATCAAGGTTAACCACGTATGTCACATAACAGATTTTTATATACTTCCAAAATTTCAATACAGATTTGTGTAAATGAAAAATGTAATCACGTGTTACTATTACAAGAAACCAAATTTTTTACCATTACCAGAATGGTTTTTTGAAGGGACTTGAAAAGTCTTTATCATCTGATTAAGCATGTGTCACAAATAATTACACCCAGATACTACACACGTCAGAATTTTCCAAAATACTATTAAAAAAAAAAAGAGTAATGGTTTGTTGGAAGCAATAAATAGGTAACCAAACTCATACTGTTCAGTACATCAGTCACAAGTTACACATTCACACAAAGATGGCTAATGCACCAACAATTTAATTTATTATAATGACACTGCACCATTTTCATCATCATCATCATTATTATACTTCAAATTATATTTGCATTGTATTAAATAGGTCTGACTGTTCTGACATTTTATACAAAAAGGTACACGGCAATCTTCAAAACTCTCAAACTCTTTCACTCACTCACCAGCAAAAAGTTAATTAAAACAGAGACAGTTAACATCTGTTTTAACCTTAAAAAGTATAAAGAAACAAATCAAAACAAAACAGTTCCATAACCAGGCTCATTCCACCTGCTCTGTTTAAAGTTTCCAAAATAGCACAAAACATGTAGGTAAAGTTTTGGTGCATGGGAAGTACTGATGGCACATTTTATTTAAAAAGCTATTAAAATGAGTTAATAATTTCTGTGAAAATATGCAGTAATATCTAATATCTATTAAGACAGTTACTGCTGCAGATCTGAAACTGCCACTACTACTACTACAACTACAACTACAACTACAACTACAACTACTACTACCACCACTACCACTACCACTGCTACCACTACTACCATTATTATTAATACCAATGGCAACTTCTCATCCATGCCAGCCTTCACTTCGATGAATGATGAGTGGTGCTCAAGTACCTCCCTTCTAGTCGGCCATTCCACCAAACTATCACTCATACTTCGTTGTTTCTTCACCCAGTTCTTGGGCAGAGTCACATTTTGTTCAGACTGATCCTAGAATGACTGTTGCACTGTCCCTTGTAACCAGTACAAGTAATCTCAAATGAACAGCTCTAGAAGTGTGGCACAGAAAGCCTGTTTCTTAATGTTTCTCAAAATACAACATCCCCTTAGCACAGTCACAAAATTCAGTACATCAAAATCAGAACATGGCCACAACCATATTATTACACACCTTGCTTGGCAGTCATTCATAAGTCACTATTTTTGGCAGAAAAAAATATGCTGATTTATAAGTTTCTATGATCATCACACATTAAAATGTTTAATGTGATTCGAAATTTGGGGCACCTTGAAAATTCTCAAACACAAAAGCATAAGGTGCATACAAATAAACATTTACTCAACAACAGCTTTGCCCATGACATCCATCATCTACCCTGTGGCACTTATAACACCAGAAAAAAGGAAGAATCTAGATGTGGCATTTAAAGAATGATACAAAGCCCTTCTCCATCTCTTCCTGTGCTAGAATAACTGACATATGCAGACAGGCACAGCAGTAATGTGTATGACAGATTCTTGCAATCTGGCATATTTTTTTAAAAATCTCAAGCCATACTGCCAGCAGATATGATTGGCTCAATCACTGGCACTAGATTATAATCTAGAAGTCACAGGCAAGCCCATTCATCACAGGTATCTTTTACATACTACACATTTAACAGTAACTGTGATATATTTCAAAAGTTATAAAATTGTCACATAAAAGTTCTTGCTCTCTGATTGATACTTGTGAACTGGCCTATTGTACAAAAAGAAAAGCTGATAATTAGTAAAAGAAATGGTACTGATACCATGTTATGCAGCAGACAACAAAAGTAGGTTCATTACAGTATGAAAGTTCATTTAATGACAGTTCATATCTTGTCACTTAGTCTATTCCATAATTATAGTGTATTAAAACATGCAATTATCAGCCATACTGCATATGCAGTTTCATAGCACGTCTTAGCTAACTGCCAGTTTCTCCAACTTCAGTTGCAGTCTTATTAATCCAATAAAGTAATCCATATTTCTTTGGTGTCAAAAGAATTTCTGTGGACATAGCCAAGAGTAACGTTGTACTTTATGTACAACAAATGCAAAGGTGTCAAATCAGAAGAATAAACTGTAAAATTTCCAAACACAAGATATGAGGTTCTCACAGCAGTGTTCATGAAGATTCATGGACTTTGGGATATGGTACTGTGCTGATGGGTAAAAAGGCAGTACTGGCATTTTGGAGGAGCTTGCTGTCTCCATCTTTAGAATCAGAACAGCCTGCTTAGATTCTCAATGGAGGCGTCCATCATCTCTGAAACACTGGTGTCTGTGTACCAACTGACATGGTTACACCACCCACAAGATTAAAATCTTCAACATTTCCAAGTTTTGTAAATATAGGAAACAGCCTGGGTGGGTTCTTATACTACAGGGTCCTTATTTTATCCATTGTCATTTCTCACTTCCTGATGTTACTCTACTGCACGTGTGGGCAGTCAGCTAGGTCGATTATGTTAATACGACAAATGAGTCAACAGGAAATGAAAACTGACAGCTGTCATATAATATAATTTACCCATGAAAGATAATTCATTATTCAGTATGAAAGAAGGAATGCATCTAGTTCTCTTTTAAATCTTGTTTCACTGAATCATCTTAAAAATTCAGCTGGACAAGATATGCAAAACAGATATTATTTAAATACTGATATCCAGAAGAACACAACACCTGAACACTGTATGTTCATTTAATACTTTTCTACAACATGTTTTGGCCATCATCAAGCACAAACATGTGTACATAATTGGTAAAGTATGCTACGGAAAAGGCCTGCCTCTCCTTCATAACGAGCGTGATAAAATACAGCAGTTAGGTATTATTCCAAATAAAGGAACAATAGCTAACTTACATATTTTATCACTGATTGTGAGGGAGAGGCCTCGTCTATAGCATACTTTTCCCATTATGTGCTTGTGTTTTTGTATGATGATGGCCAAACAGAACAGCCAAACATGTTGTAGAAAAGGAATAACTGCACATACAGTGTTCAAGTGCTGTGTTTGTCTGGATAATAAAAATCAATATTGAATAAATAACATAACAGGATGAAGTTACCTGAATTTAATTACATCTTGCTTGCAATGAAACACTTCACTGACAGAAAACTAGTTTAGTTAACCATTTCTACACGTATGAAATCAGTTCACAGAAGTACGGGTGTAACCATGTAAAAAACAAACCACATAAATAAGTAAAAAAATAAATATATAAGAGTTAATCTTTTCAAAAAATGTGCTTAAAATCATTTTACACTTTGGCCACTAGTGTAAAAACAAAAAACTTCCTGTTCAACAATGCAAAACTTCCCAATTATTCTTATATACTTAAAGCTAATGTCTCTAATATGAAATCTGAACCAGAAACAATACAGTATACATTCTCAATTCTTGGGAAAGCTACATATTCCAGCACTGCAACTGACATCACTAGGACATCATACCATCATCATCTGGAGGAACTGGCAACATAGTTTATCTTGGACAGGGAGAGACTGTGGCTTCTTTGTGAAAGAAGATGCAATTAATCCACAATTCATTCTTAACTAATGCAGCAATCTGTTTATACAATTACAATTAAATAAACCCCATTTAGGTAATATGTAACTGCATGTGTTTGTGCCAACCATACTGCAACTCCATACTCTTCACCCTTTTAAAATGTTTTTTTTGTTGCAATATTGTAAATGTCTTTGTCATTAAACAAGTGCATTATTAAAACTGTATTATGCTTGTCTTTCTTCTCCACAGTTAAAAAAACAAACAATGAAGAAATTGCCATACAACCATAGATAAAAACACTCACTTTACACACTGGTGATATGAGATGTATCATCAATACTTGGAGGAAACACTTCATTGTAGTCTTGGTATGCTGTTTGGCTCAAAGCCAGACTATCTCTTTTCTCAAAATGTCTGTGTGGAACATAACCACTTGCAGCATCACCACTGCCCCCACTTACACCAACCCTCTGATCTTTGTGGCAACCAGAAATTATGCCTAAGGACTTGGTGTTCTGAAGCCTAGGCTCATCAGAGAGAGTTACATAACCTGATCCTGGTTTTGATGATGATCTCTCTTGTTCAGGCTCCAAAATTCCCTCTATCATCCCAGTATTTGATGACAATGCTATCGGCACTGGAACTGGAATCATTCCAGGACGTAAACCAAAGCGACAGTATGACTCTGGTGAATGCAATTCTTCATCTTCATGGTTTTCTTCTCCTCCAATGGTCAACTCTGCACCTACTATTCCCTGATTTCCCATATCAACCTCTGATGTCAACAATGACACAGAAGCAGAAGGACCCTTATTTGGTAGCTCACCAGCCATCATACAGCCTTTACCTGACATCTCTTTGGAGGCAGGCCACAGTGGTTGATGATTGACATAACCCTGCATTTTTAGCCCAGGAGGTTGCTGTGGTGGCTGATGAGGACTGGGATGGGTGCAGGAATTTGTGGTCAATATGGAGGGAGAGGTGTCACTCATGCTGGCCAGGCTCACATACCCTTTGTGGGGCTGAGCAATCTGTGGGTGCTGCAGCTGATGCCGAGGACTATGGCTGTCTGCTGGCTTGCCATCTGTCCCAACTCTGCAATATCCTCCACCACGACTTTCCATCTCCTGACTACTTGGCATACTGATGTATCCTTGGGAGGACGAGGTACCGAGGCAAGTGAAACCCATTCCTACTCCTCCAGGTCCCACACCTACACCCAGCCCCTCCAATTCTGTCAGGTTTGGTGTGCTACGTGCCACCGATCCTGATCCTCCACCTTTTCCCATTTTGACATAAGAATCCCAGCAGGCACCATCACTACTTCCCTCTGGGCGTAGGACACCCACACTTCTCTGACGGAGTGATGGTATGACTGCTGAAGACTCCCAAGTTGTGGAGTCCGGGAAAACACCATCAGGGGCAGACGCATGCTGTAAATAAAAATTGGTGTTTAAATAATGCCTCTTCCAGTAGGAACAAACAGTTTTAGTGATATTTTACTGCGAAGGTGTGTCTATGACAAACACATCTTCATACTCAAAATGCCCACAATATTTATAGCACAGCATGCTGGTAACCATTATCCTATACAGAACTCCACAAACACACAGAATTGTTACTAATCACTTGGATATAGCAGTGAAGACAAAATAATGGAATGTAAGAGCTACAATAATACTTGTGGCTTACACTGTACCAAGTGACCATTACATTGTATCAGGTTGCAGTATAGGACACAGTGATCAAGGTATAGCTATTCCCTACAAGCCCAATGACTAAAAATCATTTTGAGAGAGAGAGAGAGAGAGAGAGAGAGAGAGAGACACACACACACACACACACAACTGTCAAACAGAAAACAAGCTCCCCCCTTCTACCCCTGAATTGGATGTATGTTTTGGCATGAAGAGGGTACCTACTAAACAAACAATACGAACACTCAAGTTGCAGTTTGGGGGGGGGGGGACCTTGTATACTTGGTTTTTATTCGATACTAGCGCATGTTGTGGCTGTCCACATCAGCCATCATCAGGTAAGGCATGGGTACACAAACAGGTAAAAGGGGAGAGGCCTCTTCTTTCAGACACTGGATGTAAAGTTATTATAAAACAATATAATTATTATTCCAAAATTGGAATAATAAGCAATGTTAAATTAATATACAGTTTTGTTACTTGACTTTTAAGTATAATCCTTTGCTTCATGTTAAAGTATAGAGCTGTAAAACAATAAAATACAATAAAATAAAGTATGGGAAAATATTTTATTTTATTATATTATGTCACAGATCTGGACTTACCAGAAGACTGCCACTTACTAATAGGTCAGAATAAATTTAAATTAATGATGATGATGATTAGGGTTATGATTATGAGACTGTGAGACTGAGAATGTATGGTTATTTCATGCAATGCCATGGCCCACACAGCAAACTTTTCAATGACTGCCCTAGATGAGGTACGTATTTAGTACATGACCAATAACTCATGGATTGTACCCTCCTACAACCCAGGTCTAAACGTGTGTTATTATTATTTGAGGGGGACAATAAGAGACAGTTAATGTGAACAATCCATTTTATATGCGAGAACTGAAACACAATATTCAATGATAAATTGATAATACTTCAAGACAAGGGCTCCATCATGTGTTGATAAGTATTTTCAGAAAGTGCAAGGTCTGCTTAGAAGTTGGGGGTTGGCATCCTAAGATTATCCTACAAAATAAAGCATGTTACAACGCAGGGGGAAAAACTGACTCCAAATTCCCAGTAGGTGCAGGTTCCCTTTTATTTGTACTTTTATTCTGAAGAGACAGGAAGTACATTCCTAAGTGCTGGTACCCACTTACCAGACTACATGATGTCTCATGACATCATGACAGAAGACCACATACAGATCTTCACTGTTGTTATGACTCTATGTTATAAATCAGTACTATGTTACAGTATTTTGCATGAGAGCTTCTGGTACAATGTCAGGCAAAAATATGATTATGGTTTGAACAAAACAGTATTCCATCATCAATCTGGATTCATTAATTGCATGATATCTGGGCAGGACAAGTCATACACCAGGATGACGACGATTTATCCAGGAGAGTCCTCCTTAGTGAGCCAGGAGGAAAGCGCCCCAGAGGGAGACCCAGGCTGTGTTGGGAAGATGGAGTGAAGGAAGATGCAGCAAAGCTAGGGTACAGAAATTGGACAGTAGTCACCCTAAACCGGGAAGGATGGAGGAAACTCTTGAAGGAGGCCGAGGCCCACCCCGGGCTGTAGTGCCGTTGGAGAGAGAGAGAGAGAGAGAATTGCATAATATCTCATAAGATATTTAGGTCATATAGCCTGTGCATTATAAATTCAATATAATGATAACCATAAATATTAACTGTTTGTTGAAATGAGAATTAATTTTATGTTAACCGTACTGCAAAAACATAAGAAACAACCCAAAACATTATAAAATGTAAATTCAAGTAACATCATCATTGTACTGCATACAGGACCCCCCAAATACATGACGCTGCCAAATGTTAACAAAATCTAATTATTAACTGGCACCTTCAACCGCAAACGATGACAGTGAACATGTCCACAACACTCAACCAAACTAATGAGTGCACATATTATGGATGTACAGTGTTATCATCAAGCGCCAGAGTGGCATAATTGGTACAGCAACTAGGCTACAGATTGGATGGTCTTCGGTTCGAATCCTGGGAAGGGCAAGACATTTTTCTTTTCTCCAAAATATCCAGACAGGTTCCTGAGTTTGCCAGGGTTGTTTCCTGGAGGTAATGCAGCCGGGTCATAAAGTTAACCACTCACCACTATCTAGTGGTAGGAATGAGTGGAGCTAAACCTCTACTCCCCATACATGCTTTCATGGCATGGATAAGGGAAACTTTCCCTTTACACTTTTATCATGAATTTATAAATACATCAGTAGTCTCCCAATTAAAGACCACAAAAAACTAATTCTTTATCACTTAACAAACCTGTCAAATCCATATTTTTAAATAAACTCTAAAATGATTTCTATCTCTTGTATTACACACTCAGTTCAAATAATTAATCTGGAAACTGACTGCTGGCCAATGAGCAAAATGCTCTTTGTGAGTACTGTTACAATTACACATAAAACAATAACATAACGTGCACTTAGATGTTGCACTCTCAGTTCTACAAATAGGTCAGGGCAGACATCTCACCTGATCAGCTTCAGTGCCTGAATCAGAAGAGGATCGAGTGTCAGATGTGAGAGAGGACGACACACTTTCATGTCCAGAACTACAGCCACTGCTGTCCCCACTCAGGTTACGCCCATGTCTCTCCTCCTTTTTATCCAACAAGTACTGGAGGAAGATATTTACAATAGAATTAGAGCACTTATATAACCAAACCAACCAGAATAACCAAGTTTTAACACTTCCACGTCTTCTCTCCATTCCCTTCTGAGAAAATATCTGGAGATCACCTCACAGGAACTTCTTCCTCAACATAATATCATGATACCCAGCAGCCATAGGTGTTAATAAATAAAATTTCTTCCAGCATAGTCCATATTCCCTGACATGTCTATTTTGCATTAATGCATAATGCAAAAAAGTTGTGTGCCATTATATCTTGGACTGCATTCTACACATATATATTGAATGTATAAAGTTCTTTCTGTAATCACTGGAGATTTTAAGGATCATCCATCAGTCGTTTGAAGTAGAACACTTTTGGTGTCGTAATTCATCTTAAAACAAAGCGTAAAAGTGGAAACAAACTGTATATATAAAATCCTTACATAATCAGACACACTACAGACACGATGGAACTATCATGAGAAAATGATTGTTAAGTACCTGACAGAAGATTACACATAGAACTGATGATTAGTACGTTACATGCATGACATGATATATTACACACTGAAGTGCAGGTAACATGACAGGGTAAGACTTTAAACTGCAGCAGGAATGTGGGCACACCCCGAACTAAAGTATTGACCATTTACCTCATACTCTTCTTCTGTTTATACTCTTATTGCTTGGGAAACTGAGAAGTATATCATTACTAGAAGCTGGCAGTAACAACTGTGCATGTGTCACAATCCAAACCAAGAGTTCTGACCTATCACAATATGCCACTGCCAGCATAACATGTTTTATCATCACAACTTGAAACTTGCCTCTTCATCAGCATTTGAGCGGGATTTTCCTGTTATGTGATCGTGGGTATCAACGGTTGGCCAGTATTCATGATCTTTCTCCTTTTCCTGTACAAAGAGCAACATCAAAACTTCAATGATGAAACAAACTACTTTTAAACTGTTTATAATTATTTAGGGCAACAAAATTCTGAAGTGTGTTTCACAGAACTCCAAGAGGTTACCAGGAGTTCTGATACAGAAGTAATACTATTTAAATTTTAATCAATGAAAAATTTCAGTTTCCTCTCTCCCCAGGCAACCATACATTAAATAAGAGTAGATGAAAAAGTCTATCAAGTAAATTTATTGTCACCAGGCATCTGACAACACATCCATCATTTTCTTGAAAAAAAGCAGACTTTATCTTGTAAAAAACTGAAGGAGGAACAAAGGATGCAGCATCACCTAAAGCTTATAATGCTTTGCCAAGAAGTATCAGTGGACATGCGTAGCATAGTGAAGGACCATTTATTTTACTACTGTTGAATTATACAGGGTGTTTCACGACTTTAGGGCATAACTGCAGGAGGTGATTTCCTAGGTCTCTGTGATGAAAAAAGTTCATATAAACATGTGTCCGATTTTGGACAGTTACGGAGTTATGGGCGCTTTTTAATTCCCGTACACGCCCTCGTGTGAACCGCAGTTACAGCTGGCGCGTCGTACTCAGCTAGCTAAGTCGCTGCCGTTATCTTGACACTTGG
>Ga0209628_10003780_pt1 | contig 10728 bp, 6 predicted proteins | sample TergutCu122P4_FD_187285 | JGI IMG/M metagenome (GOLD analysis project Ga0209628, IMG submission 187285) | Cubitermes ugandensis P4 segment gut microbial communities from Kakamega Forest, Kenya - Cu122 P4 (SPAdes) (version 2) | ecosystem: Host-associated > Arthropoda: Insects > Digestive system >... | reverse complement strand
CCCAACCTTCCCCCGCAGGCGGGGGAAGGGGCTTTGTTCCCTCCCCTGCTTGCGGGGGAGGGCTAGGGTGGGGGCCAACAGCGCTGGAAATTTGATGTAATCATTCAAACAGAAACCGCTCTAAGTGAACCGTATTGGGGCCAGCCCCGCCCTACACTTTGCAGGCATGTGAAGCAAAGGCCCCTCCCCTTTTCGCAACCCCCTTCGGCAAAACCCCATGGATGATTTCTCGATCCTGCTGCAAATCTGCGTCAGCGGCGCCTTCATGGGCCTCGTGTACGCGCTGGTCGCCTATGGCTTCCAACTCACTTACGCGACCAGCAAGAGCATCAACTTCGGCCAGGGCGAACTGGTCATGTTCTCCGCCTTTTGCAGCCTGACGCTGCTCGACCGGGGCGTGCCGTATGGCTTGATGATTCCGCTCGGCCTCATGATCGGCGCGCTGCTCGGGCTGATCGTCGAGCGCGCCGCCGTGCGTCTGGCGCTGGAACAAAAGAGCGAAGGCTGGATTCTGCTCAGCATCATCGTTGGCCTGTTTGCTTTTTCGCTGGCCGAAAACATCTGGGGGCGCGACGACCGGCCCTTCCCGACGCCGATTTCGTCCGATTCGTTTTCCGTCTTTGGCGTCGATGTCACCTGGCTCGAAGTCTCCGTCGCCATCGGCGTCTTCGGCATCATGGGGCTGATCGAACTGTTCAAGCGCAAAACCCTGCTCGGCAAGGCGTTCGAGGCGGTTTCCGCCGACCGCGACGCGGCCGAACTGATGGGCATTTCGGCCACGCGCACGGTGATGCTCTCCTACGGTCTGTCGGGCATGGTCGCCGCCGTCGCCGGCATTCTGATTTCGCCGATCACCACCGTTGGCGCGACCATGGCGGCGGCGCTCGTGCTCAAGGCCTTTTCCGTTGCCGTGGTGGCCGGCCTCAATTCCGGCTTCGGCGTCGTGCTGGTCGGTCTGGCGCTCGGCGCGCTGGAAAATCTGGCCAGTCTGTATCTCGGCAGCGGCTGGCGCGAAGCGCCGGGACTGATTCTCCTCATCATGGCGCTGGCGCTGCGGCCGAACGGCATTTTCGGCAGCGCCACCATCCGCAAGGTTTGAGGAGAGCAAAATCATGAAACGCTTTCTCCTCATCCGCGGCGCTGAATTGATCGCCCTGCTGGCGCTCGTCGTCATTCCATTCGTCATCACCAATCCCTTCGCGCTGGGGCTGCTGACGCTGCTGGCCATTTACGGCATTTTGCTCATCGGCCTCGATGTCACCGTCGGTTATCTCGGCCAGGTCAATCTGGGCCAGGCCGCCTTTCTCGGCATCGGCGCTTACGCCTCGGGCCTGCTCGTCGCTCATGGCGGCTTCGGCATTCTGCCGGCGCTGGCAGCCGCTTTCGTCATCTGCCTCATGCTCGGCAGCCTGCTGGCGCTGCCGGCGCTGCGTCTGGAAGGCCCGCAATTCGCGCTGGCCACGCTGAGTTTCGGCGCGCTCGCCGTGACCGTGCTCAACGAGTGGGAAGATCTGACGCAGGGCGCGCAAGGGCTGTCCCTGTCGCGCCCCGCCCTGTTCGGCCAGACGCTCGATGCCGCCGGCTTCTACTGGCTGTGCCTGGCGCTGCTGGTGCTGGTCTGGCTGGGCATGAAAAATCTTTTGTCATCGCAGTGGGGCCGCGCTTTCGAGGCGCTGCGCGACAGCCCGATCGCCACCGATGCCATGGGCATTGGCGTCTATCGCCACAAGGTCATCGCCTTCGCCTTCGGCTCCGCCCTCGGCGGTCTGGCCGGCGGCCTCTATGCCTTCAACTTCCAGTATCTGCAACCGCACAGTTTCACCTACGAGTTGATGGTCATCCTGCTGCTCGGCGTCGTGCTCGGCGGGCGCAAGAGCCTGTGGGGTGCGGTGGTCGGCGCAGCCTTCATCGTGCTGCTGCCGAATCTGCTCTCCAATCCGCTGCTGTTCCGCGTTTTCTCCGTCGTCGGCCTGCTGCTGGCGCTGATGGCCGCCTTCAATGACCTGCAAGGCAGGCGCCGGCTGCGTTTCCAGACGCTCGCCCCGGTCGTGGCCATGGGCCTCTTGGTCATCGGCAGTTTCACCGTCGAGCACACCGAGGATTGGCGCAAGGCCATTTTTGCGCTGATGCTGTTCTCCGTTGTCGTCGGTCTGCCCGAGGGGCTGATGGGCTACGCCGGCAAGGCGCTGGCCCAACTGTTCCGCGTGCCGGCAGCGCCCTTGCCGCCGGCCAGCCGGCTCGACGACGTGGTGCCGATGCCGGGCGCCGACGACAATGACGCCCATTCGGCGCTGCTCGAACTGCGCGACGTGAAGCGTCACTTCGGCGGCGTCAGGGCCGTCGATGGCGTCAGCATGACGGTCAGGGCCGGGGCCGTGCATGGCCTGATCGGCCCCAACGGTTCGGGCAAATCGACCGTGGTCAACGTCATTTCCGGCCTCTACGCGCCGACCAGCGGCCAGATCGCCCTGGCCGGAGCCGAACTGCCCTATGGCAGCCTCTACCGCGCCGCCGGCGCGGGCGTGGCGCGCACTTTCCAGAATCTGCAACTGTTCGGCGAACTGTCGGCGCTCGATAACGTCATGGTCGCCTTGCGCGCGACGTACAAGCTGCCCTGGCCGCTGGTGCTGCTCGGCTTCGCCCGCGGCGAGGAACGCCGGGCGCAGGCCGATGCGCTGGCCCTGCTGCAACTGGTCGGCCTGCAAGATCAGGCGCGTGTCAAGGCCAGGGACATGACTTACGGCGCCCAGCGCTTTCTCGAAATCGCCCGCGCTTTGGGGCGCAAGCCGCGCCTGTTGATTCTCGACGAACCGGCCGCCGGCCTCGCGCACCCGGACGCGCAGCAACTGGTCGAGATCATCCGCCGCATCCACGGGCGCGGCATTGCCATCGTCCTGATCGAACATCACATGGATGTCGTCACCGCCCTGTGCGACACCGTCACCGTGCTCGACGGCGGCCTGGTCATCGCCGAAGGCACGGCGGACGAGGTCAAGCGCCATCCCAGGGTCATCGAAGCCTACCTCGGCGCGGCCGCCTGACGGAGAGAAGAACATCATGCTCAAGGTTGAAAATCTCCACGCCGGTTACGGCGGCGCCGCAGTGCTCAACGGCGTCAATCTCGAAGTCAGACCGGGCGCGCTGGTCGCCCTGATCGGCGCCAACGGCGCCGGCAAGACCACCACCATGCGCGCCCTCTCCGGCATGATCCGCCCGACCCGAGGGCGCGTGCTGCTCGCCGGTCAGCCGGTCGAAAGCCACAGCGCATCGCGCATCGCCCGCCTCGGCCTGGCCCATTCGCCGGAAGGGCGCAAGGTGTTCGGCCCGCTGTCGGTCGAGGATAATCTGCTGCTCGGCGCCTACCGCAGGCTGCCGCGTTTCTTCGGCTTTCGCGCCCAGGCGCGGGAAGAGCTGGACAACATCTACGCCCTCTTTCCCCGCCTCAAGGAACGCCGCCAGCAGGCCGCCGGCACCCTCTCCGGCGGCGAACAGCAGATGCTGGCCATCGGCCGCGCCCTGATGGCCCAGCCCAAGGTCATGCTGCTCGACGAGCCGTCGATGGGTCTGGCGCCGGTCATCGTCCAGGAAGTATTCGCCATCATCCGCCGCCTCAAGGAAGCCGGCATCACCCTGCTGCTGGTCGAGCAATTCGCCAAAAGCGCGCTCGAAGTCGCCGATTACGCCTATGTGATGGAACGCGGCGCCATCGCCGTCGAAGGCGCGCCGGATGAATTGCGCAAGAACGAACGGGTGCTGGCGGCGTATCTGGGTTGATTGCTCATCTGCCGGCAACGCGCAAGGGGCGGCGCGGCATCCATCGGGTATAGTAGCCAACCCGCATCCAGCGGCTGGCAAATTCAATCGGAAACCAAGGAGTCATGACATGTCGGAGAGCCATCGCGTCATCCTGAACGGCTTGAACCCCAAGGAATATGAACATTCCCTGGACAAAATAACGCTCGATGCGTTGCGCAAGATCCCCATCCTGCCCAAGTTGACCGAGCTGGTCGAACTGCCGACCAGCATGGTCAGGCGCTATTCCATGCTCGGCAGCGACTTGCGCGTGACCGAAAAACAATGTTCCTCGCTGTACCGGATCTTCCGCCAGGCCTGCGACATTCTGGAGGTGCCGGAACCGCTGCTCTACATCAGCACCGACCCGCAGTTGAACGCCTATACCGCCTGCCCGGACAAGCCGATCATCAAGATCTACAGCTACCTGCTCGATATTCTCGAAGATGATGAAATCATGTTCGTGCTCGGCCATGAACTGTCGCACATCAAATCCCGGCACATCGTCTATTCCATCCTCGGCGACCTGCTGAGCACCGGCGCGCTGAGGATCATCGTGTCCACCATTCCGGGTCTGAGCGTTCTGTACACGCCGGCGGAAATCTCCCTGAACTATGCGTTTTACCAGTGGATGCGCGCCGCTGAATATTCCTGCGACCGGGGCGGTTTCCTGGCCTGCCAGAATTTCGAGGCTTCCTGCCGCGCCCTGATGAAGCTTTCGGGCTACTCGAAACGGTTTGCCAATGAAATCAACCTGGATGAATTCTTCGCCCAGGCCCAGGCCTTCCAGGAGGAGAACGAAGCCGCGCTGGGCAAGGTGCAGCAGATTTTGCTGAGTTTCGGGCAAACCCACCCCTGGGGCGTCCTGCGCGTGCGCGAACTGATGAAGTTCAGGGACAACGGCGATTACGACAAGATACTGCGGCGCGAGATGCAATTGCCCGCGTTGCCGCCGTCATCATCCGCGCCGCCGTCGCCCGCTCTCGACGGAGCGGCGGAGGCGGCATCGAACGCCTTGTCGTCGGCCATGTCAGGGGTGAAAAAGTTCGGCAATCCGTTCAAAAAGTGATTCACCCCAGCGATTCGGTAGGCAGGGCTGGTTCACAGCAAACCCGCCGTGGATGGGTAGAGCGCAGCGACAAGGCCACAGGCCGCAGGACAGCCGAAGGCTGGTCCCGCGCAGCGGGATTCGGCGAAGCCGAACAAACCCATCAATCCCCCGATCAGTATCCTCCTTCATCGTCATGATGGGTTTCGCTATGCTCTACCCATCCACAGCCCCGCTGCGTCATGCTGCGCGCAGTCGCAGCATCCATGCGGCTTGTGGATTCTGCGTACTGCGACTTCGCGCAGCATGACACGCTTCGCTCCGCGCAGAATGACAACATTTAGAGCAATTTCGCTTCAAGTGGTTGCACTTCCCCCCATCCCAACCTTCCCCCGCGCGCGGGGGAAGGAGCGAGATTCCCTCCCCCGCCTGAGCGGGCGAGCCATGCAAGGCGAGCACTGGACGGGCCAGGGAGGGGGAGCGGCGCTTGAAGTTGCGCATGGCGTTCAGAAAAATGTCAGCATTTGAATCAAAACCGCTCTAATTGCCGGGTGAATAAGGATTGAACCAAAACCGCTCCAGGAGGAAGTGTCATGCCTCATCTGACTGAACAAAACATGCAATATGCGAGCGACTATGGGCATTTGCCTGCGGACGCCGATGTTTTTCCGGCGCATCCTTATGCCCTGGAGATCGATCTTGCGCGGGGTCAGATCACCACCTATTGGCAAGCCGATCCGGTGACCGAAGCCTATGTCGCCTACCTGGGGCGGCCTGGTGATCCTGCCGGGGTGGCCTACTGGAGCCAGCTTGTCGCTACGCCGTCCGTCATTTTCGAGAGTTTTTCCCGGTCGGATGAATATCGGAGCCTGGTGGCGGACAAGACCCATTTCCAGATTGTCGATAGCCTTTATCACGTCCTGTTCAATCGCGCGCCGGATGAAGGCGGGCAGGCCTACTGGACGGCCCGGCTGGATGCGGGGGATATTTCCATCGATGATCTGGCGCCCGCCCTGATGTACGGCGCGACCGGACGTGACAGCGACACGCTGGCGGCCAAAATCTGGGCGGCGCAGGATTTCACCCTGGCGCTGGATACCGGGCCGGAGAGACAGGCCTATGAACAGGCCACGGCCCAACAGGGTGAGCAGATCAAAGTCTGGCTGGCGGGGATTGGTTCGCCGGATGGCTATGATGTGCCGAGTCATGACCTGGTGGCCGCGGGCATTCAGCCCTTGATCGACCAGGTTTTGCTTTGATTGATTCGCTGGCGGGTCAAGACCCAATACGGTTCACTTAAGGAGTTTGTCATTCTGCGCGTAGCGAAGCATGACACGCTTTGCTCCGCGCAGAATGACGATTCTCGGCGGTTTGTTGTCGTTACGAACGAGAAATGGAATTACACAATCTGGCGCTGCTCCCCCCGTCCCAACCTTCTCGCCCGCCAAGCGGGGGAAGGGGTTTTGTTCCCTCCCCTGCTTGCTGGGGAGGGCCAGGGTGGGGGCAACGGCACCGGAAAGAGCATGCAAATTTGATTGCCGGGTCAATAATGGCCGGGTCAATGGAAAGGGTAGTGTTCATGCGGATTTCGCAAAGATCACAAGCGGTCAACTACGGTTTTCAGGTTGATTGATTCGTTGGCGGGTCAAGACCTGCCCGGTGGCTTCAAATGGCGCGCCGCTCGCCGCATCTGTTGTTTTTCCGGGGCAGAGGGGCAAAAAAATCACAAAATGTGACAGCTGTCACATTGCGGGCGGGAACGTTTCGCACAGAATCCGTTCCGCGCCCTGATGGCCTATGCCGTAATGGCTCAGATTGCTGTTTCTTTTCCATAAAAGGAGATTTTCCATGGCTTTGAACGCCGCACAAATCCAACAGGCATACATTGCCTTTTTCAATCGTCCTGCCGACGCTCAGGGCATGCTGTTCTGGACGAACACCACCACGCTGGGCATGCAGGATCTTCTGAACCAATTCGGTCAGTCGGCCGAGTACCTGAGCGATTTCGCGGGCTTGAGCAATACCCAGATCGTCACCAAGATTTACCAGAACCTGCTGGGTCGCGCCCCGGATACCGCGGGCCTGAACTTCTGGGTTAACCAGATGGACATTGGCAATGCGACCACGGCCACCATCGCTTACAACGTGCTGGACGCCGCGCTCAACCCGATCAGCGGCTCGCCGAACTCGGACACGGCCATCGTTGAAAACAAGACGGTCGCTGCCCAGGCCTTTACTGCTGCGCTGGATTCGAATTCGGTGCCCGCTTACGAAAATTCCGGCGCCAATGGCGTGGCGGGTGATGTCAAGACCTGGCTGGCGGCTGTGAATGCCGACCCCGTTAGCGTCGATTCGGCCAAGGCCGCGCTGGGCAATCTCCTGCAGCATCTGATCGATGCCAACGACCACACTAACCCTGGCACTACCGTCGACAACATCTATCTTGGCAGCCCCGGCAAGGATCCCACCATTAGCGGCACCGACAAGGATAACAACTTCATCGCCCAGACCGGTGATCTCACGGACAACGTCATTCTTGACGGCAAGGGCGGCTACGACACCCTGAATGTCACCATGCGCGGTGACGACGCGATTGCGGCGACCACGAAGAACATCGAAAAGGTCGTCCTGCGCGTTCAGGACGGTTTCACCGTCGTCGGTCCCGACAACAACATCGTTGACGGCGCCACGGTCGATGCCGACCGCATGCAGGGCGTCAAGTGGTGGGAAAGCAACAATTCCCGCGCTGACCTCAAGATCGAAGATGTCCGTATCGCCGACAACGAGATCACCAAGGACATCACCATTGCCTTCCGCAATTCCGATCCGGGTCACGTCGATTACGCGGTCTATTTCGACCCGTCTTCCCTGCGCAACCAGACCTCTTTCAGTGGCGCCCTGAATGTCGCGGTGCTCGATCAGGTGGGCATGGAAGAAGATGGCCTGCCCCTGCGCGACAACCCCTACAACATCCTCCGCTTCAAGATCGATGGCGATCTGAAGGAAGTGGTCTTTGCCCGGGTGGACGGCGCTGGTACCCCGCAGGATCTGGCTAACGCCATTGCCGCCGCGATTGCCGCCAATCCGGCTCTGGCCGCCTACAACATCAAGGTGACGCTGACCGAAAACACCACCTTCTGGCTGCCGAACGACACCATCTCGACCCGCGCCAACGCCGGTTACTTCATCACCCTGTCGTCCACCGGTCATACCATCGAAGGCGGCGGCAACGGCGCCTGGAATGCCACCGGCGGTCTGCCGCAGGACAACGCCGTGATGGCGCGTCAAGTGGCCGCCAACACGCAGGCCACCGATCTGGTCACCAGCACCGTGCTGCTCGACTACGTCGGTCGTGGCGAGATGGGCGGCGATCTGGTCATCGGCAGCCTGTCTACGGGCTATACCGACAAGTCCAAGGGCGTGCAGCAGTTCGACATCACGGTTGAGCGCGACAGCAAGCTCGAAGTGGTCTCCTCCACCAACAACACCCTGCAAGTGGTGAACCTGGTGAACGAGACGGGTTTCACCTACCAATACCTCGGCGCTTACGAGCGTGGCTCCAACCAGGGTCCGCGCGTCGGCGATCTGACGATCAAGGGCAACACCAACGAGCCCACCCTGTTCGGCAAGCCCATGGCGCAGTTGGCTGACCCCAGCGACGATCCGCTGGGCTATGACTCCAACCAGAACATCGACGGCGCCGGCCCGCAGCAGTACAACGGCTACGGCTTTACCGATGTGCGTTACGTCAATGGCTCGGGCTTCAGGGGCAACCTGGATCTGAACGCCTACCTGTCGCAGAACGTGGTCGGCAAGTACATGACCCTGAAGGATGCCGCGCCCAACCCGGCGGGCGCCGACAACGTGCAGTTCATCTACAACCTGGGTTCTGGTGACGACAAGCTGGATCTGGCGATCTCCTCGGCCAACCTGGCCGCGGCGGGCACCACCACGCGTGAGGATTTCATCCTGACCGTCTCCGGCGGCGCTGGCAACGACACGATCACGACGGCGATTACCCAACTGAATCCGGTGACTGGCCTGCCGGTTCTTGCGGATCCGACGGTCGATGCCACGCCGTGGTACGCCAACAGCAAGATCAACGCCAACCTCCTCATCGACGCGGGCGCCGGCAACGACACCGTCAACGTCCTGGGTTCCGGCGACTGGACGATCAAGATGGGCAGCGGCAACGACACCGTCTACGTCGGCGACACGGCCAACAAGGCCAACACCACGAACGACGCCCATACCTCGGACAAGGCGGTCTGGGTGTTCAATACCACGAATCAGAACACGCCAAGTGCTGCTGAGCGTGATCTGAGCGATCTCGTGAGCGATGCCAACCAGAATCGCATCGTGGTCCAGGATGGCACCATCCTGGCGGGTGGCGCCGTCGGCCTGCAGGCAGGTGAAATGTCCGGTCTCTATGGCCTGAAGCTGCGCGTGGTGTACAACGACGTGTCGCTGTCCGACCATACCCTGCCGAAGGCGAGCCAGGGCACCTTCATCAGCGCCCCGATCAGCGTCCCGACGACCACGGCGAACAGCTACATCGTCAACGATCTCCAGATCAATCAGGCGATCAAGGCCGCCATCAATGGCGACCCGGTGCTCAGCAAGCTCCTCGTCGCCACCGACGGCCCGTCCAACATCCTGGTGGTGACCTCGCTCACCGATGGCCGGCATGTGGATGTCAACGATCTGGGCATCGAGTTCGCCATTCCGACGGTGGCGCTGTCGGCCGGGGAGATTGCCGGCTGGAACGCGGCGCTCACCGGCCTCAACACCCAGCACGCCACGGTCAACTGGAGTGCGGGTGATCTGATGGCCGGTCGTGTCGCTTCGCTCACCGATCTGTTGGGCGGCGCCCCGGCACCCAGTGCCTACAACGACTACGGCCAGCCCGCGACCGTCGGAGCCATCACCTACACCGATTGGTATGCCTCCGCCCCGGCGGTAACCAGCAACTATGCCTCGGCCTTTGCCAACACTCAGGCTGGCGGCGGTGCTGACTTCGCGGGTCAAGACTCTGCCCACACGGCCGATAACGTCATCATGGTCGGCGGCTCCGCCAGCGACCTCAATGTCGTCGCGCTCTCGACCGGCGCTCTCAGCAATGACACGATCAAGTGGGACGGCACCTTCAACAACGGCACGACCAAGGTGACGAACTTCATGACGCAAGGTGGCGTCGGTGGGAACCAGGACTGGCTGGACTTCACCGCCTACAACGCCCGCGCCCTGTTCGTGACCACGCTGACGCCCGATGTTGGCGGCAAGGATGGCGGCTGGGTACAGTCTGCGATCGGCTGGACGACCAGCCAGGACATCATCGGCCTGCACAGCAATACCGCTGGCATCAACACCCCCAATCTGCCGGGCACTGTGGCCAACAACGTCGTTGGCGACCTCCTGCTCAAGACGGGTGACAAGTACATCACCATGACCCGTGAGCCGGTGCCGGCGGCCAGCAACGTCGATGCCACGACGCTGTACAAGATCGAGTTGTGGACGGTGGTCGGTAACGACGTGGATGCCTATACGCACGCGAGCGCGACGCCTGATACGGCCCAACTGATCGGCTACGTCGATCTGGGCAAGGTGATCGAGACCCAGACCACGATCAACAGCATCATCTCGCACATCGACCTGTTCTGAGTCGCTTCTGTCGCCAACGCCATCCCGCTTCGCCGGGCTGGCGCCAAGACCCAAACCCCCGCCCCGGCGGGGGTTTTTTTATGGGCGGGGGTTTATTCCATTTTTATTCACCCGGCAATCAAGGGTTGTCATTCTGCGCGGAGCGAAGCGTGTCATGCTGCGCGAAGTCGCAGTACGCAGAATCCACGAGCCGCATGGATGCTGCGACGTAGCGCAATGACGCAGTC
>Ga0209628_10003777_pt1 | contig 10733 bp, 8 predicted proteins | sample TergutCu122P4_FD_187285 | JGI IMG/M metagenome (GOLD analysis project Ga0209628, IMG submission 187285) | Cubitermes ugandensis P4 segment gut microbial communities from Kakamega Forest, Kenya - Cu122 P4 (SPAdes) (version 2) | ecosystem: Host-associated > Arthropoda: Insects > Digestive system >... | reverse complement strand
GAATTTAGGCCTAGGCAGACTAGGCAGCTGCCTAGGGCGGTAGATTTGAAGGGGCGGCTTCTAAGCTGTCAAAGTTACTAATTACTACCACCCCCTTCCATTCACTTACAGAGCGATATTCAATGAACGTAGATGGGAATTTTAATTGATGGTAAAGTGCCATAATCTTTTATTTTTGTTTCTTGTTGTGGTAAAATGTTAAAGAAAAGTTACATTTTAAATTTTTCGTAAATGATCAATACGAATCATTTATATGTACCCTTCAAACCACACAAGCGGACTATTTGGAGAACAGCATTACTTGATTCAATACCGAACGCCAAGTTTCCGAGTGACTCACTGAAGACCAAATCTTTCCGTAATGGGCTCCACCTTCGGGCCCTACTCTTCTGCTGCCAATGGAATATGCTTCCATCTAGTGCGTATGGGTTTAAACGATTACAAATGTATGTTGGCAGCATTGCTGTAACGATCGGGCAGCAAGGAGCTGTAATTTCCTCCCGTAGCTTTTATCCGTGTGTTCGGTCATCGTAGATCGAGAATTGCACCAATGAAAATACGCGGTTTTGCAGGCTCGCTCACTCTGCTCTAATTTGAAATTTTCGTTGTTTGTTGTGGGGTAGAATAGTGAAGAGAGTGCAGATTTTATAACATGTCTTGAATTTTTATCTTTAGAATTTTGTGGAAAGATTTGTATTCTCAGCAAGAAATGGAAGGCGCAAGAAACTGTGGTCCATATAAAGCTACGAAAATGGTAAATACGGTATAATTTCATTTAAGTTTTAGTGTTACAGTTTTAAATGGGAAAACAACTGCAATATTTTGCCGTGGTTGGAAAGTAGTTACAGAGTTATCGAAAATGTTTATGAGTTAAATCTGAAGAAGACTTCAGTTGTGATAGTTAATCCCCGTACCGAGATTTCGACACATAACCTGAATGTGAAATACGAATTTTGATCATCCATCTGCAGCATTTGCTAGTATTATGTTTTACATGCCTTCTGAGTCGAAGGAGGTGGTTCTGCCAGAAATATTTTTTATTTTAATTTAATTTAATGACAGTACTCCAGCGAGGTTGCCTCGCTGGAATAAAGTAATTAAATTTCCATTTTCCCTTCACCTGCTCAGTGTCTATCACTGCCATTATCATAAGGCAAACCAACTACACGGAGCGTAGTCGTTCTCGAGAAATTAATAATTCATGAAGATTCAAGGTTTCTGGGATGTGACGCTGTATCAGGCGAGTAGTTCCCAACATTCCAAATGATAGTGCCCTAAAATCCTTGGGAACTGCTCACCCAGCGACACAGCATTATACCCCAGGACACTTTAATCTGTAGAAATGCCATTGTGAGAACCTCGGTTTCTGAATAGCTCCTTATCTGGTCAAGAAGCTTCTCAAGTCTAACAGTAGCTTAAGGTTTGTAATTGCATTCACAAGGTGGTTTTGCCATATATTGGCATGTATTAGAAGTTCTCAACATTTAATTCTAAGATCATCTATTTGAAATGAGGGGGAGGGGGTAGGAGGGGTTTACTATTTACTTTGGGCCTTGTTTGCACATGACTGTAGTACATACATAAATGTTGTTACACTTAACAGCAATATATTGTAGTAAATGTGAATGGGTATTTTAATTCCATATGAGAATTGAAGGGTCTGCAAGGTAAACTTCTAGTATTATTATGAGAAAGTATACTTGAATGTTATGGTAAGTGTCTGTTTTATAAATTACTGTGTCAATTGCATAAAATTAACAGCAAGAGTGTCATAGAAATATTAGGTAAATGAAGTGTTAAAATAATACCACTGACATTATACTTTTTTTTTTTACAGTGGAATGAAATGGTTGAAACATTTCAGAATGGAATTCCTTTAAGAAGGCATCGCCGTCATATAAAGGTGTATGATAACTGCTTCACAGGACAGGAAGCTGTGAACTGGTTTCAGTGTGTTCTTCAGAACCATATTTATCTGGGAAACATTGTAACAAGGGAACAAACAATTCAACTGCTAAATAAATTCCTCAAAGCCGGTGTCTTTCAGAATATAAATGCAGTTACTACATGTGATCCTCATTATCAGTTTCTCAAAGAAGGGGATCTGTACCAGTAAGTGCACATGGAACACTTTTCTGCATAGTTTTAAAATTGGTGTGTAAATGTAAATGACTTACAAGAATGAATGTTTCTTTTTATGAGATCTTGGATATTTTAGACCCATATGTTATGTACTTTTACAGTCTCAACATGCGGTAAAACTTTATGAAACAGTAAAGGTATCCAATTATTGGAGTACTTGTTACAGGAACATTGTTTCTTTAAAAGTCTTGCAAAATTTAAGTGTTAGGGAATTAGGCATCACTACTCAGTTACAGTGGAATCCGATTTAAGGCTTGTCAGTTTAAGACTTTGCCACATTTAATTTTTATATTTTGTTGTCATTGCCCAAACCTTGTAAAATGTATTATTTTTCTTCATTTAAGGTGTCTTGGTTTTAGTTTCTCCTGCATTTAAGACATAAAAATTCAGGTCATATGCCATTTTGGAATTTATGTTTACAAGTCTGGAGTGTGGATTATGTCCACATTACCATGATAAGATGCAGTGGGAGTGAAGCAATGTCAGAATTGATTGCAAACTAATGTAGCAGTGTCCTGTCACTTGTCATGTGTGATTGGGGAAAAAGCGTGTAACAAGATTTTATTGTTGAGGTTCTCTCTTTTGTCTCCCATATATTAGATATTTCATATACATATAAAATGGATTGAAGAACAGCAGCATTAGATTTCAATTCAGAGTGAATATAATGTTTCTGTACCCATGGTAGTAATTCTGGGTTTGACTCTGATGCAGTCCTCATTTAAAATTTGCCAGAGTTTATGGTATAAAAATCTTGTCCCCAAAATGAATCTTAAATGGGGGTACTACAGTATGTGAATAAGCCTATGTGTCATATATTGTGTAAAACTGAGCACTTGCAGCTGAGAGAATTGATGCAGCTTTTTCACATAATGGACAGCATTCTGGAATCAGATCCCCAGAGTTTTATACCTGCTTTTTCCCATTACTGGTGACTGATGTATATACCTTCTCCACTTCCGTATTTCACAGACTTTTACGTTTGCAGATCCCTCATTGTATCAAAAAGCTATGAGTTAGTTGGTTTTTCACTTTCAAGTGTAAAAGACATGATAATGGCTGATTCACAGAGAGCCTTGTACAGTAACATGTAGCAGCAGAATTTTGACATGGTGTGCCATTCATTTTGATGCTGCAGTTGTATTATGTATAGTATTTTGTAGGAAGGTGTGATATACTATTATAGAAACATGAAGTATTTGAATTTGTTTTACAAGAGTACTATTTTGAACAATATGACTCTTTTTTTTTTCTCCATGAAATTGTATTTTAGAATTATGAAAGTTACAGATAAGCAGGAATAATAAAATTTCCATGTACTGTCCCTCCCAAAATTAGACAAGAAAGTAATTAACGGAAGTCATATTCCTATGGTAAGAAAGTAGCCAAAGAAAGGTACAAAAATTACAGTTATATTTGTTGAAATATGGCTTATCATAATCATCAGTTCAATTAGATTTAAATATTTCTCCTCTAATTTACAGTATGTGATGCAATATGAATAACATTGTGATGTGTTTTCCATTTTTGCTTCCCCATTCTTAACTTCACAGACACATAAGAGTTATTAATGTAAATCTGTACACTAAAACCTTGTTAATTGAAACTTGGTTAATTCAAAATATGATGTAATTTGAAGCTGAATATGTTCCCTGGCTTTAAACACAGGATTTCATGTACTTTGTATTATGGTTGATTTGTAATTTGAAGCTACTGTACAGTCCCTTGATTCCTTAAAGTTTAATGATTTGAATGCAGTAAAATTTGAGTTGTCTGAAATCCGATAGTCTCATACTCCCAGGAGTCTGGCATTAAAATGGGCAGTTGGGGGGCTAGTGGTGTCTTTTTAACATTAGCTGAACTGAACGATATGAAGCGGAACAGAGTTAGCTCATCTCATGTGATCTCAACCTGCCATTTACAATTGATAGTCAGAGGTTCTTGTACTTTCTTGACTGTTTTTGAACTGTGTTAGGGTATTTATGCATATCCTGTTCTAATGATGATGTCACAGGTGAATGAAGTTGCTGGTGGTAGTAAAGGTTTGAGGAAAAGCACAGAACAGTGACATTAACAAAGAAATTAGATGTTTTAAAGTTGCTCTGGATTGTCCTTTCTGGACAATTCATGTAAAAATTTGTCATTTTTTGACACTGGCCAAACCTGGAACAAAGGTCAATCGAGTCTCACTTGAAGAAACAGTATACTAGTACCAAAGTGTGACAAACGTGAATTATTTTTTCCTGGCTTGTGTTTTTGATTTACCGTGTATTGAATTGCATAGTAGGTGTTTAATAATAAATACAAGAAGGGGATATAACTACTCAGTTAAGTAAAGAATCATTGCGTACACCATAATGTTAGGACTAATCATGTAACAGGTAAGTGTGCATTGAAAAAATTAGAAAATTTAAGAAACTCCCCACATTTTATGGTACCTGAAGGTTCATTACTGCATTCAAAAGTGCCTAAGTCTTTCCATTTGTCCCTTTTCCTCAGATCTGTCCACCAAAACTTATATGCATTTACCCTGTCTTCTATGTGTACCACATGCACTGCCTCTCTCATTCTTCTTGATTTGATCACCCAAATAATATTCATAATCACGAAGCTCCTCATTATGTAGTCTTCTTCACTCCCCTGTTACTTTGTCCCTCTTAAGCCCAAATATCTTCCTCAGCACCCTATTCTCAAACACCCTCAGCTTATGTTTCTCTCTGAGTGTGAGAGACCAAGTTTCACACCCATGCAAACAGGCAAAATTATAGCTTTGTATATCGTAATCTTTATATTTTTTGAATTAGGAAATTCAAGATCACATAATTAAAATTCGATTTTTTGCTCCCAAACACTTCAAATCAACAAGGTTTTACTGTAGTACTCTAGTTTTAATTGAGAATAATATAATTTTCTTACTGTATAGCCTGTCAGACATCAGCAGTACTAGACTCCCTCTGGCCAGTAAATCACTAAATATTCCAACAAAAAGTAAGCCGAACCAGTGGTCTGTTAAGAATACAGATGGAATCACAAAGAAAGGCCTTACTACTTCATGTAGTCGATCTGAAATGGTTGAACCACGACTAGATGCACATCACACAGTAGGTCTTCCAACTATCAGCAATTCTGTACTGCAACCAACAGATAATAAATGGAATTGCCCTGCGTCTGCAGAAGAGTTTAGACATGCTTTACCACTGCCTCATCAACATACCAGAAGCAAAAGTGATGTTTGTGCAAGACAAAATATGCAGTGTGAAACAAATTACCAAAAGACCAGTTTCACTCAGGAGCAGAAAGAATATGGATCTGTGCACAATAGTATCTACAATGTTCCATGTGTGGAAAATCTGAGTCATCATGGAAGGTATTCTGAGCACTATAAAATCCAAAATTCATCTGCTTATGAGAAACAGGTCAAAGAAACGTCTATAACCTCTAGTAGAGAGTATTGTGCTTTATCTGGTGAGCAAGGAACAACGGATAATGGGCATATCAGGAGTGGGAAGACTAATATAAGCAGTCCGTATAATACGAGAGATATCAGTAAAGATCTGGGTAGTCCCAGACCTTATACAGATTCTTGTAAGTGGCTTCAACCGCTTACCTTTGACAGCATAGACACAAGTGACATGGAAAAAGGAAACTGCATTCCACAGCCTTGTGTGCCTCCTGCAACTCTGGGTTACAAAAACTTGGAAAATTTTACAGTTATGCCAAAATCTCAGACAATCCAAAGGAATTCAAGTGTGGTCCAACCAAAATTAGACCTCAGTAAGCCTTGTGTAAACACTGAAAATCTTGATTCAGGGAAGTCTATTCAAAATGAAAAGATTCCACATAGAAGTGTAGGTGTAAGTGGCTTGACAAAGCTGCAACACAGTGAGGTAAACAGCGCCACTGTAAGAAGAAACCCACACATAAAAGTAAATAATATTGATTTTCGTGGAGATAATATCATGGGCCATTGTGGATCTGAGGATGGACAACAGATGCATTTTTATCAGACATCCACCTCACAGTTGAAGTGTAACCAGAATAATGTAACTGCCTCTAGGATGCAAGAAGAAAGGAATCCATGTAGAACAACTGCAAGTTTGGAATTTTCTAGGTCAGGTTGTGATGATCCTGTTACCACAGCAGGTTCTGAGCCTCCTCAGCTGTGTGAAATTGGGGCGATTTGGAAGAAAGTAGTCTTGGCTAGGTAAGGCACTGATTGAATGAATACACAGGGTAGTGCAAAAGTACCAGCATGACAGTATGTGTATGATGAATACATGGTTCACATGCAGGCCATAACACTGCTTACTCATGTACTACCTGCGCTCAAATCTCAACAGAGCTGCTTCACATGACCTAACTTAAAACTTCAGTCCTACTTTTGCACCACCTTTTGTAACAGTATGAACCACAAAATATTGACCATAAGAAATATGAATTAATTGTATTGCAACTTTTGAGTAAACTGATATTTAGTGTTCCAAGTTCAGTCTGAAGTCTTTGACACTGATATCTTACTGTATATAAAAATACAGGCAAAAGAATGAAGCGTGTTTTAGTATAATTTATTATGTTAGTGAAATAGAGCATGTAATTGTTTAAAATGTATTGTGTTTGTTCTTTCTTATTGTTAGATTTTTCACAGCACTGATTATAAATTCCAGGTTGGAAAATCACACAATGGGGTGGAAGATCCCATTCAGGTATGAGTTGCAGACCATTCCAGGTGAGTGGCTTTCTGCAAATGCATCCAGTGAAGTCCGTCTTGACTCCCACTTCCCCCAGTCTCTGGTGGCTGCTATGAATTGCCTTGTGCATTGTAAGTTTTTCTACAGTGGTAATATCCATTGCGTATCTGTGAATTGCACTTTTTTGCAAATTATTCTTTGAAATTTCCTTTTACAGGGCCCCAGGCTGTACCAAATGAAATTCTAACAGCATTTAAAGAACATTACTTCAAATTGCAAGAACCTCTGGCCACATTTAAGTTGTACAATGCATTGACAAAAGTATTTTTATATGTTGCAACTGGCAACTTAGCCGTGAGTAACAGGATGGTATCAAGGCAATCTGAATTGAGTGCCAATGGTCTTCTAGGCATGGTATTGCCACCCAACTCTTGTTTTGAAACTGCATTTACATCAGATAATCCTGTAACTCGCATAGTGCCTCAGCGTTGTGTGGACACATTACATTTTTCACAGCACAGACAACAGATTAAAAGCATTTCACTCAAGAGAATGTCAAGTGCTCCAAACTTGCATGAGCCATTACAGAATATTCAAGCACCTCAGAAAGGAAGCAGGCAGCCTGGAACAAAGCGCCAAATAATTGGTGGGAAACGTGCGGTTAAAATGGCTAGTAGGAAAGGTGGCCGGAGAGTGAGATTAGGAGTGGAAGAAGACAGGAAGTTGTACCATTTTCGTAGCAAGTCAGGTGGTTATGTGAACCCAGCTCTGTCTAAGTCTATTGATGATACTGATACTGATGATTTTATAGACACTGGCAAGATTCAGGCACAGTACAACATTGACCCTGAACAGGAACTTGATTATGTTGCAGCTTTGGAAAGTCTGAATACCTTAATGAGATGCAGTCGTCGTGATAATCCTTCTGTTGCTGTGAGTATATTTTGGTTTTATCCCAAAGAATTAATTGCTACAATTTCTAAATATAAAAGGCACTGTCTGAAAAAAAAATGGTAAGTCATATAAATTAGGGGCTATAGTGGGTTCAACAAATGTATTTCCACCAACAGGAATGCCTCATCATTAAAAAAATGTAATTTACCGAAACAACTTTTATTTTGACCGTCTAGCATCAGGTGTGAGCTTTCTATCTTATGTTAATTTTATGCATATCAAGAAAGAATGCAGAGAATTCATCTTGTTGTATGATTGATATACTAGTGACTATATTTTTCTGAGAATCTGTACGAGTAATTTGTGGATTTATCAACAGTAATTCCAGTGGCTGCGGAATGTGATACTGCTGCCTAATCCATGAAAATGATGCATTTACGGATTGAAGAAGTCGTTGTTCCAAGATCATTATTGTGTTTCAAGGTTATTGAAGAATGTGGTATATGTTCTCAGGTTCACAGGCAAGGTATAGGTTTGGAGGTGGACATAGACCAGAATGGGAGTCAAAGCAGTGAGAGCAGTTCTTACTACACTGCAGTGTCCAGTTCAAGTTCAGAAGCCAGTTCGCGACGTAGCAGTGGTGTGTTGGGTGACAGCTTGGAAAATCTGAATACAGGTATTAGATATGTGGTTATCAGTGTTTCCTGTTTCTCATACTACTTTATTAGAATGCAAATCCAATCTTATGTCTTCTGAAGGTTTAGACCTTTACATCCTGTTTTGAGTCTTCTGCTGTTCCAACCACTTTTGAGTTTTCCCAGCATTCTTTCTTCCCTGAGGTCTGTACTGTCATTGTAGGCAGTCAGTTGATTGATGTTACAAGTGCATGACTGGACCACTGATTATGGATCCAATTGCATAGAACAGCAAGAATTTTTGTAAAGAAGTGTTGTGTAATATACCCAAATGTAGAATTTACTTGACCTCGAGTCTGCAGTGTTAATGCGAATGAGTGGATCCATTCTAGTACGCAATAAACCAGTAACTTTCGGTTTCCTGTTGCTTTTGAAACAGTAGCATTAAGTATTTTAGCATGTATTTAGCAAAGCTTGACAGCTTCACAGTCAAATAAATTCTGATTTAGGCAAACATGACTGCTGTATTACAATTCTTTTAAATCATAAAATTTCTTTGTGTAATTGTACTGTGAGTGTTGTACATACTTCAACCAGCATGTTTGGAACCCATTCTATGCTCTTTTCAAAAGTGGGAGCGCTCTGAATGGTTATCTACTCATACGTTGTCAACACTGATGTAAGCACAAATCTTAGAGTAGCAAGTGCATCAGTAATTGTCATTACAGTGCATTTGCTGATGGATGAGGTGTCTCATAATTGTCTTGTCCATGCTGGGATTGTGAGTTTGAATCCTGTTGGGAGCATATATGTCTGTCTCTTGCAAGTGTTGTGTAGTGTCAGGAAGAAGTCTCTGTGTCGGGATGATCACTAGTCCAGAGGAGTTGTACCAAGTGTCTGAGTGTGATCATGAAGCCTCGATAATGAGGAGGCCCTGGCCCACTAGGGGCTATTGCATCAATGGGGAGTGAAGAAGTACTGTTTGTGTGTGTGTGTGTGTGTGTGTGTTGAACAAGCTTTGTGTAGATGGGAAACCCAACAGTTCGGCAGCATGGAAGACAAAGGACTTCTAATTGCTTATTATCACTTTTTCTGTGTTGTCGATCTAGATGGACTGGTGCGTATGAACATTGGGGAAAATGGAGAGAAGTTGATGGTTACCGTCATGCAACTCCTACTTTTGTGCATTCCTATGTACAACCGCATCCAGCTTCAATATCTTCTGCACTTCATGAATCAGTGGAACTTGCACCACTCCCTCTGTGCTCAGTCCAATGTATGTATCATACATATACAATTTATAGGTTCCTAATTCCTGAATCATTTACTCTTCATTTTATTAATTTGCTTCAAGAACATCTAAATATTAAAAATATTATTTTGGTTATGGTTTTGAAGTTATAAAATAATACCTGATATCTTGTGTATATCTTTGCCCATAACTATATTCAGGTCTCAATGACTCCCTTCATATGTGTTTGTATTGTGATGTGTGAAAACTAGGCTGACAAGTAGAAAAGTTTAGAATTGATTCATTAATATTCTGCCCTACTGTCAAGTTTTGTTGCTATAAATGGTAAACTTGTAACTGGAATGGGTATGAGGGTCTTTGTTAACACAATTTTGACATATGTTGATGTCAAGATGCAGGGAAGATATTAGAATAGTATTATCAAACTGCATTGGTAGGCACATGTAGAAATGTCTGGCAGGTAGAATTTTCGTCAGAGTGGTGAGCCAAGCCAACATTTTTTTATGCCTGCCCATGTTACTGTATAAAAGTAATGTATGTCTCTTTGCATTGTGAGATGTATATGCTGATTTTGTGTATTAATTTTCACTTATCTTAATCTTATTTGAATTAATAGTGATTTTTCCTATTAGGTAGTAAACATATTCACACCTACAATTTTACGCAGTGAATGTGAAGCCAATTTTGACATCGCTTTGGCACGCAGTATTGTGTATTTCCTTGTGTCTCACCATGAATTAGTGCTCAGTGTACCGACTGATTTGGAGGCAGAAGTTCGGTTTCTTGTAACCACACACCAAAGGAACAATGTGAGTTCATTTAATTGTATGTGCATGTAAGTAAATTTATGTTTGGGAATAGGAAGTGTTGTGGATGCAAATGATGGGATTTCTTTTTTTAATATCTTTGTGGCTGGAAGGTATAAAGATGTAGATTTCAGATTTTGCATTTGATGTCTGTAAAAAACTCAAAAGGTTGTCAGATGATAAGCACTACAATTTAATTTGTGTAATGTTAACATTTGACCGCCTCTGTGGTCTAGTGGTCAGAGTTTCTGGCTACAGATACAGAGGTCCCGGGTTCGATTCCCGGCGCTACCAGATTTTCTGAGTAGCAGTGGGT
>Ga0209628_10003776_pt1 | contig 10736 bp, 4 predicted proteins | sample TergutCu122P4_FD_187285 | JGI IMG/M metagenome (GOLD analysis project Ga0209628, IMG submission 187285) | Cubitermes ugandensis P4 segment gut microbial communities from Kakamega Forest, Kenya - Cu122 P4 (SPAdes) (version 2) | ecosystem: Host-associated > Arthropoda: Insects > Digestive system >... | reverse complement strand
AAGCAGAACGGTGTTTGCCGCTCCGGCTTTGATGCCTTCTTTGACCCGGTCAGGATTCGTGGTAAATAAGTCATCGCCGACGACCTGGATATCTATCTTGGAAGTCAGTATCGCGGTGCCTTCGTAGTCATCCTCATAAAGCGGATCCTCAAGGCAGATGATCGGGTAATTTTTGACCATATTGATCAGAAACTCGATCTGCTCGTCCCTGTCCCTCTTGTCCGCGTTAAATAAACCTTCATATATACCTGTCTTGTGATCATAGTATGAGTCGCTCGCGACGTCTATCTGTATGCCGACCTTGCCCTCATAACCGCACTTGACGATATTTTCAGCGGCGAGATCCCAAACCTCTGAGTCGGACTTCAGCATGCCGATAGGAGCGTCAAAGCTCATGCCCTGCCGCGCCTCGCCCACGCCAAACTTCTTCTGTATGATCCTGCTCCAGTTGCGGTTGAGCTCCCACAGAGCGTAGGAAGCTTCCTCAAAGCTCTCAAAATCATAGGCGAGGAAGGAATGAGAGGGTTTATTTGTAACGGGGCCTTCGTTGTAACGGCGCTTGCCGCCAAAGAAACCATTGCCCGGCACCGGAAGGGTGATAGCCCTGGCGCCACCGATGTGCCTGTACAGGGGAAGGCCGAGAGCCGCCGCGCCCGCCTTCAGGTTTGCCGCTGAGACCGCTGCCGTGGCGTTTCCGCCCAGGACGTCCTTGCCAATATTCAGCATAGCCTGATCGACCTGCTGCTGATCCGCCGCGTCAAGACCAATCAGAATGGGCGCGATTTTTTCGTTGACCGCGTTTACGGCTTTCATAACGCCCTTGCCGCCCCACTTCGCGCCGCCATCATAAGCGAACTCGACCTCATGCGTGCCTACCGATACGCCCGCCGTGCAGACCGCTCTGCCTCTCGCGCCACCTTCGGTCTTTACCGTCGCCTCAATGCCCGGATGTCCCCTGTCGCTGAATACCTGGCGGGACTCAACCGAGACTATTGTAGTTCTTCCCATAAATACGCCTCCTTAATTCAATGAAGCTTCGCTCCATACCTCACCCGGACCCGGAACGCGCCCCGGCCCATCCTAAGCAAAGAACCGCTCTTTTTGATTCCGTGGTCATTATAGCACCTGTAAGCCTTGATTGACAACGCGGGGGCAGAGCCGCGGGAACCGGAGCGGGATAGAGCGGGGGGGAAAGGGAGAGGGCGGGAGCGAACTGAGGCCTGGTTAAGCTTCCCGGCTTTGTATGGTTACGGCGTTGTCATAAACGCGTCACATTTTCCCGCTCTTTTTACCTGGACATCCTCATAGTAAACAAAGATTAACCCGATTCCCATGCATAATCTGGTTAATAATAATCAATATCAATTATAACTTATTCCAAGTTTTCATATTAAACACATACTATTTTGATATGAAGCTCGAAAAATCACTATATAACAAGCCAATTATTATGCAAAATGCGCTAAAAATATACACGAGCAAAATTGAAGGATGTGATTATACATTTAACGTTTTTGAGAAAAGTAAAGAAAGTTTAGAAATGTAACCAAACTGTGACCTTCCATATGCATAATGTGTATATAGCGAGTCAAAAGCGTCAACGAGCGATTATGCGCGGGAGCGACTGCCGCCGATTGAGGCCCGAGATAGCGCGATAAAGATTAATGATAGAGTCTCTTGATAAGGAGGTGCGCGTGTCTAAATTTGACGAAATTCCTCAAGCATTCACCAGAGATAAGTCATTTACTGTAGAAGATAAAAATTTTCCGTTAAAAAATGAACTAGGAGGCGTCCCCATGCAAAAGACGCGCATACTACTTGTCGAAGACGACAGGGACATCCAAAAAATAAATGTTGTTTACTTAGCGAGACGCGGCTATGAGATCATCACCGCCAATTCTGTAGCCTCAGCCACTGAGGCAGTGCGTCAAAACCATTTGAATCTGATCGTTCTGGATGTCCAGTTGCCCGATGGCTCGGGTATAGCGTTCTGCGAGAAGATCAGGCAAAGCACGACTGTGCCTATAATATTCCTGACCTGCTATAGCGATGAGAGAGACAAAGTCAAGGGGCTCATGGCGGGCGGAGATGACTACATAACCAAGCCCTACAGCCTTTCCGAGCTCGCGGCGCGCATACACGCCCAGCTGAGGCGGGCGAGCATAAACGATATCAGGATACTGGAGTACCCGCCGCTGCGCATCGACAGGATCGCCCAAAGGGTATATGTCAATGACGTTGACGTCATCATGACCCCGAAAGAATATCAGATTCTGACCATATTGGTGGAAAATGTCGGAAGGCCAATGACAGCGTCGGAGCTATATGAGCGGCTCTGGGGGCTCACGCCCATGGAAGGCATAAAGACAGTGCATGTCCATATCTCAGCCATCAGGAAAAAGCTCAATCTCGGATCGGACTCCAAGGTTTCGATCAAGACTATACGCAACACGGGATATTGCTTCGAGGTGGACTATGATTAAAAGCATTGTGGTGTTCTGGTCAAAGATTCGCATAGTATATATTACCATCCTGGTGATATACGCCTTGTTGTACACCTTAATGGTGCTGAGCTACTCAAGCTTGAATCTTTTTCCGGAGATCCTCATTAGCTTTGGATTGCTGATCTTCCAGAGCATAGCGCTCGCCTACTATTACAGAAGCAGCTTCGGCCAGATCGAGAAGTCAAATTCGCGCCTCGAAGAGCTGGTGGCCAAAAGGACCGAAGAGCTTCGCAAGAACAACGAGGCTACGCAGGAACTGATAAGCAATATCTCCCACGATCTCCGGACGCCTATGACCGCCATAAACGGATACATGGAGCTTCTGATGGCCAGCCCGAACATAGACGACACGGACCTGGAATACCTCGAGGGCGCGAGCATCCGGGTCGCCCAGATGGAGAGCCTCATCAAAGATTTGTTTCTTCTGACTCAACTCGCCGAGAAAAAGCTCAGCATGCATGTGGACTCTATGAAGACCAAGGACTTCATGAAGATTTGCGAGAACCAGTATCAGCCGTTGACCGACAACAAGGGGATCACCCTTATAGTACAGAATGACGCCGAGTGCGGCGAGGCGATGATTGACAGAGACTGGCTCATGCGGATCATGGATAATCTGATGCACAACGCCGTGTCATACGCTGAGTCAAAGATCAAGATCGCCGTGAAGAGGGAAGACGACTATATAGTATTCTCGGTAGTAGATGACGGTCCCGGCATAGACCCTGAAGCCCTGCCATATATATTTGACCGGTTTTACAAGAAGCGCGTCAACGGATCGGGACTCGGCCTGTGCATAGTCAAGGAACTCGCCAACGCGATGGGCGGGGAGGTTATCGCCAGGAGCCGCCAAAAGGCCAAAGGGGCCGCGGGTAATGTGTATCAGATGAGCGACTACGCGCTGCCATCCCTTGACACCACTCCCATCGGGGATCCGGGCGAGAAGGATATATACAGCACAGAGATCATGGTCAAGCTGCCCGCGAGCTAAGCTGAAAAAAATTAACTTTGTTAAATAAAAATTGAAATTCATTAAGTTTTGTTAAGAACGGTTGAAAACGCAACCGCTGTGGTAAAATTCGACATAAATGCTACATATTCATCAAAAGAATTGTAGAAAATTATACATAACAGTGCAGGATAATATGATTGGGGGTGGCAGTTTTCCGGAAAACAGATTTTATAGGCGAGGGTTAATCAAAGGGTTTACAGCGTTCCCAAATAAAAACGTTACAAGAATCCAATCCCATGAGATTGGATAGGAGAACCCCAACTCCAAAGCTTCGGGTCAAAGAACCGCCGGAACTACTTAGTTTGAGCGCGGGAGACGATGAAAGCGTAATAAAAGTGGGCTGAAAACCCGGAACCCCAACCGGACAATAAAAGAGGCCGCTTAACCACGTTGCGCGTCAGCAATGAGGCAAACAAAAGCCCAGGTTGGCTCCAAAAAAATAAAAATATAAAAATTAAAATGGAGGTTTTCAGCAATGAAAAAGGTTTTAGCTTTAGTATTAGCTCTTATAATGGTTTTTGCGATAGCGGCTCCGGTGTTCGCGGGTAACGACAAGATTAATAACCAATATGGTGTGGGTGCTGAATTACAGCAAGACTTCAACAATGCGCAGTTTCACTGCAACGCTATCAACGGCAACGGCAGAGTTTGGCCTGAGACCCCCACTGACATGAAAAAGTTTGAAGGCCAGTTGAGGTTTACCAAAGCTGAGGGAACACTGTGGAATCTTAGCGGTGTTTATAAGCCGATACTAGACCCGAAGGGTAAGGTTACCGGAAAATATGAATCCAATTCTTCTGATATGGTCGTATGCCCTGTATGCGGAAGCACTGAATGGATTACTTTCAGCAACAATAGTGGCGTGCCGGATGGCAAAAACGTCCAGATGCAACATCCCGGCTACTACATTACCATCGTTAAGGAATGGATCAAGAACAACAGCGATGAGTATTACACTGAGAACGGTATCAATCTTATCGCGTATTTCACTATAAAGCTTACTAACGGTAAAACATTCACAGTAAGCGTCAAGAAGAGCGGTAATTTCCTGATACCCAACGATTTGACAGTGGAATCAGTGACCGAGGACGAAGCAAAGCTGCCGGAAGGCTTCTTATTAGTGGATAGTAGCATAGAGGGTAATGTGTATACATTCGTCAATGAGGATGAAAAGGTAATTCTTTACGGCACAGCCACCGTCACTGTATATAAAGAGTGGGATGCTCCGGAATGGTTTTCCGAAGAACTCAGGCAACGCGCTAATGCTGTCCTTGGTGGCCTTGCTGACTCAGAGAAAGATCCGCCTGAAATTAAGGGATTTGGCGATTCAGTAACATATAATTGGGAAGTCGGCAATGAACCGACAGTCATCCTTAGTGAGACTTTTGAAAGTGAATGGGAAGAAGGCGGGTACAAGTATACTGTTTCCCTTAAGGAAATCTATGAAGATCCGTTTTCAGTAGGTAATGTATTGATAGAAGACGGTGTCGCGACAGTTGTACTCGATGACGAAGATAATGTCATACTTACTTTTGTAAACGTGATCTCAAGAGAAAAGATAGTGATTCCTCCCATTATAATAGGTGAAAAACTTCCGTCAGATTCACACGCGGATCTTTGGTGGAACAACACTAAGGATAAGGATGGGCATAATTTCTGGATACTAGCCTATGGCGCGAACACGACTGCCGAAGGTGATTACTTCATCTTCTTAGGTGAAGCTTTCTTTGACGACTATGTAAGTATAAAAATTGGGTTCGGGACAAAGACTGACATTCATGATGAAATGGTCATCACACAGGATGATCTTGAGTGGCAACCCAATATGGTATATGAGATAGGAACTCATTATACTGATCCTTATAACACAGCTCCTTTCGATTTCGGCCCTGGTTGGTTTAGCTGGTTTGGTAATCCGCACGGATCTGGTGGAGAGCAGATTTGGCTCCTTGAAATCCAACCTAAGTAAACAGCGTTAAAGGCACAAGATAGCGCGGCCGGCGGCTTCCATCGCCGGTCGCGCTTGGTTTTTCACTAAACGTGCGTGTACATAGATCGCCTATATGGATAGAACACTAGCATGGTCTACTGAATTATTATAATACGAAAAGTATAAGTGCTAAGATAGGTAATGAAAACCAACATGCTGTTTACTATGAAAAGCATTACGATGATCTACCACCTATTAATTATGTATTTAAAATTGATGGAGAGGTAATTAATAATGAAGCGTTTGTTATCGATTCTATTATGCTTTTGTTTTATACTGACACTTTTTCCGGCTACCTTTCCGGTATATGTTGTCGAAAAGATATATGCTGACGAAGTAGATGATGAAGGGTTTTCACAGAACATTGAAGATAATTACGCTGTAATGGATATTCAAAGTGATAATTTCACTGATGAAGCTACAAGCGAGGAAGTAGAACGGGAGGAAGCTCTTGAAGACGATCCAGATGCAGAATCAGAGGATCTCGTTGAAGCTTTTTTCTCTGATTTTACATTTGACACAGAAAATGCTATCGAATTGAACTTAGCAGAGTACGATTTTGAATCGATCATAATATACTTTAAGGATGTTTCAGAGTTCCACGGAAAGGAAAAACAATATTGGGATGAGGTAAGCAAACTGACACGATGGGGTATTGACTACATCGAAGCGCTGGACGCTTATGTGATAGCGGTTAATAATCTCGACAAAAATCCAAATGCTGTCCTCAATCGCTTCAAGAACAGTAAATTTATAGAATCAGTAGAACTGAACTATACTGCGACATTTGATGAGATTCCAAATGATCCGCATTATATTAAGTATCAGAGTTCGGCGTTGACTACTATAAATGCTTTTATGGGATGGGATATCATTAATGGCGGCGGCCCGACAATCGCTATTGTTGATTCCGGTATTGCGCATCATACTGATCTTCCACCCTTACTTCCCGGGTATTCAGCAGTAGCCGGACTCTCTCCAAACAATGATATACAGGGTCATGGCACTAAGGTTGCTGGTGTTATCGGAATGGTCGGCAACAATGGGATTGGCGGCGTGGGCATAAACTGGAACGCTCAGATTATGCCTGTTAAAGTGGATACCGCTACAGGTTCTTTGACAGTCGCTAACCTTGCCAAAGGAATTATATGGGCTGCGGACAACGGCGCTAGGGTTATCAACCTCAGCCTTGGAACAACAGCAGACAGCGCTACACTAAAAAGCGCAGTTGACTATGCCGTTGGTAAAGGTTGTGTCTTGATCGCAGCTACCGGCAACAGCGGGACAAGCGCTGTGAGCTATCCGGCGCGTTACGCAAACGTGATAGGCGTTGGATCACCGGATGGAACATCGAATTATGGTATTGGTCTCGATGTGCTTGCTGTCGGAACATATTTTACGACGACTGCAGCCGGAAGCTATGGAAACGCAGGTGGTACTTCATTCGCTTCTCCACAGGTTGCTGGCTTGGTTTCGCTGATTATGGCTGTTGGAGGTGATCCAATCAGCCTGATCAAGTCTACCGCCGGTACTGATGGTATGATTAACATGGGTGCCGCGCTTCAAGCAGCTGGTGGTGTTGCGACTACCCAACCCGAAACCAAACCCACGCCCCCTCCAAACCCATCGATTGAGTTGATTGGCTTTTCCGAAGTGACTTATACCGAGGGTGATACCTACAAAGAAGACGGGTATAAGGCCACAGACTACAAGGGCAAGGATATTACAGCTAAGGTCGTTGTTACAAACAACTTGAATATGAAGATCGCGGGTATCTATAACGTGACATATAAAGTCACCGATGATTACGGCGGCAACGCTACCACTACGCGCTCTGTGAAAGTAAATCCCGCGCCGCCTGTCCCACCTCCGGCGACAGCGCCAAAGATAACGATCATCGGCTCAAATCCTATCATCTTGCACTCGACCAGCTCGACCCCATATAAGGAGCAAAAAGCGAAAGCCATCGACTATGACGGCGCTGATATATCAAGCCTTGTCATAGTTTCGGGAGCGGTCGACCGCGCGAAGCCTGGCAATTATGCGATCACCTATAAGGTCACGAGTCCCAAGTCCGGGCTCTCAGCCTCGACCAGCCGTGAGGTGCGTATCATTGAGCCGACAGAAAAGATTACCCGCATGCCTTATGGGTTCAATGGGCAGTCAAAGCAGGGAGGGATTATTACTCACACCAACGTAAAGGCTGACGCGTTTGGCTGGGTGGACCTGAAGGTCACAAGCCTTGATAAAAATATGACTATTAAGGCTGAGCTCATTGACTCGGCGACTAAAAAAGCGGTTATTACAGACACATTCTCTGCCATCGGCGCTAAGCAGTACAGGATCGATTCGGGAAAATACGAGCTTAAAGTGACGATCGATAAAGCTAATGGCAATGGGTCATACAAGATCGACTTGTTGATGCCGGAAGTTCTGACTTTTGAGTTTCTTGATAATGAAGTACCCCTTGCGGCTGATCCAAAGATCATGTATATCGGTTCCAACCCGATCATCCTCCACCAGGACAGCGCGACGCCTTACATAGAGCAGGGCGCGAGAGCGGTGGATTATTATGGTAATAATATCTCAGATAGAATCGAAATCATTGGAAAACCGGACCGGTATGAGGCGGGAACTTACATCATTACCTATAAGGTCACCGATAGCAAGGGGTTAACAGCGGATACGACGCGGGAAGTCAGGATACTGGCGCCTTTAGAAATCAATATTGACGAAGTTGAGATTCCAAAACCTACCTTCGATGTGGCTATGGGTACCGCGAACCAGACACGGGGCGCTGTAATAACCAATTGCGCCGTCGCGAATCTCAGGAGCTCACACGGACTCAAGTATCCCGTCGTAGCGGCTTTGCCGGCGAATACCACGGTTACTGTGTATGAATCCAAGTATGGATGGTATTTGGTATCAGATGGAACGGCGCGGGGATGGGTATATAGAGGGTACTTGAACGTTCGCGAATGAGGATCTGATCCGACTCATCAGCATGATTTTACGCTCGTGTGACCGATATGTGACCAGATATGTCTATAATCTGTGTATGGAGTTTAAATCCATCGAGTTTTTTAACATCTGGTTCCTTATTTCATCACTATTAGGAGGTGACGCTTCCCGGAAATAATGCTCAGGTCAAGATCAGTTTTAAAGGGTCTGTGACGTTCCCTAAAAAACCTCACGCGATTCCAATCCCATGAGATTGGAAAGGAGAACCCCAACTCCAAAGCTTCGGGTCACAGGATCGCCGGAACTTTTTAGTTCGAGAGCGGTTGACGATGAAAGCGAAACAAAAGTGGGCTGAAAACCCGGAACCCCAACCGGACAATAAAAGAGGCCGCTTAACCACGTTGCGCGTCAGCAATGAGGCAAAAAGACGTTTTAATTGTACGGCAATAAAAATTTTATTGAAAAATTATGGAGGTTTTCAGAAATGAAAAAGCTTAAGAAACTCGTAGCAGTTGTCCTTTTGATGATGATGGCCTTATCTATGACGGCGTTTGATGTTTTAGGAGATACTGTCGATTTGGACGATGACGGTGAGCAACTGATAATCGACGCAATGGATGACGGTATAGTCGATGATGATATAGTCGAAATTGAGCCCGAGCTCGCTTTGGCGCCGATCGGATTAGCTGGGGGCTTTATGGGGTTCGCGCCGATGGCGGCTCCCATTCAACCCATGCCTTGGCTTGACGATGGATTTAGTAGGATCGCTGGTGTGGAAGTTTATACGAATGACATTGGTTTTCACTGCGGCTTTGATAATGGCGGACCGAGGGTTTATACGAATAACCTAAATGTACCCCATGACGGTAGTATGGGATCATATCTGTATAATGGCGCATATGTAAAGCTTGTGAATCAAGGCCCTATCGGTATAGGTGGCGCTGAGCGTTGGGACTTGGTTCCGATGAAGGGTGGAGATTATGTATGCGAAAAATGCGGAAGTAACCTGTGGATCACATACAGTAATATGGACACTGTATATGATGGTGGTAACATCAACCTCTGTCACAGATTACCCGATCCTCCGGGAGAAAGAAATGGTCACGGGTGGTTCAAAAAGCTTGCGCTTCCACTCGGTTGGGAAGATATTGAAGAAGATTATGTTGTTCCCGCGGCTGGTCTGTTTGAGTTTAACGTTTTCAGGAGCAACGCGAGTGGAGCAATTGTAGGAACAAAGCTAAATCCTGATACTTTTACTTACGCGAATGACGCTGATGGTCAAGTGGATTTTGTTTTCGGTCCGGCAACGCCTATCGACCCCACAGTCGGATATCGCATCCTGGATGAAGGATATTATATCTTCGTTGAGCAGGAAAGCAATGATTGGAGTTTATGGAATTATCCAAATGGTGTTCTCGTCAGGATATACGTTGCCTATGATAGCGTCATGAATGAGAATGTATGGAAAGTTCAGTTTTTCAATGACGCTGGAAGAGGAGCCGAGGCGCTTTTTGGCTTAGATCCCGGTTCTACAGCCCTTGTATTCAACGAAGAAGTTGAGAAAAAAGGCTCACTGGAAATCACCGCGGATATATCCGCTTCATATGACAAGATCATATGGAAGAAGGTATACAAACAGAATTTCCATAATGTGTACAAACAAGACTTCCACAATGTGCTGAAGCAAAACTTCTATAATGAATACAAGCAGGATTTCTTCAACATTATGAAGCAGGATTACCACAATGTGCTGAAGCAAGACTACCACAAAGTGTTTAAACAGGATTATTTCAATATACTTAAGCAAGATTATTACAATAAATACACTCAAGCGTGGTGGAAAGTATACGAGCAAGACTGGTATGAGGTATTTGAGCAGGATTGGCGCAATATCATAGCTCCGGAGTTTGTGAGAAAGCTGATCCAGAATGGTCCTTACACCGGGCTTTGGTCCCTTGGCAGTGACTTAAAGGGACAGGATCTCGCGAATTACATCGCGCCTAAGGATCAATCCGAGTACGCGGATCTTGAGTATGTTAAGTTCCTTGGCAATGGCGGAAACGCGCATACCTACGCTAAGATCGAAACTTCAAAGTTGATGAACGGGCCAAAGTGGTTTGTTCTGGCTACATCCAATCCCAATAATCATCGCATTGAGCCGGATCAGTATGGTTTCTACGCTCGTATTGAAGGCAATGAATTGATTATCTCTTTTGATGATCACTTCGTGGACACAAATATGGTAGCCAGAGTGTATGACAAAGAGCCG
>Ga0209628_10003775_pt1 | contig 10738 bp, 6 predicted proteins | sample TergutCu122P4_FD_187285 | JGI IMG/M metagenome (GOLD analysis project Ga0209628, IMG submission 187285) | Cubitermes ugandensis P4 segment gut microbial communities from Kakamega Forest, Kenya - Cu122 P4 (SPAdes) (version 2) | ecosystem: Host-associated > Arthropoda: Insects > Digestive system >... | reverse complement strand
ACACTGAAGGACAGTAAAACTTCGAAACATGTATCTATTTTGTATCAGTTGTAAATAAATAGTTGCCACTATTAAAGTTCCAACCCTCGTATTTTAATAACTGCGGGAGATCAGTCCCTAAAATTATATTTGTTATTAGACTAGGGGCAGGGGTTTCGGTGAGTGTGAAGAGAGCAACCATGTATAAGTTAATTCCAGTAACATAAATATACTACAGTAAATAATTACAATGTGTAGAAAAGGAGCGAATTTGCCCCTCGCCCTAGCTGACAGTTCCCTAAGTCCAGAATTCCTCACTGACCACAACTGCCACAGACTTTGTCAACTCTAAACTAAACCATCCTACCTTGCATGCGCAAAACGAAGGTGCAGACTGTCAGCACAGCGACGGGCCTCATGGCTGTGAGGTCCCTTCCGAATATAATAACGCACTCGGCAGTCCTCTCCCAGCACCTCTGCCAGCGATTCCTGGTTATGGTCTGTACCCTAACTTTTTATACCGTAATTATTGTGTTTTCCTACCGTACTTGGTCACTTCCGTTTGTTGTTTCTCTATTATGATCCCTTTAACCTTAGCGGTCAACAGGCAAAGTTCACCAACAGCAAATTCCACGACCTGTTCCACCAGTGACCTCCCATCTCCTCCATATATTTCTGGAGAATAGAAGAGGATCAAAAACCGCTGAGTTTAACAGTGAGAAATCGAGAGCCGGTACCCAGCGGGGCATTGCGATGGTGTTAGTACAGTGAATATGTAGGTTAGAAGCGAGTCACTTATGCGTCGACAGCGTCACATTTGGTCTATTGCAGCGGTTCCCAAACTGTGTTCCGCGGATCCCGAAGAATCCGCTGATACATTTCTGTAAGAGGCTAATTTGAAGTTTACTTATTCTTTTAATGAAAAGAATAATGTCTTGTTAATTTGATTGTGGAGCTTCTCTAATTGGGGATGTGTTTATTTCGTAGGACCCTTATAATACCTAATTAAGAAACTCCCTGTACACACGAAACGAGCGATATTATTCAGACGTCAAATCTTGCAATGTATTGTCAAGTGTGCTACTGGTATATATTAGTAGCTATCTGACATCGGTTCTGATATATACATTTTTAATCGTTGTTACCTCTCGTTGGGACACTGTATTCACATGAACAATGATGTGAGGATCGGTGGGTATTTTTCGAAGCCAAAAGTTTGCACGGGAAAAAATGTTTGGGAGACACTTGTCTAGACCTTTTCTTCGCCTGCGTAAGTACATTTGATCTTGTCACACTGAAGTTTCAAAAAATAAAGACCAACCCGTCGCCACTTTACCACACAAGGTGGATCCTTTCGCAAAACCCCCAACTCCTCTACATATTCAAGAAGTCCCAATCAGTATATGCGTACTGGTCTCTGAGATTCTTCGTCTTCTCGGAAAATTTCTGGAACACCCGTATCGTGTATCTTTCTGTGTCAACCAACAAATCTGCTTTAATTTTGGTAGTGCCGTCGAACCTTAGTCCATCGTGTGCGAAAGCGATATCCAAAATATTATCAGCCGTTTTGGCCTATAAAAAAGACATTTCTGCCCTTTTTTGATATTTCATGTCCGTGAACCGAAAAATTTGATTATGCGTAATGTTGTCATTCAGCAGTTGGGGCACAAAAGTTACAGCACCCCGCCTCGTGTTCAAATTTTCAGTTAAAATAAGTCGGTATACTCGTATACTGTATGATATCCTAGAGCCTTATGAATATTGTTAATCGTCCGCCGTCTGCAATGGGGAGTGGCATTAGGCAATTTTTCTCACTTTTAGCTGTCGGACTTGATGCATGATGTGAACTTACAGAAAAAAAACAGCCGAGGTTTGGCCATGTTTTAAACACAAATAATATTCATAGGCTTCTGCTCTCCTCATGACCTCGTTATGAAAGCCTCCTCTAAGTCCCTCATGTGTTTCATAATATATCTTGCCCCACTTAAACTAACCTGATCGAATTTATCTTTTCCACAAACACCGCCATGTCATTAGACTTCAGCAATCACAAATCGCAATCAACACAGAATTAACGTCAATGCAAAATAGGCAAGTTTTGTTTACAGCAAAGCTCACCTCACTATTCCAACCTAAAATAAACTCTGCATTTCACAGCGGCGCACAGCTGCATTACCTCAGGTTACCGCTGCACGTTTCTAGCCCTGAAACACATACTCGTACCTCTCCGCTCGCCCCTCATTCCTCACAACACGTATCTAGTTATTATAGGCCGTGTAATCAGTGCAACAATTTCTTGAGTGCAACGAATTTTTCTTTCTGCTCCACCCTCCTTTCGCTCCGGTCTTCTGATGGCGTATCTCACTGCTAAACGGAAACGTTAGGGCGAAATGTGGCTTCGGAAAGGAGGGGTGATTTACAGTTTATGGTGATAATGATGTCCATTATTGTCAATAAGCGCAGGGCTAACTAACAATGGCTTAACAAGTCAACATCCAATACTCACTCAGCTCCTTGTTCGGCAGCAGCACAAGTAATGTTCTGGCAGTAACACACGTGGTCTGTGTGACGTCAGCTGTTGTGTTGAATGAAGGCAGTCATGTGCCGTTGGGTGCCGCTTGCTACCCTGATGTGAACTTCTGTGCTCCTGCTGAGGGTCATGGCGGCTCGTGCATTGTTGTGTTACGTCACATTGTGTAACAGGTTCTGAAGACTTGAAGTATGACGTAGATTTTGTTGCCTGAGCATCAGTCAATAAACATGAACACGAGTGGTAGAGAGAGCACCATAACCTTAAAATTGCTGTAGTCAAATGGACGTCTGCATCTGGATTACAGCGTCGTAAAAATTTTGAGTAATAAAATGCTACAAGTGCAGTTGCTCTCTAAAGAGCCGTGCTCCATACATCACACCTAACGGTTATTCTGTGACTAAGAACCGAGAGAGGAGAGTAACTCCCCCCCAGTTTACCTACAAGTGTTTTGGTCTGCATGACATTGCATTTTCGGCTCTTCCACCTACAATCTTTCATTCTGGACCGTTAGTAGGGTAGTTTATCGTGTCTTTCATACTGTACTAGTAAATCTTCAACTGTCTTTAATATTGTTAATTTTTCATACATCTATATTATATTTACAAAGAATAAATAACAACTAGTTGGACTCTATTATTTATTTGTTAGTTAGTTTTCCAACATATTTCGGCCTGACTTAATAGGCCGTCTTGGCGGAGACATCTATAAGTGTGCCGAATTTGTTTGAACTTTAATAGGAAACAAAGATTTAAACATAATTTTCTCCCTGAAGATTGCCTATTAAATCAAGCCGAAACATGTCGCGGAACTTACCAACAAATAAATAAAACAATACAACGAGTTGTTATTGATTGTTAGTAAATTCAACCATCTTGTATTCGTTGAAGTTCAAGAGATATGATACTCATTATTTGAACTTTCGTATGTTCACTTCATGCTGAAGGATAAAAAAGGATTTTTTAACTTTCCAGACGTGTCTCGAATGATCAAGGGTGCTATATAATAGACGAAAGTAATTCTAATTATATAACTTTTCAACAGTTCTGTGTATTTCTTTACTAACAGAAAAGTTGGAATGGAGATTTACTTCCTGTGCAATTGTAATATTTCCAGCTGTAACTTCATTGTGTATTGCAATGCAGTATTACGTTTTTATTACTATGTTTTAGGAAGCAATGACATTCAAACGGAAGAGGATTGGAGATTCACTAGCTTGTAAAATTTGTGTCAATGTAGGCCTGCCTGCCCTTTCAGATGCATTAAGTAATAATAATCCCTGATCTGCAGTGTTCTGAGATTTTACGCAGCGTGAAATGGTTGTTTTACCGACGTTTCGGAATAGCAATCGCTCATACTTTCAATATTAGCGTAGTCTTTACTGCTTGTCTTTTGAATAGAGAGACTACAAGTTGTCGCAAAACGTCGGTATTAATTTAGAATTCTATGCTGCTAGAAACTCCAGAAGAAACTTATCTCATTTGCACATCAGAGGAAACCTGATATCACGCGAAGTTAGTCTGTAAAATCAAGTGCAACACGCAGTACGGACAATAGAACTGAATGTCGTCTCTTAACACCTAACATTCTAGAAGCAGTTCTACAGCGCTCTCTGATGCAACGTTAGGCATTTGACCACGTTTAGTTTTTATGGCACAGTCGAACGTACAATTGTAGGATAATAAACAGCTTATTCTGAATAAATTTCATTTAGGGACCTGCATTTGGGAAGATATATTATTCATGAGGATATACAAAATAGATGATGCAAGCAAATATTTTCTATATTAAACATTGCAATGAACATTTGTGCCAACAATCATCACATAAGTACCGGCTGGAAAGCAGTTCAGTGGTGTTTGTAATCAGGAACAGTATTTATAATCTTCATAAATATGAATATAGTTCTTATGTCAACACCTGTAAAAGTTTTGGGACGAAAATTGAGAAAAGTAGGTAAAAATAAAATATTATATATGTGGGTTGAAATTAATAATTCGTGTTAAGAATAACACAAGATTTTGAATTTTAACAACATGAAATGAAGTTCAACAAAACATAGGAAATGCTGCGTGTTGCTCACTGTAACAGAAGTAACAACCCGCAGTGTTGGCAGCATTGTTTTCCAACGACCATCACGTTTCGAATCTGTCTGTCGTCACTACTGGTTTACCTCCACTCACACGTCTTTTCCTCCTAGTAAGGTTTTCAGTTTTTTTTTTGACACCGGTTACAATTACGGACTTGTGCGGTTCTGGTTTTAAATTAGTGCTTTTGCCAGGGCTTTTGAGAATTTGTGGGCCCGTGTCTCGGCTGGATTGCCCGAATCTGGGGTTTTGTGTATTTGTGTCAATTAATTTTGGAGCGTGTTTATAATTAATTGAGTTTGTATGTATTATACAATGTACTGGTTAAAATGTGGTTATTCCTTGTGGCATCTTGTATTGTACGTTGCGTTCACAACCCAACATTTTCGGTTTCTATTTACCTTATATAAATTTGCTAATTGTTCACAATACTTATTCCAAAAATAGCAAAAATGTAGCTGCATATCTGTAACGTAATTATCCACTAATCTTGTCTCTGTTAACCACCTCCCTTATGATGACTAATTTAGGCAAATTCGTGGTATATTATATATTTATGTAACTAGTGTCTTCTTGTTGTGTACCATTGGAATAAATATCGTGAAATATGTTACTGTACGTAACACGGGTAGTTTTAAATTTACTAAGTGCCTTTTGCTGCCAGCCTGTGTTATTTGATGACTTACAGTTCGTAACCTAATGTAATGTAATTCAGACTTAGAATTGAAGCATGTTTTGAGATGTAATGTGTTGGTCTATATAAGAACGCACGAGCAGGATTGGACGTGAATGTGATCCTACTGCTTGTTTGGACAAGCAGTAGTAGGCGTCATAAACATCGAAAGTATCGAAGTAGCGTCCTTCTGCAGTGATTGGATATAGGGCCTACATCGTACTATTTTACGTGTACTCAGTTTTATCTTGGCATGACACATGCCCAATAGAATCATTAATTTGTTCCGAGCGCAAAATGCTGAGTTACTTTAGAACATAGACACATAACGACAGTTGAATTCCTGACAACCGTATCTGTATGTGTACGTTTCACAGTGTATCCAAAGTATCCTCAGGAATTATCATTTCTCCTGTTTGCTGGATGCAAGATATTTTTCCCTTGAAGTCTGATAATGACCACTTCCCCACGTCTACAGCCGATATCTCGAAAATGTTGAATGCTACCTCGCAAACACCCCTCCCCGCCGCTCCCCAATTCTTAATGTTATGTTCCTTCGGCTCACTAGCGATTATACTGTAGGTCATTGTGCTGGTTGATGTACCGCTTGATCTCTAGGCTTGTAGTCGGAATTTGTCATTTCGAAATACTCTATATACTTGAAATTGCGGGTTGAAACAAATTTCCCCTACACTTACTGGCATGTTTAAATTCTAGGAATGTGTGATGCCATTTTTACTCTTTAAATACATGGGTCATAGGCCGGAAAATTTCAACTCCTTCCTGGAAAATTTATAAACCAATAGGCCTAATGATTTCTAATTTGTACCTTAGAACAGGAATTATGAGCCGATGTTTGCTACCCATATTGAAGTCTTTAAATTAATTAATTATTTAATCTATTAGATATTTTGCATTTATGAATTATTATTGTTTTGTACATGTTTTATGTGTAGAAAATTTAGTGTCGTCTATTTTGTTTGGTATCAAGTTACTGAAAGTTTCTATGTTCCAATACACAAGTTTTTTTTGTAGCTAGTTGTTTTGTTTGGACCTTTCACGGCCACTTGTAATCAGATCGTTTTTGGTATTTTTATATTTGGTGATTCAATAGCTCAGTACTGTTTCGCTCCTAACATTGTTACATGTTTGTGATATGCTCTTAGTCTATATTTTCACCTCTTGTCACCAGTTGATGTACTGTTGTTGGTGTGAGTGGGCACGTATGTGTTGTCTACATTACGGTAGGAGATGATTTTTTTGTTTGAAGACACAGGATATGTCTGAAATCTAATTGCACGTGCATCCACATAAAGCTGTCCGACTGAAAGTTTAATTTCACTGCAATACTTTTACACTGTGCTTGATTTATATGACGATTTTCAGATAATTTTTCAACACTTATGCAACCGGAGGGATAATCAAGCCTTCTGATGTTTTCCGCAGGTTGCCTAGTATTTATTGAGAGTTTAGATATTTATTAAACAAAGTAAGATGGCATCAAAATATATTTCTTTTCGGAAACCAGGAATATTTACCGTTCACTGTTCTCATATTTAATCAGAAAATTTATTATTCCTCGACTGTTCAGTTAGAATTCGTTCAGAATTTGGTGCGGTTTTACAGTTGATGAAACCGGCCGTCATGAACTGGTGTCATTTCTTTAACACAAACATCCCAAACAATGACGCTTGTACACCAAGCGTCTCACATTTCATGTGTAGAGGTAGTCTACAAACTACGTGTGACATTTGGAGTAGAATTACGACTAAATAGAAGTTTTTATCTAATGTACAACCCAATGAAATATATTTCTATGGAATGAAATAAGAGAGCCTCAGTAAGGACAGGGACAGTTGTAGTTCTGGTTTGGTATTCCGCTGGCAACTAAGACGTGACTGTAATATTATACTGTTAACGTGTGTGTGCATAATGTACTATGTAACCTGCAGTACCAGATGCAATTCTGTAAAACAACACAAGGCAGAAGCACCACAGACATCGCTGTGTGTTAAGGTCTGGTGATAAGTTGTCTTCGTTATTCCACCTGTTTCGTTTCTTCATTCTTGTCTTTCACTTGGAGCAGAAACATGAAGAAGGACAGCGTCTCTTGCATTATCTGCAACAGACAAATACTGCTTAAGCCACGGGCACATTTATATATGTAATAAATGAAGAGACTTGTGGAAATGAATTTAAATGTCTACAATCCAGAGTTTTCACTGAATTTCTGGAATGTATGTCGTAATGTGTGAATTGCAACAGTTATTAACATTTTGTCTGGGGACTCTTTGTAATTATGGATATTCTCTAAGCAATAGTTGTACGTGATATTACTGGCATTCCTTTTTGTTTTCGTAAATATGGATTGTCCAAGAATATGGATTTTTAAATACTAAAAAATCTGCTTAATTTTTAATTAACCTGATGTCGATATTTGTTTTAGGAGTTTTAGATCCATTTACTTTGCTTTATAATGTTGAAAAATACACTCAACACACTTAAACTAAGCGCACAAGGAAAACTGCCTTGATCGTGCTGTCGTATCAATCCTGTTCTTGTGTGTGATGTCCCCTCGTAATTGCAATTTGAATGTCGTGAAACTGGGTATTTGTATTCAATCATATTGAATATTGAATGTGGTTCATAATGTTCATTTCCTTTTCTTGCCAATTCTACGTCAAGTTTACGTTGCTGAATTTGTTATGTTGAATTGTAATTCGTTTAGATCATGGATTACGTTGGTCAGAGCTATATGCACCACTTTAAATAGAAACCACCACTTCCTAATATTTCAAGAGTTTATCGAAACCCACTGAGTAGATTTTGGAAAAGAAATTCGTGATATTATTAAAGTCATAATACTGGATTTGGGCCTGATGGATAAAATAAACTTGACTGTCCTTCATATAACGATGTGGTAATTTTAATGTGCAATTAGTTATTTATTTTTTGCAGTAGATGAGAAAGAAAATGCTGTTAAACAAACATCTATGGACATCGTGCTTTTAGCGGTCCGTATTTTCCTTCTGTGTGTCGGAATTTCCGAGATTGATTCATAATTCCGAAAGTGGCCAGTTAAATTATTTCGCCGTTCGTGCATTCTTTGTACGCTGATGTTCGTGTAGTGCCCTAATGCAGGCCGCTTGTTTCTATCCACAAATTCCGAATCCTTTTTTATTCTCCTAATCGATTCTGCAAGTGGGACCTTCTGAGGTAGGAATATCGTTTGAGGCAAGAAATATTTCTCTTCTCCGTACCCACATAGTCGAGCCATGGGGCTTACCCAGCTTCCTGTACAAGGCACAGGGGTTCTTTTACCGTGGAACTGCAGAAGGCTCGCGGCCTTGACCAGCTAACCGCATCAAGCGCAAAGGCTAAGAGTAGATACATTTGTATCTCAGCTACTCCTCTGCGCCTATATCACATAGTATAACATGATCTTTAACATTGATTATGACGATAATGATAATTATTCTTACAATAATACCATATTAATGGTAAACATATTAACATTCTGTGCCCCAAAAGAATACTTATGAATATTATTAACACAAGAAGGGCTACATTATGATTTTTACCTACTGTGGATAAGAGCTAAATTTCCGTACCTTGATGCTGCAGCTAACGTAAGATGAATGAAGTGCCGGTGTTTTCAAAATATGCATTCAAAGAAGCACCAGAAGAGAAAATTCTTAATTTTTCTGCTGTGGGAATTTTGTTGCTCATTTTGCTCTCCCTCTCAAAAGTAATACTTTGAAACTGTTTTCTTTGAAGAGAGCATTAACCAAACAAGAATTTAAATGTATGCGTTGACTGACGAGTGCAAGACGTGTGTCTGAAAATGCATTTGGGGTAACTGCATTTTAATTTCGAGTGTAAGAAGAGTTGATAGCATTGCAGACTCAAAGAGATGTAATGTTGGGAAAAGCCACTTACAAAATTGGCTTAGTCAAAATTCCACTCCCGGATTCCATTATATCACAGACGGAATGGTCAATATCTAAGTTTGGGAAGAAGGAAAACTATATCTGGCAGTTGGCTACTACAAGTTGTGGACACGGAAGAAAGATAGATAACACCTACTTGCGCAGTATCACATTATTTTTCTAACACGCAATGTACATGTCCCTTTAAAAAAAATATAAATTCGTGCGTCTGTTTACACTGTTGACACTGGGGGTCGTGAAATATAAACACCAGGCATTAAAGAAAGTACCTCTTACAGCCAAAGAAGTTATGAACTTAAATTTCATGTGTGAGTGTGTGAGTAGAATTCCCGGTTCGAATCGTTTTCAATTTTAATTTTGTTGTCACTGATGTGAGTTCCGGCAGTTTCCTCTCCCGCAGAATATTCTACAGTATATTTTCCCAATACTATTTTGTGTTCAGATTTCATGTTACTAAATCTCATGCGATATTTCGAACAATATTGCACCGAAGGTATTTGTTAGACGTTGCATACAAAAAGCTTAGCAGAATAGAAAAAAAACCCTCACAGGATAAGCACCCCTTTTCTCTGCTTCGAAACATGCAGTGACATGACTGTTTAGGTTTTTCAATTTCGATGATTTATCCGAAAAGAGTCAAATTTGGTCGCAGCCATCAGTATACATCCTTCATCTTCTGTGATTAACGTTTGGTGAAGGGAATCTTTACACTTCTCTCTTTCATTGATTCATCGAATGTGATAATCGAAAGTGAAACATGTAAAGGCCGCATCCAATCAGAAAGACTACATCAGTGAAAGTGAACTGAAAACTCTTTACGTAAATGGGAAAGCGTTATGCAAATAGTCTCATTTGTTTTACAAGTCTAGCCTTGTTCAAATTATTATTTAATTGTCGATATGCGATCCATCTTACATCAATATTTGTATTACAGGTTGGATACCGGATGAATGACCGAGATTCAGTGTAATAAAAAACTAAGCTTCTTACACCAAAACTACACTATATTATCTAATGTATTCTTAGGGATCCTAATCTTCCACGCACAAATTAATGACTACGTTGCGTCTAAAAATATGTAACTTATCACTTCATCACATTATAACTACGTAATTACCAAAGAGACATAACGCTATATTAACCGACCCTACTTAGTATTTCCTCTTCTTTTATAAAAAATTGATTTCAATTTTGGTTTCCCCATGAAACGTTATTTCATTATACATGCTGTATATACTTTTTAAATTACTTGCTGTCGTAGGATGACCTTTGATTAGCCGAAATGTGTGGTCTTATCGTGATAATAAATAAAATAATTCTGCCTGACTGAATAGTTTTGTCAATATTAAACTGCTAACACGCTGTATTTCACCATTTCGGTCAATGAATTATGTGATGCTGCTGGCATATATACATCACACTTACTGGGCTGAACGCAGTTTGGATGCATTAATCTGTAACCTGTGAGAGAAATGACGTAGCTTACTCACCAACCCACCGCTCCGAGAGTTTCTTTGGG
>Ga0209628_10003774_pt1 | contig 10738 bp, 12 predicted proteins | sample TergutCu122P4_FD_187285 | JGI IMG/M metagenome (GOLD analysis project Ga0209628, IMG submission 187285) | Cubitermes ugandensis P4 segment gut microbial communities from Kakamega Forest, Kenya - Cu122 P4 (SPAdes) (version 2) | ecosystem: Host-associated > Arthropoda: Insects > Digestive system... | reverse complement strand
TATCCCGGATAAAAATCTAAACATATACTTCAATAGGTCTTATGAACAAAATAAGCTTTGACACAAATCACCATGAAAACGCAAACTATCAGTTAGTTTGACCATTACCGAATGTGTCATGGATTTCAAAGCCATCTTCAATAAGAACAACTATTTCAGCATGGTTTTAGTGATTTTACAAATATCATCAGAGAATTTATACTTAGCATTATATTAGTCTAAAAATAAAATATTGTTTTAGTGTTTGTTACCGTCTACTTTATTGGGAACACCACTTTTGTAAGTAGTTCACTTTCTGGCGTATCTGCAGGGTTACTAATGTAATAATCATAGTACACCCCTGTTGATTCTAGTTTGTTTTCCGCAAGGTATTGCATCATGGGAACGTATGTTTTTTCGATGTCTTTATACGCGCCTTTATGTATTGCTGTAACTGCTTTACCCTCGCATGTTTTGCTCATGAAAATTTCGCCTTGTTCGGGCAACGCTTCACTAACAGGTATGCCTAATTCGATATCAAATTTCATAAAATCTTCACTACCATTGGCGTATTTGCAATATGGTACACCGGTCATTTGTTTACCACATTTAGCAACATAAGTCCATAATTTTTGGTAACCTTCTGCCATAATTTCAGCCATTTTGGTAAATTTCACAGCCTCAAATTTCATCGCTACTGCGATTTCGGCTTTTTTGTTAATTATTTCAATATTCATTTAAAATCATCCTCTGTGTATTTCTTTAAATACAAAAATATTGTACATAAACATATTTAGCATAATTCTGTAAATTTTGAGGTAAAAATTAGTAGTTGTTTTTCCTTCTTTAAGACTGCATTTAGCTGTTTGCACACTGTTACATTATCCCCCTTTTTTATGGCGAACGGTTCAATTGATTTTTATAGCGAGTAAAAATTTTGTTTGAAGGTTAATTGAGAAACTGAATAGTGTACTATTTCGCCTCTGCGGTTCATAACGGCTAGAACTAACTCTTTTTTTTGGTTTTGACATTGTTGTAGAATATTTGATAGAGTGTTTATGTCTAATGGTTTGCCTTCTTGGGTTCCGAGTATAAGGTATGAGGCGGAGTCTTTCCCGTATGTTCCGCGTTCGTAAACTCGAAATTCTGTTCCAATGCCAAAGCCTTCTCTGACTACGTATCCGCGGCTTCTAAGGTCGCGGTAGACTAGATAGTTTACCCAAGCGTTTTCATCTATCATTTGGTAATAATGCAGTATTGTTTGGAAGTCAACGGTCGCGTTTTTGTCGTTTTTAATGATGAGTAGGCCTTTATCTTGTAGGTATAGGGCTTCAAAGAAGGTTAATGTTAATGTTTTGTTTTCGGTTGTGCCATATCCGCGTGATGATAGTTGGTCAATGTTGCTTTGTTCAGTTATGGTTATGCCTTTTTCTGTGAGTTTGCCGTTTGTTTGAAAGTCTATGTTAGAAGCGTCGTTTTTTGTATCGCTCAAAGTTTAATCAACTAAATTTATAAACGTGCGCTTTTTAACATTATGCTTTATGGTTTGAAGTCTGTAGGGAAAAAATGGTTTTTAATGTATAGTGTATGAGGAATTGGAGTAGTCCCATTTTGTGTGTGAGAAGATTATAGGGAGAATTTTGGGTTAAATTTTGTGTAGTGTTCTTTAGTGTATATGCCTGTTTCTGTTATTATGCCTGTTACATATTTTAGTGGAGTGGCATCAAATGCTGGATTCATAACTATAGTGTTGTTGGGCGCTGTTTGTTGGCTGCCTACATGTGTAACTTCGTCTGGTTTGCGTTCTTCTATGGTAACGTCAGTGGCTTTGCATGTTAGGTCAAATGTGCTTTTTGGTGCAGCGACATAGAAGGGTATGTTATGCTCATGTGCTAGTACTGCTACGCTGTATGTGCCTATTTTGTTGAAAACTGCGTCTTGAACAATACGGTCAGCACCTACGATAACTTTGTCTATAATGCCTTTGCTCATGACATAGCCGGCCATGTTGTCTGTAATTAAAGTTACAGGTATACCATCACGTTTTAACTCAAACACTGTTAACCGTGCACCTTGTAGCAGAGGTCGGGTTTCGTCTGCAATTACTTTAATTTTTTTACCTTGTCCCCAAGCAGCGCGTATAACTCCTAAAGCGGTGCCATATTCTACAGTAGCTAGCTCGCCTGCATTACAATGTGTTAAAATTGTATCACCATCCGCAATTAATGCCGCACCATTTTTACCTATAGCATAATTCTGTGCAATATCCTCATCAGCAATTTTTTGTGCTTCTGCAAGCACTACAGCCTTTAACGCATCAACATTATCATCACCGCTATAAGCTCGAGCTACACTTAAAACGCGGTCAGTTGCCCAAAACAAGTTAACCGCTGTAGGCCTCTGCCTCTTTATAGTTGCACCAACCATATCCAAGTCAGTAATTAACTCAGATATTGTTTGAGCTTTTGAATTATAAGCACCTAAAGCAACTCCAAAAGCAGCAGCAGCACCAAGCAAAGGCGCACCTCGAACACGCAAACTCTTTATAGCCTCAGCCATTTGCTCAACAGTAGTTAATTTTAATGTAACTTCTTCAAGAGGAAGTTTTGTTTGATCAGGAGTAAATACAACACCGTTTTCCCATTTTATCATACGCATAAAGATGCCTCGTTCAATTATTAATTAATTAATTAATTACATGTAAATTAAGAGTTACGCTTAAAAACAAAACGTTAGGCAGAACGATCAAAAGGAGACTTTAAGTGAGTTATCACTTCAACAGGAGAATCTTGACTATTTTTCAAACGTTTTCGCCACTCTTCGCCTATAGCAATTAACGAGAAAACACCTGATACTTCAGCTTTTGCCTTTTTAGTCAAATTCACAAGAGCCTCCTGAGCTTCTCCACCTTTAATCATATCATCAACAATTAGTACGCTATCTCGTTTTTTAATAGCCTCTTTTGGAATATATAACGTCGCAGTTACCCCTGAGTCTCGCCCAAGCAGAAAAGTTTCTTCAAGAAAACCTTTTACACCAACTTTTTTGTCATATTTTGCAATAATTAAATTCATACCAAGTGCATTTGCAACAATTGCAGCCAATGGAACGCCATCATTAGCCTGAGTTAAAATTTTTGTAACACGCTTACCCGCAAAAGTCGTTAATGCATGATTAGCAGCCTGTTGCAAAATATTATAATCACCAACAATTTCAGTGTTATCAAAATAGCCATTATCATCAAACTTTATTTTATTCCTAAGCTCAGTCTCTAACCCAACAATTTTAATAAGCACCCGCCAAAGCTGTTTAGCTCTCGCAGTGTTAGGAAGAACATGACCTTTAGCGTAACGACTTAAAACTGTAACAGGAAGACCAGTCTTTATACCTAACTCACGATAAGTTATATTACATTTATTCTTTGCAGTGCGTAAAAGTTCAACTGTCATCAATCTTAGTTTTAAATCATCTGCATGAGTACTCAACTTTTTACCTTGCTCTCCCACTTTTTAAATCAACGAAACAATATTGTAACAAGTATAACTTATAGCAAACTTACAATTTATAACTATCGTTAAAAAACAGACCCAAAAACCAGATAAAAAACTGTAAAACACAAACAAACACATCAAAATTTTTTAATACAAATAACAACAAATCTATATCGAAAAGGAGAAAAACACTAACGCACAGATTAAAACGCGTCTTTATCGTCTCACTATTTGGCTCAATCATATTTGTAGTAAACATGTTTCTACCACCCCCCATCAACTACATGTTCATAGCACTCCAGGCAGTACTACTAGCCTTAAGTGGACTATTCATAAAAAAAATAGGTGCAACATACGCAGGAGCAGTAGGAGGATTACTAACAGCCATTGGCAGTCCAGGCCTTGGAATATTTACATTTATAGCAACAACACTATTTGGAGTTTTAATAGATACCACACTATTTACATTCAAAATAAAAGGCTCACACACAGGAGTTAACCGCAACCGACTAATCATAGCTATGGCAATTAGCACAATGCTAATTGGCATAATAACATACAGCACAATCGTCATATTCCCAGACATCCTCACACAAACAGGAACACCAAACGTACCATTTATCATACAAAGAAGCTACATCCTCGACGCAATGGTACTATTCATGGGACCCACAACCGGAGCCACCGCAGGCTACGCCGCAGCATACCTATGGAACAAATACCTAAAAAGCATCACACTAACACTCTAAATATAAAGTTGGCTCATAGCTAACCTATAACATATTCAAAATAATGTAAGTATCTGTGACTTATTAGCCCAACGGGGCATAAAACCTTAAAATCTACCCGTTTCTGTTGATAGTGCAAAAAGAAAAACAGCACAAAATAACAAAGCTTAAAACAACGTTATACCTGCTAGTATTATATGTTTTTTGATACTGTGGCTGCCCATAAACTATTAAAGGATCAGGATAATCAAAAAATTTTAGTCTTGATAAATGAGTACGGCAGTTTAAGTTACACTGATTTAATGGAAAAAACGGAAAGCGTAAGCGAAAGAATGCTCAACTACAGCCTAGAAGATCTTGTTGATCTTCTAAATAAAAATGAAGAAGGTCAATATGTACTCACTGAAAAGGGTCAAATGACTGTAAAATTCCTAGAAGAATATCCAGAATACTTAAAAAAGTTTAAAAGAAAAAAGATGAAACAGACCGGATATGTGCTTGGTTTAGGTTGTGTTATCAGTCTTATTGTTGTTTTGATTCTTTATTCTCAAGGACATATCATTTTCGGACTCTTTTACAGAATTGTATTCTTTATCGGTCTTATATTAACATTTTATGTAGGTAACGTAGTAGTTGCTGTTTCTCAGATTTCTGAAAGGGTAAACAAGAATCGCATTATAGCTGGCAAATTGCTCTGTACTATAACTGGTGGTCTGTTCGGTTCATTGATTGCTATGTTAGGACTAGCAATTGCAACATTAATTTCTATTGATAAGGGTGGTCCAAATTTCTGGCATATTACTGGTTCTTATGCAGCATTTGATTACATCTATTACGGCAGTTCCATTGTTATTGGCTGTATTATAGGATATTACATCGGTAAAGAACTCGCAAAACCAAAATATAGCTACACAATATTTTAACCAAACAATTGAGCTCTTCAGGCATGGTAAATACCATATGGTGATGAGGCACCACATAAAGCCTATCAACTAACTCATCAGCCCACAAATCAGCATACTTTTTGCCACATTGTGTACAAATTCTTATCTTACATGCCAAGGGGATAGTTTTGGTGGTGTCACATTTTGCACACTTATAGGTTAAAAAACCATATTTGGGATCCCGGCAGTGTAGCATTTTTTCTACTTCGTCGATTTTGTACTGTGAGAGGTTTGGATTCATAACTTTGAACCGTTCCCAATTCTGTGCAAGCAGCATAATGTTTTTGATGGCAATTTTGAAGGTCGCTGCCCTTCAAAAAGAAGGGTAGCTCAATTATATAAAGTCGTTAACAACAAAAAATTTCTCAAAAAAACTTTTAACATTCATCTAAACATACCACAAGAATCAAACCAAAAACAGCTCAAAATACTTTTTCGCTCCCAAAATCTGCATTGGCAGAAACCTTTATCAAGAAAAATCCAAAATGAGATTACGTGTTAAGTATGAACAAATTTGTCTCCTTCTTGTTGATTTTATTTTTCATAAACGGATCATTTGTAACAGCGTTTAGTCCTGTTTCTGCCTCAAATTTAGCGGAAGATTCTTGGAATACAAAAACTCCGATGAGCCAGGCTCGAACTGGTTTGGGCGTTGTTGCTATTGGGGATAAAATTTATGCTATTGGAGGTCAAACAAATGACAATTATGTGGGTACTAATGAACGGTATGAACCTGCAACTGATACTTGGGTTACTTTAGCATCCATGCCTACACCACGATTTAATTTTGCTATAGTTGCTTTTGATGGTAAGATTTATTGTATAGGCGGTTGTAGTAGTGATAATATATTGTGGAGTTCAACAAATTTTTTCTCTTCTGCTATTGAAGCGAAGTTTTTCTCATATGCTGTTGAGATTTATGATCCAATTACTGACAGTTGGAGTGCTAAATCTGCATTACCGTTTAATGGAAGTTCACAAGCACATGTTGTGAATGGTAAAATTTACGTTTTATCAAATAGTGGTGATTTACATAGGTATGGTGATTTGTACATGTATGATCCAGTTATGGATTCATGGATTAAAAAAACCAGCATACCAAAAGAACCCCACGATACAGGATTTGCCTTTGCATCAGAATATCTAATTTCAGCTACAATCAATAACGAAATTCTATTTACTGGGTTATTTAGCTATAATCAGGAAGCTATAATGTATAATCCAGAAACTGATGTATGGCGACAAATAGCAAACCCTCAATTTGGACTGTTTTTTAACTCTGCTATAGCGACAACAGGTGTTTATGCACCTCAAAAAATTTATGCCTTAGGAGTTTCAGGAAATCGTATTTATGACCCTGTAAAGGACACCTGGTCAATGATCAAAAACATAGATACATATCAACAAAATTTTGGTGTCGCAGTTGTTGATGACCTCTTGTATGTAATTGGAGGATACATACATGTAAGCTGGGGTGTAAGAGAGGTCACTTCACTAAACGAGCAATATATACCACAAGGGTATAAAGGCGCAGTTCCTACACCTACCTCTGTTACTCCCCAACCGTCTAATTCCACTACATCTGAATCTACGGATCCTTCTGAACCTAATCCTATTTTTATTATAACCCTATTAAGTATAACAGTTGGAGCTGCTAGCAGCTTAATTCTTTACTTTAACAAGAGAAAAAGAGGGTTGAGGGAGATATGAAATGAAGATAGGGGTCAACACTCTGACCAATTCATCAATTAAGCTTCAAATATAAAACAGTACGGTTCAACAAATAGGGTCATATTTACTTTGAAACTATGGGGAAAGTTGACGGATTTTTGTATCAACCACTTTAGCAATCATGGCGTTTGAGACTAGTACACATTTTACACCTGTTAATTCTGCAATTTCAGCAGGTTTAGCGTCTTGAGTAATTAGTAACAAGTTATGTGTTTTTGCGTATTCGACTATTTCGCGGTCTTTGACACTTTTTAGGCCGACTTCTTGAGCGGTAACTACGCTATAGCCTAACGCTTCAAAATGTTCTTTTAACCCGGCAAACATTTCATCAAGTAAGATTTTCAAAAAAACGCCTCTAAAAAACAGTTTAAGATTTTTGGGTTAACTCATCTAGTATTTCTTTAGCGCGGTTCGCATTGATAGTTTTCTCTTTGATTATGCGTTCAGCAATTGTTTCCACAAGTTCAATTGGTGCACCAGCAGCAAGGACAACATTTCTTGCGTGTAAAGACATGTGACCACGTTGTATGCCCTCACTAGAGAGTGCTCGTAAAGCGGCAAGGTTTTGAGCTAAACCAACAGCAGCTAGAACTTCTCCGAATTCATTAGAAGACTTTACACCTAATATTTTCATGCAAATTTTTGCAATTGGATGCGTTCTTACAGCGCCTCCGATTAAACCCACAGCCATTGGTAGCTCAATTGAACCCTCTAAGTCACCGTTAGTATTCTTTACCCATTTAGAAAAAGATGTGTATTGTCCAGTTATAGCTGCATATGCATGGGCTCCAGCTTCAATTGCACGGTGATCATTACCAGTGGCTAGAACTGTAGCGATTATACCGTTAAGAGCACCTTTGTTATGTGTTGCAGCGCGATAAGGATCTGCAGCGGCAAAAGCTGATGCGTACGCTATACCTTCAACAACTGCTTCGCCTCCAAGGGCATCTTTTGGAATAGTACATGTTGCTCGCACAAGTCGTTTAGTCGCGAGATTTGTTAAAATTCTTAGATAAACTTTTCCGCCTGTAATTTGCTCAATCAGAGGAGCGCAAGCTTCTGCCATAGTGTTAACTGCGTTAGCACCCATGGCATCTCGACAATCTACATACAACTCAACAATAAGCATAGGTCCCATAGTGGTCTCTATTATTTTTACGTCAAGATCTTTTGCGCCTCCACCATATTTGTTAAGAATAGGATCCTGATCATTAGCCTTCTTTAAAATGTCAACTTTGACAGCTAAAACTTTGTCTTTAGCTTCTTGAACATTTTTTAATTTGACAACTTGTATTTGACCAATCATTACAGGTGTAGTACTACTAGTATGAAAACCGCCGCCTTCACGAACTATTTTAGCGGCATTACTAGCAGCAGCTATAACACTGGGTTCCTCAGTTGCCATTGGAATCAGATAATCTACACCATTTATTAGAAAATTTGTGCCAATACCTAAAGGTTCAGGAAAAACACCTATTACATTCTCAACCATATGGTCAGTAACATCAATAGGTAACGCACACGTTTGTCCAACAAGATTTGCCTCGTCATCAGTTAGACCTGCAAAATCTTTTACGATTGCAAGACGTTCTTTAGGCGAAAGTTTGTAGAAACCAGAAATAACAGAGGATTTAACCATATCAAACACGTATCCAAAGTGAAAAATGAATAATTCACATTCACTTTTTAACCTTTATCATAAAAAATTCAAGTTATTATATAGCAAGATTATTTTTTGTTGTTTATGTTTCGTATGGACAAGTTACAGTTAATGATTTTTACATGTGTGTGAACACTTGTTTTGGTGTTTTTTCACGACTTTCAACTTTTGTCTAATAACAAACAACAACCACAGACAGTTAGGCGCATTTACAATTTATCCCATAACCTACAAAAAGTTGGTTTGCTATATATGATCGTTTGCGTGAGGAGGAAGGTTTGTTGATGTTGTGGTGAATGGCAAGTTTTATTCTGCTTATGGTTAATTGTTATGTTTCTGAAGTGGGAGGTTGGTTCTTATCCATGTAAAGACTAGCACGTGGGATATTCATTTTTTGTGCAGTGATTTGGTGGAGTTGTCTGTTTTTGAGCTTGTAGAGAATGGCGCTTAAGCGTCATGTTATAGAGGAGGTTCATAAGCAAGTTAAGGCAATTGGGCTTGGGGAGTATAAATTCTAGCGTAGTGAAGCGGCACTTATACACGTGCACCCTGGTATGTCTGGTGTTCGCACTCCTCTATATTTTACGCTTTTAGGCTTTTGCGTTATGGAACAAAGAAATCTCTTCTAACTACTGAGGCTACAGTTAAATGGGTGCAAGAACAGGATAAAGGCATGTTTGTACATATGATTAGAAATTCAAAAGAATCCACCAAAAATCTACTGAGGAAGATTAACACGAAATAACGTAAAAACGCAAACTATCAGTTATTTTATGTTGTTTCTTGCTTTCAAACGTTCAAAGCGTTCTGTTATGTTAGTTTTTCGCTGTTTTGTTGTTTCAACATCTACGACATAAAAAGAGCCATCACCGCTATTATCAATTAGGACATCCCCCTCATGGACATTGTTGCTGATTTTTGACAACGGGATATCTTTGATTGTTTTGCCATTAATTTCACAGACGGCTATTCCGTTTTCTATTCGGTCAACAATTATCATGGTTTACACGTTTTACAAGGAGTATAACCAGCATCTATGGCTTCTTGTCGTGAGTCAAAGTATGCTCTATTTTGTTCTTGAGGCAAAGAAGAGCAGGTTTGTAAATGGAGCGTTTTACTATTTTTATTACCTATGTATAATAATGGTTCCGTATTAACTGATGTAGATCCAGTGCCACTCGTAACAGTTACAGATATTGTTTCTCCATCTGTCACAAAAATTATTGTTCCATTTTCGTCAGTTCTATAGATTACAGCACCAGTTGCTGTTAGACGTGACATAGTTTCTTTGTGTGGGTGTCCATATGAGTTATCCACTCCACAGAGTATTACGGCATAACTTGGGGCAACAGCATCTAAATATTTCTGTGTGCTGCTTGTTCGTGATCCATGGTGTCCAACTTTGAGTACATCTGCTTTAAGAGATAAACTATTTGTTAACTGTTCATTTTCTGATTTTGTATCCGCATCACCTGTAAATAAGAAAACAGTGTTACCGAACTCAACACGTAAAACAATAGAATAATCATTAAGATTGTTATACACTGCACTGTTTGGTGCAAGAACCTGCATATTTGCATCACCTAAAGTGAAAACATCTCCAGGTTTTGGCATCGATACAGGTATATTCTTTTCTTCTATTGCCTTAACTAGATTTTCAAAAGTTTTTGTTGTATGTGTTTTATCAGGCATTAACACCATACCCACATTATCCATTGCTTTAACAACAGATGTCATAGATCCAATATGATCCGCATGTGGATGAGTAGCTACAAGATAATCCAACGTAGTTATACCATATTCAGTTAGATAATTGAGAATTAGTGTATCTTGCCCCATGTCACCAGCATCTATCAACATAGCATGGTTACCAGTTTTTAAGAGGATACAATCAGCTTGTCCCACGTCTAAAAAAATAACTTGTAACACAGCACTATCTGACAAAACGGAATCTGGCGACGATATATTTAATGAATCGTTAACAACTATACCGCCAACAAGTAACGTTACAATAACAATAGATATTACAAATAATCCGGTTTTTTTTGCCATAACCAATCAACATCCAGTGATTAAATCAAATATATTTCTATTATAGCAGCTTAACTTTTTATAGTTTATGGTGTATTGTTGTAGGTGTTGTGAAGTGAATGGAACCCATATCAATACGCGATAGAGAAACAATTGTAAAACACAAACAGGCAG
>Ga0209628_10003773_pt1 | contig 10739 bp, 7 predicted proteins | sample TergutCu122P4_FD_187285 | JGI IMG/M metagenome (GOLD analysis project Ga0209628, IMG submission 187285) | Cubitermes ugandensis P4 segment gut microbial communities from Kakamega Forest, Kenya - Cu122 P4 (SPAdes) (version 2) | ecosystem: Host-associated > Arthropoda: Insects > Digestive system >... | reverse complement strand
GCAAGACAAGATATTGGATTACATCGTTTTCTACAATGCGACCGCCAAACCAATGGATTGGAAATACGACGGAAAACCAAAAAACAAATCCAATAATACGAAGGTTATTTAGGCGACTTTGTACTAGGAACTGGTCCAGAATAAGTTGTTTCCCCAGTTTTCGAAACGAAAAACTACCTAAAATCGCGGCTACACCCGAAACTTCTGCCGTCTGCCGACTACCCGCGTGGGTGAAATTTTTTATGGATGGATTTGAGTTTGTCCATGTCAACATGCGTATAAATTTGCGTCGTTGCAATGGTTTCGTGTCCGAGCATTGCCTGAACCTGCCGCAGGTCCGCACCGCCGGAGAGCATGTGCGTTGCAAACGAATGCCGCATCGTGTGAGGGCTGATGGTACTTGGTGCTCCAACCCGTAAAGCGTATTTCTTGATAAGTTCCCAAATCGCTTCCCGGCGAAGTTTCTTTCCCCGATACGACAAAAACGCCCAGCCTTCATGGTCCGCCCCGATTGCTTCGTCGGTTGCCGATTCCGTGTCCGGCTCCAACGAATCGGGATGAGCGGAAAACCGGAAGTAATCCTCGTACTTTTCAAGCGAACGCTTCAACGTTAAAGGCCGTTCCTCTCTGAGCCAGGTTTCAAAGGCCGCAATCGCTTTTTGGCCGAGCGGAACCAATCTCTGCTTGTTCCCTTTGCCGGTGCAACGGCAGTTCCTTTCGTTCAAATGGACATCTTGCAGTCGGAGATTGACGATTTCGGAAACCCGGCAACCGGTCGCGTAAAACATTTCCAAAATGGCCCGGTCCCGGAGGTACAACCGGTCGTCTTCGTTCGGGGCCTCCATGAGCTGTTCCACCTGGTTCGGTGTGAGCACTTGCGGCATTCGTTCCCAAAGTTTTTGACTGCCGAGCAGTTCCGCCGGATTGTCTTTGAGAACGTTTTCCAACTGTAAATATCGGAAAAAAACACGAAGCGAAGCAATATGCCGGGCCAAAGTCGCCGGGGCCAAACTTTGCCGGAAAAGCCAATCGACGTAATCGGCAAGCTCGCGGATCGTTAATTGGGGAATTTCCCGATCTTTCAGCCAGGTGAGAAAACGGAGCAAATCGCGGCGGTAAGCGGCAACGGTGTTTTCCGAGAGCATACACTCGCCGGCAATGTACTCCAGAAACGAATTGACCCAAACCTGCTGCACCGGCTGGGCTTCGATTCGTTTGACAGTTAGTTTTTTACGTCGCATGACGAGGTAGACGGCGGACGGCAGTTGGCAGACGGCAGGATTCCGACCGCCGTCGAACTCAAATTGTAAACGTATTTGTCAACGAAAAAAAGCGACGGAACAAAAATTCGTAATTCGTAATTCGTAATTTCACCTTGTTCCGTTTGTATCAATCAGAGAAAAAAATCGGGCGTTTTTTTCTGAAAAAGGTTGTTTTTTGAAAATCTTTTTGGGCGTTGTACCATTAGGCAACCTAAATTCTTACGAAAGTGATTTTGGTCGGCGTTTCGCTCACTCCATTTTCGAAACCCTTTCCCTCCTCCTCCTCCCCTCCCCCTCCATTCAGGTATTTTTCCCATGGGCCTCCTCCAGCATTTTTTCAAAAACGTGTTCAAAGACGAAACATACACTTTCGGATGCAGCAGTTTCGAGCAGGTTCCCAACGAGGATTTGGAAGTTCATCTTTCCGTAGCCCGTTACGGCAATTTTGAACTGACCGAGGCGATCCGGCCTTCGTACGACCTGAAAATTGTTCCGCAAAACGGGTATCGGTATGATTATTATCGGGATTCCTCGTCGGAAAGGTCCATTCCTGTTTTGATGGCCTCCATTTCCAAAGAAAACCTTTTTGAGACGTTCCTTGAACTTTTGGAACCGCTTGGCCCGGTCGTCGACGTCGTTTTGGAAAGCTCCCACGAAACGACCGGTCGCGGGCACGACGATTTCTACCGGGAACACATCGATTTGCCGGTCTTGAAGAGCAATCTTTACTTTTACGAAGACCTTTTAACAAACGACGGCTGTATTGGAATCGCGGTTTTAAATCCCAAAATTCCCGTGGAAGTTCAGTTTGACGAGCACAAACTGCTGATCGTGTACGGAGAAAACCTTAAACCGTTCGAGCGAATTTTCGAGCGGCAAAACGTCAAGCGAAACGAAAAAATCCGTTTTCTGACCGAAGCGGAACACGTCCATTCCTCCCGGGGCGAATACATGGACCAATTTCACACGCTACAAAATCTTTTGGGCATGGATTCGCCGCAACTTTCCTACATTTAGCGGAGGACGGTTTCGCCGTCCCGCCCTGCGAGACGCAGGGCTTTCCGGTACTCCGGTTTTACGCAGCTTCCCGTTGCGGAACACCGACGGGGAAGAGGTGTCTGGCCCGGTTGGCGTCGAAATACGTTTTGATCGCGTCGACGACGCAAACCTGCTCGTCGGCGGTCAACTCCGGATAAATCGGCAATGCAAGCACTTCCCGGGAAGCCCGGTACGTTTCCGGTAAATCGTTCGGCAAATAACCGAGATATTGGAAACACTCCTGTTCATGCAAACCGAGCGGATAGTAGATTTCCGTTCCGATTTTCTTTTCCGTCAGTTCCGCCCGAAGCAAATCACGGTGATCTTCCGGAAGGCGAATCACGTACTGGTTCCAAACATGCCGACGGTAAGGAAGCGTTTGCGGAATGTCGAGATCACGATCCAAACCGGCGAGCATAAACAGATCGTGATACCGTTCGGCATTTTGTGTCCGCATCATCGTCCAGTTTTCAAGGTATTTCATCTTGACGTTCAAAATCGCGGCCTGGAGCGAGTCGAGTCGGCTGTTGATTCCGACGACTTTATGGTAATACCGGGGTTCCATGCCGTGTCCGCGAAGCAACGTTAGCTTTTGAGCGTAGTCGGCGTCGGGGGTCGTGAGCATTCCGCCGTCTCCCGCTCCGCCGAGGTTTTTCGTCGGATAGAAACTCATCGCGGTGATATGTCCCCAGGAACCGGCCCGGCGACCTTCGAGTTCCGCACCGATGGATTGGGCCGCGTCCTCGACGACGATGGCGTTGGTTTTCGAGGCGAGGTTCAGAATTTCCTTCATTTCGGCCATTTGACCGTAAAGATGGACCGGAATGATCGCTTTCGTTTTCGCCGTCAAATTTTTTTCAACTTCTTTCGGGCAAATGTTGTACGAAACGGGATCAATATCGGCGAATACCGGCGTTGCGCCCAGTCGGGCAACGCAACTGGCGGTTGCGAAAAACGTGAAACTGGGAACGATGACTTCATCGCCGGGCTGGATATTGGCGGCCATGAGAGCCAAAAGGAGTGCGTCGCTCCCGGAAGCGCAACCAATCGCGTAATCGACCTGCGAGTAGGCGGCGACGGCCTGTTCGAGCTTTTTGACTTCCGGACCGAGAACGAACTGACCGGTATCGACGACGTTTTTGAGTGCCGCGAGCATTTCGTCCTTGATGGGAGAATTGTGCCGCGAAAGGTCAAGAAGCTGGACCGGCTGCGAATTGACGGCGGGCGTATGAACGTTGAAATTCCCTTTCATGGGCGTGCTCTTCCTTGAGAATAAATTTTGTAAAACCGGGGGCGGCTTCAAGGCGAACCCCACGTAGTCTTTTATCGGAATTCGGTACGTTGAGATCAAGAAAAAAATATCGATTTCTTTCCGGATATTTCCACCTAATCCACGATTGCGACGGACAATGCTAAAAAAAAAGCGAATTTGAGTCAAGGCCAAAATTTCTCATTTCTCATTTCGTTTTGCTCTTTCTTTATTTTTGAAAATTCGTTAGTATCCGCGAAAAGCCATCGTGTTTGACTCCAACGAAAGGAGCGAAAAATGCCTTTGAAAATACTGTTTGCGGACGACGAGCGGTCGCTTCAGGAACTGATGCGTTGTGAAATTCCCGGGATGGGACACACGGTCGCCGTTTGCCCCGACGGAACGACCGCGATTGCCGCATTGCAAAATGATTCGTTCGATTGCCTGCTCGTCGATCTCGATATGCCCGGAGCGACCGGTCTGGAAGTGATCGAGGAAGCCAAAGAACGCTGTCCCGACGCCGAATCGATCATTCTCACTGGAAAAGGAACCCTACCGACCGCAATCACCGCTCTGCGCCAAGGGGTGTTCGACTATTTGACCAAACCTTGTACCCTCGCCGAAATCGAGCGGGTTCTCCGTCGGGTCGAAGAAAAGCGGGAATTGACCCGAAAATACCTTGCCGTCAAAAGCCGGCTTCAGCGGATCGAGGGGACCCGGGAACTGATCGGCTCGTCGCCGCCAATGCAAGAGGTCCAACGGCTGATCGACCGAATCGCTCCGACCGACTCCACGGTCGTAATTCTCGGCGAAACCGGAACCGGCAAGGAGCTTCTTGCACGGGCGATTCACGACCGGAGTGCCCGAAGCGAAAAACCGTTCGTTGCGGTCAATTGCGGGGCTTTGCCGGAAAATTTGATCGAAAGCGAGCTTTTCGGGCACCGCAAAGGGAGTTTCACCGGGGCCGACGAGCACCGGATCGGTCTGCTTCAGGTTGCCGACGGAGGAACGCTGTTTCTCGACGAAATCGGCGAACTTCCCAAAGGCGTACAAGCAAAATTACTGCGGTTTCTCGAATGCGGGGAAGTCCGAAAAATCGGTGAAAACACCTCCATCGTCTGCAATGTTCGGGTTGTTTGCGCAACGCTGCGCAATCTGGAATCGATGGTTCATTCGGGCGAATTTCGGGAAGACCTTTGGTTCCGAATCAACACGTTCGAGATTGCGATTCCGCCGCTCCGGGAACGGTTGGATGATTTGCCGGATTTGATCCTTCACCTTGCCAAGCGGTATCAAGGCAAAACAAACATCCGTGAGGGGGAGAAATTGTTCACGCAAGAGGCTTTCGCTCTTTTGAACGAATATTCCTGGCCGGGCAACGTGCGGCAGTTGGCGAACACGATTGAACACGCTCTGATTTTAACGGACCGGATTCCGATTGGGGTGGAGTCGCTACCGCAACAGATTCGCTCCGGTAATTCGCGGCCTGTGGTTTCGCATCGGGAAAAAATTCTCGAACAGCGTCCGCAGCGTCCGATTTCCAAATCGAGAGCGGCGGAGTCCGGTCCGATTGCGGAACTCCTGGCGTTCGACCCGGACATTGCGCAGGGCAAAACGCTTCGGGACATGGAAATGGACGCGATTCAATCCTCCCTGGAGCGCAACGACGGCAACAAAGCGAAAGCGGCGGACGAACTCGGAATCAGCCTGAAAACGCTTTACAACAAACTGAACCAAACTTTCGACGGCAAAAAAACCGGTTGAGCGATGGGATCGAAAAATACCACTGACACCATGCGAGTTTCCGACCTTTTTCCGACTCAATGGGGAGTTTACGTTTTCCTCTTTCTCCTGGGAGTCGGGTGCGTTTTGGGTTTGGAGTACGCTTGTTGGATGCAGCCCGATTGGAAAGCGAAACTCGGCCTGGCAAGCCTTGCGATTCTTGATCCGGCCCAACCGGGAAATTTGACGGCCTGGTTTTCGTCGGTTCTTTGGTTTCTCGCAGGGCTGGTCTGCCTGACCGCGTTTCAGTTGGATCGATACACGCATTCCCGCCGACTCAGCGATATTTGGCTTTGGGCGATGTTCGGATGCTTTTTGTTGAGCGTTGATTCCACTTGTCAGGTCCGGGATTTTTTGCGAGACGTCCTTATCAAAGTCAGCGGAACCGCTCTTTACGGCAACGGCGACGTTTGGTGGATTTCCCTTTACCTGATCCTTTTCGGGATGATCGGTTCCCGATTGCTCGTTGAAATGCGGCACCATTTGCTTTCTTGCAACCTGTTTTTCATTGCCGCATTATCGCAGATTTTGGCGTGCTGCATTGCGCTCAACTTGTTTGAATTGCCGGGAAAAGAGGCACGGATGCCGATTCTGCTACGGACCGGTCTGGAAATGCTCGGCGCGTTTTTCGCCGTTTTTTCCATTGCGTTGTTCGTTCGGAATATGGTGCTACAAATGGATTTCGGCACAAAAAAACCGATTCCTGGCCCGCAAAAAAAGGAAGGTAAGGTGGCGCAATCCAAAGCCGCAAAAAAGGAGAGGGAGAAAGTTCAGGACAGGCCGGGTGAAACGAAGCGGGAAAAGAAAGAGAAAAGCAAGCGTTTCGATTCTTCACGAACTTGTCCGATTGTGTTTCCGTCGCAAGGGGGTGAAAAAATCGTCAAAGTGGAGGAAATCGAACCGCTCGGCGATGAAGAGACCGTGGAAAAACTCAAAAAACACCCTAAAAAGAAACCGCCGAAACCGCAGGAGGAAGACGAATTTTCTGAAGTGTTGGAAGAATGGGAAGAGCTTGAAGAGTCGGACGATTCCGCTGAAGAGGAATATGAAGAAGAGGAATACGAGGAATATGAGGACGAAGAAGAATACGAGGAATGAAAGAGCGACCATTGTGCCTCAAACCACCGAGGGTTCTGCAACGTTCTGACCTCTTTCAACCATCATTTCCGGTACAAAAACGGAAACGCAGTTCCGGTTCTTCTTGGCGTTGTAGAGGGCCTTATCCGCCTGATTGATGAATTCCCGCACGCTGACGGTGGGATCATTCAGCTTGGTAACGCCGATGCTGACCGTCGTTTGAATTGTAACATTCTTTTCTTCGTTGAAAATTTCATTCGCTTCAACGGCCCGCCGAATACGTTCGGCAATTTCCAGGGCGAGCTTTTCCGTTGCACCGGGGATGAGAACGATAAATTCCTCCCCGCCGTAACGAATGAAATAGTCGTTTTCCCGAAGCGAAAGCTTAATGGCTTCCGACGAGGATGAAAGCGTCTTGTCGCCGAAAGCGTGTCCATACGTGTCGTTGATCGTTTTAAAATGATCCAGATCAAGCATCATCAATACCGAGTCTTTGCGTTCCCTGGCGGCCGCGGCAATCCCCTTCTGGATCAATTTTTCGGTGTATCGTTTGCTGTAAGCCCCCGTGAGCTTGTCCCGAAGCAAGGGTTCCAAAAACACATCGGCATACTTGTTCAGTACCAATAATGTCACGCCGAGAATCACACCGTAAACCCCAAACAACACCACCTGCACCTGGCTCAGATAATGGTGAACTTTCGAAGCGTCAATATCAACGCCGACAATCCCAAGCACGTCACCGTTTACATCCAGAATCGGCGCAAAGGCTCCGAGCAAGTGTCCCCATCTCGGAAACTTGACAAGTTTGCACATGGTTGGAATTCCGTGGGAAAAGACGAATTCCTTGTCCGAATCGTTGGGATCAGGCATACCGGGCGGCGAATAACACGTACTTCCCGTCGGTTCGGCGCACAGGATGAACTCGGTCGTCTTTTCATTAACCCTTCGTTCGGTATAGATGTACCTGACGTTGCTGTTGGCTTTAATGTCCGCAAAAAAGTCCCGCATTCTTTGGTAATATTTGCCGTGAACATCCGGCTTATCGAGAAACGATTTGTATTCTTCGATATCCGCGATGATGTTGCAGGCGACGGAAACGGCAAGGGCTTGCGCATTGAGTTTGATTTCATTTTCGATGACACGCCGCGTCGTAAAATAAATGGCACTATGAATGACCGCTATGACGCCGATCAAAGCGGCCATAAACAGCAGGATAACTCTCAGTTTCAGTGATCGGGTAAGATTCATTGTTCTACGGCCCCAAAAATGGCATCCAAATTGGCTCCAAATTGTAAATGGATTGGGATTGGGGATTGATTAAGCGGGAAAGAGTGTTGAAAAGGGCATTCTACAAAAATCCTTCGTTCCCGCAAGGCCGGAGAATGCCTGCAAGCCGACACGCAGTTGGTGATGAATGGTAGCCGGGAGCGCAACGGAGTGAAGCAACCGGACCGAATCGTGGGGAAATCCGGTTACTGCGCTCCGCTCCGTTCCCGGCTGCTATTGTTATTGGTGAATTTGTTATCGACCTGCAATATTTTCCTAACTTGCTCTTGGTCAAGTCTCGTCGATGTGGTATGATAAACTGCGTGAGTTGCGTTTGATATTTCGCCGGTTGCCCGGTGAAGCCCGGCAGGAGGCTTTGGTTTTTTTTCGAGACCGGGCAGGACGGGAAGCCGTTTTTTTCTCCCTCTTCTCTCGAAAACAACACTCCGTGAAAATAGCCCCCTATTCCGTCTTGAAAACTGTCGGTTCGCTTTTAGTCGCCGTTGTTCTTTTGGCGATTATAACGGTCGTACTCGCTTTGACGACCTTTATCGAAGTCGATTACGGCGAACCGGTCGTTCGATATTTTGTGTACGACAGTTGGTGGTTCCACTTTCTGCTTCTTTTGCTTGCGATCAATGTGCTCGGTTCCCTGTTGCTCCGGCCCCCTCTCAAAAAAGCCAATTGGCCGTTTTGGACCACTCACTTGGGAATCCTTGTCCTGCTGTTCGGCTGCTTTATCACGGCAAAATGGAACCAGGAAGCAAATTTGACAATTCTTGAGGGCAAAAGTGCGCGTTTCGCCGTTGCAAGCGGACATCATTTTGCGTTGACGCCGGTTGATTTTAACGCCGAACCTTCGCAGGATTGGACGGCCCGGCTTGATCGGGAACGCCGTGAAACGATTGCGATTCCATTTGAAGGAGGACCGTTCAACTGGAAAACTTACTCCCGGGTGGTTTGGTTCGACAAAACGCCGCGTCCTTATCGTTTTACGTTGTGGGCACTAATGAAATTAGCGGGAAGTCACAGAGCGGGAAACGTAAGCGAGCGTATCAAAACGGGAAGCGTAAGCGACATCCAAATCGAAGTGCTTGACTACCTGAGCAATTCCGACAAAACGCCCGCCGGACCGCTGGAAATAACCGCAAAGTGGAACGGAAAAAAACGAGATGCTGAAAAAACCAAATTGCAAATCGCCCCACAAGTCGGTCGTTTGCCGAGAGAAGAGTCAATGGTCGAAATCGGGCTTGGAGCGTCCCAGACGTTTGCGCAAGGGGAACAAATCACGTTCCGAATCGCCGAAAGTCAGGCCGAAACCGATGCGTTTCTCCAAAGTGCATCCGGCAAAATCACGTCCGGTTTGGGAGTGATCGTTTTAACGCATCGCGGGGAGAAACACGTTGTTTCGCTTGACGATCTCCTGCAAAAACAGGTTGCCGCCCGACCCAAAAAAGATACGCTTCGTGATCAGATGAGCGAACTGATGCGAAAACGGCAGGCGATACAGAAAACAGAGCCGCCGAACACCGGAGCTTCGGAAGAAATCGACGCACAGATCGCTCAACTGTTTCGGGAGATCAATGCCACCCACAAAGAATCGTTTTACCCGCTCCAAGGAACGAATCTTTCCCTGGAAATTTCACAATTCGTTCCGACGGGGGCCGCGATACAATCGGAGCAACCGGACCAGAAAAACGCTTCGACCGGAGCGATGGTCCACATCGTATTGCACGCCTCCGGTGAGGAAACGGATCAATTACTCCTTTACGCTGGGCGGCCCGACCTGAATACGCAGGCAAAAAAATTCGGCGTTTACGGAACGTACTGTATTGATGTGGATTATTCAAAAGGGAATGCTCCGCAGGTTTTTCCTCCCTTTGTCTTGGAACAGATGACCTTTCCACGTCTGGACCTTCTGCAAGACCCACAGGGAAGAATCTTTTATCGGTACTGGTACAAAAACCGTTTTCTTGCAACCGGCAAGGTCGCAACCGATCTGGCGACGTCCATTTTGCCGAACGAGGATTACGGCGTCGTTTTGAGCGATCTGAAATTCGTGCCGCACGATTTGCCGGGCTATCGGATTGTTCCGGTTCCCTACGCCAAGAACTTGAGGCTCATTCCTCAGCAGCGGGCAAAACTGCGTTGCACGGTAGACGGCGTTGCGGAAGAATTTTGGATTCTCGCTCAATTTCCGCAACAGGATTTGATTCGTACTCCGCTGGACGACGAGCAAGAGCACTGGTTGCACGGAAAAAATGGTGCTTTACGATTCGTTTACGCGAGAAACGAGGTCGATCTCGGTTTTTCGCTTTACCTGAAAAAGTTCACGCAAAAGATGGAACCGGGAACGCAAATCGCCGCCCAGTTTTCCAGTTTGGTCGATATGCGTCCCCCGGAAGAAACCGCCGACCGCATGGATTTGATTCCGGCGCGCAAGAGTACCGAAATGTTTTTCGACAAAAAGCCGGAATCGCCCAGGCAGGTTTCCGTTATTCAGAAAGACGTACTGATTCGTATGAATCAGCCCGGCGTGTTTACCGACCAGTTCACAGGCCGCAAGTACCGGGTTTACCAATCGGGACGGCAAGGCCCGTTCGGTCCGTTAAGCCCGAACGTTGAGGATCGCTGGAACTTCCATTATCTTTACGACCAGGAGATTCTGCCTGGCGAAAGCGAACCGAGAGATTCGCTTTACAAGACGATTCTTTCCGTCAACGACGATCCCGGTCGCGGCCTGAAATATCTCGGCTGTGCTCTGTTGGTTTTCGGAACGGTTTGGATGATTTATCGTGGTCGCCGGAAGTAAAGGATCGTAATCAGAGCCGCGCCCAATCAGAGCCACGCACGCAGTAAGCGGTTTAAACGTTCACACCCTCATTGTATCGTTTCTTTGAAATGGAGGTGATTGTTTTGGGTGTAGCCGTGATTTTAGGTAGTACAAAGTCGTCCAATTGGTCTTCCTTAGAGTGCGTTTTTCTGGTAACATAGGGTCCATGTTTTTTCTCATTTTCCCCCTTTTTACGGAGATCATTATGGCAAGGACCGCCGCTCAGATTGAC
>Ga0209628_10003772_pt1 | contig 10740 bp, 8 predicted proteins | sample TergutCu122P4_FD_187285 | JGI IMG/M metagenome (GOLD analysis project Ga0209628, IMG submission 187285) | Cubitermes ugandensis P4 segment gut microbial communities from Kakamega Forest, Kenya - Cu122 P4 (SPAdes) (version 2) | ecosystem: Host-associated > Arthropoda: Insects > Digestive system >... | reverse complement strand
AACCGTACATCAGCATACCACAGACATTGTCGGAACGTCCCCCAATACAGAAGTGAAATGATGGTCAGACCATCCCCTTATGAGGAAAGACACAGGATGACAGTGCTTGAGAACAAGGTCCCAAGCAAAGTACTTCTTCCTACCAGAAAGTAAAGAAGGCTGTAAAAAAATTGCACCAGGAGCTACATTGTACTCTTTCTCACATATTGCTGGGCTATCAAATTAAACATGAGATGGACGAGGCATGCTGCACACTTGGAAAAGTACAAGGCTGACAGGATTTGGTTGGCAAACCTAAAGGGACCACTTGGAAGACTCAAATGTGGATGGCACGACACTAAAATGGATTTTAAATGAAACAGTATGCAAGGGAGTGGGATGGATTCATCTGGCTCGGGATAAGGACCAAGCGAACACGTTAATGAACCTTAGCTTTCCACAAAATGGGGAACTTCGTTACTAGGTCGGGACCTATTTATTAGCTTCTCAACAACTCCGCTCAAATGACCTACTTGAAAATGGTGGTACTATATCAACATATCAGATCTGAATTATTGAAATCGAATATATGTATGATACCATGAAACTGAACCAGCCAATGGCCACTCTAAAGTATCGATCAGACTCAATTCTTTCTACGTACGATTATCGCTTCTTTTGCAAATCGTACGCAGATCACAATAATTACCACAAATAAAGCACATCTTAAATACGTCCACAAATTATTAACATCCTATTCAGAACACAAACACAACATTACGCGATACTTGCAGTTCGTATCACAGTTAACACCTCGTAATTCCTACAGTCTGCGAGCATGTCCCCACTCGTCCGTTAACTCCCGCGCGTACGTAATTTTTAACCTTAATTTTTAACGTATGATCCATGCTTTCGTCTCATGTACGTGATGTTTTGCGCCGCGTGTGTCCAATAGATGTCAGTGCACAACGGTTGCGGGATAAACCTGCTGGTATATCACTGCTAAATAATTGACACGCGCCATGCACTTGCGGGTAAAAAAAAAATGCACACGGCTTTGGGGGATAAAGAGAGTGGCGTTTTTCACTTCTTGCAGCCAGAATTGTTAAACGAGACAGCATTAAAACAAATACTAGAATTAGTAAGTACAAAATTAATTAATATGTAACCGGTATTACGTTGATGTATAAGTATTCCCCTCAGACTATACCATCGTTTACCAGGTTTGTTTTCGAAGAGGTTTCGTTTCATTTACTAGTTATAGAAATGAGAGAAGGTTGTTAATGAATGACCTGTCAGTAGCTGATGTATAGCGTATGTACGTGCGTATAAAGTGTCACTAATTGAAAAATGTGGCATTCAGTTTCGGATATGCTCCATTAGAATCGTAAAATTATGTGCTGCCATAACAGCTTTTAGTCTTAGTATATTTATTTGATGTGAGTTAAGTTAATTGTGCCACACAATAAAGCAGGACCCACTTGCATTAACACCCGGTTTTTTACGGAATAGAGGCCTTCTCTCTTACAATTTACGATTACTCATGCCACTTTCCATGCCGTCCTCTTTCATCATTCACACCCCACTGTTTTTTTTTTATTTACGCGATTTCATTTTGTTTTCATCCTTCATAAGCCTCTTCTGAAACATAAATTTCGATAATTGCAAACAAATTAGGTGGATGTGAAATACAGATATTGGGACTTCTCGGCAAGGTCAAAGTTGTTCTAATCATGAGGGCCAGAGGGATGGTATACAACATTTATCTTGTTGGTATTAAAATTGATACAAGGTATATGTGTTAAAAAGCTGTTTCATTTTAAGTAATAATTTTCTGGATGTGAAATAATAATAGTAATCATCAGCATAGGCATACCTTTGCACTATTAAGAGTTGAGTGTTGGATGGAGATCATTGATATGAGAAGAAGAGCGGAGGACCAAGTACTAAACATCAAGGAACAACACATCTTAATATGATGACCCATTTTGAATGGGTGTTGAATGCTAATCACAACCGTAGCCAGTAGGCACCCATGTGTCTTTTATGTTCACAGAAATGTGTCAAGCTGTCAAACATGAATGCCATGAGCAAGGCACAACTGGTGGAAATATTTTATCGAGTAGCTGTTCCTCTACCACAGCGGAAATACAAAGACAACCGAAGAGGAAGACTTCTAACAAAAATGAGGAGAAAGCAAGAGAGGAGCAGACACAAAACAGAAACTGCAGAAAAAAAGTATACACTGTATTTGCATTATGTTGTTAGTATACTTTAATATTAAAGCTTGCATTTGTTATCTTGTGTTGTACATCATCATAATCTCAATCTCTGTCATTTAACCCCTACAGTTCACACAGCATTCATTGCAACTGATTAAGTTACATATTACCAAAGTACAGGATAATTACACATAACAAATTTGAAATGACATTGCAGATACAGATTGTTGCCTATTTTAAGGTGCCTGAGAACCTAACAGGGAATTTGAGGAAAACCATAAAAATGTCACTGTTATTGAATAACCTGCAAATGGACTGACAGGATTGGGTTGTTTGCATTCACACATAAGGAGTTCTTTGTAATGTTACTTTTAACACTGTGTTGCACCAAACTGTTTGATATACACTCCACCTGCTTTATGACAGCCATCTATTCATCTTGACAGGTCCAGTATTACATATGGGTTCAGCGAAGCTTCAACATCACGTGGACATGGCACTGCAGATAGACTGAAACCACCTCCAGATACAATAAATTTTGAACGCAAGAAGATAAAGCTAAGTTCCAGTTCCTTAAGGTCTGATGACTTAGAGAGCATCCAGATAAAAAGGCTGAAAAAGTTTGAGAAACCCAATACTAATGGGGATATACTTGATAGGATTATCATTAAGGACAGACGCAAAGAAAAGGAGAAAAAAACCAAGAGTGAAGCACAGAGCACAAAACATGAGCCAACAGATTATGGTAGTACAAATACAGCACCAGAGCAGTCTAAATCACAGGGATTTGAATTGCACAGCAAGGAAAAGGAGTCTGGATCTAGGAGGATCAAACTTAAGAGGTCATATAGCAGTTCCAGTTCTGAGGTAAATACATGGCTGTTGTAAAAAATTGCTGTCTCAAATGGATACATGTACCGTAAAACCCTGGTTTTATGTTTTAGTGGGGACTACCTAAATGTGCCTAAAATCATGGAAAGTGCAAAACACTTAAGAGTAAAGGAAAATGAAATACTCTATATGTATATCATTCACCTAAGTATACTCTTGATCTTTCTTTGGTCTGTCTGGAAATCATGTGACAAAATCAGATTTTTTATGGAAACCCTATAACATCATTGTGTAATTTTGGGGTGAAAAAATGAAATAAAACTTTTGAAAAAATAGACTTTCATTTACACAAAACATTTATTTATACACATTTATAAAAAACAATTTTCTTGCAAGTTTTTAGGTTGTCACTGAGTTGTAGGTGAGAATATGACACTGCCTGACTGGGTAAATGGTTCCGTATGTTTTGGGACAACATAATGTTCTCATCTTCAGAGGTTGAAATTTTCAACACTGATTATACAGTGATGCAGTTCACCTCCCAGAAAAACAGAGTTCTCAAATTAATACCTTAAGGTTTGTGTTTCAGAGGCTTGCTCTACTTCCATCACCCTGATAAAGGAGAAAGGATAGATGTCACGAACTTCAGTTTTTGGCTAAGTACAACATGGGTGAGGGCTGGAAGATATTAATATATTTGTGTCAGAACACAAACATTTATAGACTGGATAGGCTATGAAGGACTAATTATATGAAAAGGGTCAAATAATCCAGAACTATCATACTTCCAAGTCTCTTGATTTACCCACACATTGTCCGTCTCTATTATACTTGTGGTTATTAAGTGTAACGGTGTCATAGTTATGGAACACGCAGACTTTGCTGGCACTGCTTGTGTTGCTTGCAACATATGCTAACAAGAGAACATGAAATAGTTTTAGCAGTAGACAGAGGATGTTCGTTTAATCATTTTAGAGTTTTAATGAGGAAGTATGCAGGAAAGCTAATAAATTTTGTTTTGTTTATTTCAGAATCCACCCTCCACATCCTCATCTACCAAGGATTCCGAAGGCAAAAAGCACAAGACAAAAATTATCTGGCCATGAAGTGAAACCAAACATATGTTTGGCATACTACATTTAACCCTTTGCAGCTCATCTCTTTTAATGTCTATTTCTTGTTGGTCCATATTCATTTTCATAAAACATCTTCACACTGACTTTGGCTGCATCATGCAAGGTGTGACAAAGGACCATAAAATACAATGATGAATTTTGATGTCGGACCACAACAAGGACCTATTTTCTACATTCAGTTGTAATTGTGCAAACTTAATTCCAGGAGAATTAAGTTTCACATATTTGGTTCTCTTATTTTGTGACATGCAGCTGAAAGAGATGGGTTTTTGAATGTCAGTATGTTCTGTGGACAATCTTTCTTAGGAATTTGAGTCCTGTAATATTTACAGCTTCATAATCAGTTTACTAGTGGACCTCAAACAGTTAAGAATGTAAATTATTTTGTCAATTTCAGTGCCAGGTGACCTTAGTTTCTTTGCCTAAACTGCATTTCTGTTGTGAAAATTCAGTGTAACATGTAAAAAAGTTAAGAAATTAACAGTGTTATAGAGCCACTCCCAGTTATTTTTCAAAGGCAATGTTTACTCTTTAAGGTGTATGAATGTAGTAAATAATGACATGAATTGCATGGAAACCTGACATTCTGCAGCTTGCAAGAAGTTCTACAACTGTCACATGTGTTAGCAGGACAGGATATAATGGTAGGGTAACCTGGAGAGTAGCTGCACAAATTGGTCATATCAGATGTACATCAGTTCAAAAATATTGTATTTTCTTTTTACTTTGAGGTTTGAATCATTCTGTGTGGGTAACTTACGCTGTGCTTTCAGCCATGAATATTTATTATTTATTGCCTTTGGTTTTGTGAGACAATGTGCAATTCTCTTGGGCAAATCAAAATCCCCTCCTGTGAGACATGGTGTGTGTGTGTGTGTGTATGTCGAGTACACAGTCTATTTAAGATGCATTTGAGGGATGAGCTTTTCATACTTTAAATTTTAAAAAATCTTAATAGGGGGCTGTGTCAAAATCAAACTGATAACGCTGCTTGGTTACAAAAATATTATATTCACTCTATATTTAAACCTAATGTTTTATTCAGTTAACTTTATATTTAATTTTTATATTTATTTTATGGGATACAAAAAATCATGAAAAATTAAGTAAAATTGACTTTCAGTGCTCAAGATGTTGTATGAGTAATCCTGCTGTCAGATAAGATACCTTACATATATATATATATATATATGGCTCCTGCCACAGGCTTTCTGATATGCTAAATCTTGAGAATGGATGGTACACTATTGTGACTGTTCACATTCAATTATAATGTTGATTCACTTCATTTTAAACAATCATGGCATTGTTTATACAACCTAAGCTCCACAATTGTAAATATGAGCCTATGTTGAGGCTCCAAAACAGTGTAAGGACTGAATTTTCCTGCTGTAAATGCAGAAGAAACCGTAAACTAAGAAAAAACATGCATTGTTTATATGGGGTTTTGGCCAGGGCCACAAAAAATTAACCTCAAGTGTGGGAATAAATCGAGGCAAATTATGCACTTTATATGGATTTTGGCCAGTACCACAAAAAGTGAACCTAAGTGTGGGAATCTTATATTGAAATTCTACTGTATATGTACATCACACACAACATACAACAGAATCTTCATTTAATATTTGATTTTTCTCTTGGGGAAAGTATGTATGTATGTATGCGTACATTCGAGTTGTGAGCCAGAAATTTTTGGAATGGGACAATATAACAATATTAGCCTTACCTTTGTTACAAGTCAGTTTTGTCCCCTTCAAAGTAGAACCCTTTTGGACTATATGTACCAGGCCCAGTGTCTCTTCCTCTGCCCACAGCATCTCTGGAACTCCTGTTCATGATGCTGTCAAGAACCATTTGAGATTCAGCTTGAATCTCCACATTGTCTTTGAATCTTATCAATTTAACTGGATTTTCATCTTCAGGAAAAAGGAAGATGTTAGGAAAGAAGTTTCTGCCTTTTTTTGGAGGAGGAAGGCATAATATTGCAGGTACTTTGCAAACTAAAAGTCTGGTCATCATCCAGCCTGTGAGCCACAGCTTTTGTAGCAGTCTGCCTCATTTTTAAATATTTGGATAAAATGTGCCATATGATAGGCCTAGAATGTTAAAAACACAGTCATATACCATCTGTCCTTGTGGATGTCTTTATGCACTTTTTCCACATTTTCATCAGTCTCTTGATGATGGTTGGCCTGAACATTCAAAATCCTCAACCAGATTATGGCTACTTCTGAAATGTGAATACCATTCACAGGTCCCAGAGGCTGTTTTCTTAAGGTTAAACCAAAATTTTATGCAAACTCTCTGTTCCTTATGGTCTGCCATGTCACTGCACTATGAAGATCGCAGAAGTCTCTCATCACCAACACAATTAATTGTCATATGCACAAAAATGCAACGTTCTCTTCACCACACCAGTTAACAATAAGTCAACTTGGTGGTGTCTAGCAGCACACAGCTACATTTTGTCCAGTTAGCAGTTTATACAACCAGTCCAGAAACTTCTGGCTCACACCTCATATGAACAGTGAGTCATGGACAACCTGATATGAGGGAAGTCATTACTGGTATTATGGTGCTGGAACCATATAAGTGTATATTAAATAAGACCAAACCTTAAAATGGAATATATTAAAAGGTTGATCCAGTGTATAAATATTGTGAACAAAGCCTGAACTGTCTGCAGGCTGCTAATTGACTCAAGTTCAACAAGGTAAAAATGTTTTATTTTGAGATATGAACATCTGTTGATTGTCTTTTTTATGTGCTTTGAATTGTGAATAATTTTGTTTTATTGTAAGATTTGAGATTCTCATGGCAGTAAACTATGAAGATGACTGTCTGTGTAGTATACATTTACCAACATTTTGGAGGAACATGGTCAAAGGATACATTTTTCTCTGAAATGGTGGTAAATATGTACCAGACTAAATGGCAAAAGCTCAGATGTCATTAATATCATTTATTTTCATTATTTTTCATCTTGAGCAGACCTGAATTTCCTTCCTTTGGCACAGACCCCATGGCATGGGAGAGGTGTGGGTTAGGGAGGCCTCCAGATGTACAGAATATTAACACTTGTCATGGGTTTTTGAGACTGGATTCTCTTGTGAGGGAAGGCAGTATTTTGGATCCTTGTTATGATATGTGGAAGTGTTATATGATGTAAGTCTGCAACAGCTCACATTATTATGTATGTCATTCCTTATAACTGTCTCTTATCAACACATGTCAGGTTTGGACAGAACAGTGATGCTGTGCTGTATTTGGTGGTCATTAACAGGTTTTGAAGGTCAGGAGAGTTTTTTATGCAAGGAATGTTGCATATGTGTGTGTATGTGCATGTGTGCACTTCTTTCTGGAATATTTGTAATATCATTAATGATTACTCATTTCAGTATCTTAACTCTGTACCACACCATTTAAATTCACTGTCTCCTGAGGCTAGCAGATCAGATAATTGAAATTCCTAAGCATGGCAAAGGGATAAGTGTTTATATACATTTATAAAAGGGTGTTAGTATTATACGCGTAAAATATAAAAGGAAAGTCCCATGCTTTGTTAAAGTGTCATTTGTGTAGTTTCTGAAAATACAGTGTTAAAAGACTAAACTGACTCTGTAGAAGTATGATATTTTATAATAAAATCAGAATGAATTAATCAGCAAAAGGAGGAGTTTTGGAATTTGAGTGCTCTGTCTGGAATTCTGTTTGTATTTGTGTGTAAAAATACTGTGAGATTATCATATTTCTTTCGAAGTTAATATCAATTGAGGTTTGTCATACAATGCTAATACTGTGTCACGTCCCAGAACTGAAATTTGTGTAATAATCCAAATTACAGCATCCTTCACAGTTACACATGATACCTGTGAGGCCCTTTCTTACCCATTAATTTTCCTCCCCCTGTCCCCTTCTTTTGGTGATTTTGCTGAATACCATCCTTGCATTTTTGGAATTTATGAGAACATTTCTTGATATAATAATTATATTCCTATAAAATAAAAGTTGAACAGTGTGCAGTTTCACAAGAGAAGTGTATCTTGAAACCTAAATTTCCTGGAATTAAAGTCATAAACTTTAAAATAAAAGCTTCCAAGTTTGATACAACGGTTGAACACATACATTTAAATTGTATCACCACCAAATTATAGGCATTAAAAATGTAAGATTTGAGGTTGTCATACAGGTGTGGCTGAAGGTACAAGTCATCTGATATGTGACACTGTGTTGAAGGCACTACTGTCATTCAAAATATCCCAAACTGCTTGCCCACTGACACTGTCACATCCTGCAAGATTTGAATCTTCATTAAAAATGCAACAGTTCTGCAATACTGTATGTGTTGGCATTCAGAAACTCCCTTGTATTGATAGAACCCATGCATGAAGAAGCCTCTCAAATCCAATGGGAAATTTAACAAGGGGCTATTCCATCCTTCGTACCTATAGATATATGAGTCATCAGATGTTTGGGCAACTCCTTCTTTGTTCTGAGAGTCAAGATTTTCGTAGCAGTGATCATTAAGATTACAGTCTTCGGGGATGTGATGCAATCTAATACAAACCCTGACAGAGTGCCCGCCCCCAAAATATAGCACTTAATGCCCATGAAAGTCTGTGAACAAATTTCCCATCCTACAGAATCTCCATTTATGGCCACTCTCCATATACTGCCACAGATTGCAGTGAACAGTGGCACTATGTTGGGGTTTGACTGTGGGTATGTATGTGTAGGTACCCATCTACCAGACTACATGGCAAACAACAGTCAATGTCCACTTGAATTTCATGTCTCCCATCAATGAAGCACGGAAAAGAACTGTTCTTGAGCTGGTAACTACCACTGGATCAGGACAATCCTATTCCACTCTCCTGCCCTCCATAGCTCCAACTGACCCAACTTCCTCCAACTGTCCTATGTAACTGACAGAATTTTTCCCCTGTACTACCTCAATCCACCAGCTCAGCCACCCTGAATGTGCAGGAAATGCATTCCTCCAAAATGTCATAACATTTTAACCACTATGTGATGCATAAACACAAAACAGACCATGATACATGTGGCATTACATTACAAGAGACTAATTGTAATGAGTATGAATGGTACTGAAATGAATGCAGTATCGATAAAAGTGCTGGGGGGGGCAAAACTTGGTATTATGTATAACTAACTTTTGGGGTTTGACTGTGATGTATGTTGAAGCAACTACAGTGTTTTATATATAATGCAATTCCCACCTTCAGGGTGACAACTGTATGCCAAACTGTTGGAACAGTTCCAAGATATGATGCAGCTAAACCCCAAAAGTGAAAATTACACATTACATCTACTGCTACTGTTACACATTGGCATCTTGATGTAAATGTAACTGTCAGAAGACATAAATATGTATTACTTTGAGGTTTGTTAGTGTCCACCTCTAACAGACTGAAATACCAGATCCAGCAGAAAGTTAAACTACTCCATTTTAATGACAATGACTGGAAATTAAATTACTGGCCAGCATTGTGGCAGAGAGAAGCCACATGAAATTAAATGCAGTGGTTGAAACATGGTGTGGTTCTTCTTCTTTCTTTCTTTCTTTCTCTAACATGAAATCAATTTCATCTGTATATACACACGTCCATACATACAGAAATGCCTTATGTATAATCCTCACTATATTGTTAAAATACATCACTAACTATGTACTGTGTGAGATTTGAGGTTCTCGCAGGATAGTCTTCTGGGGATGTTATGCCATGTCCACAAGCAAATAGTTACCTATGTCCCAGAGGATGCTATTGCCTCCATACTGAGAGTCTAGCAGTCAGAACCTTTTGCACTGCTAGATCGTGAAGACAGAGGCAGTACATTCCTCCAAAACATTTGTAACTGTTCACCACTCAAGGTACTGTAATAACCCCAGATGATCCACATTTTTTTGAGTGTGACCTGATAAATTTGGAAGAAGGAAATATACTTGCACATACAAGAAACTGTACTGTTGAAATGGCCAACCAGTGGTAAAACCATTGACATGCAGCCACAAAGATGTATGGGTAGTGGTGGCAGTGTAGCTGAATGCATTCATAATCCTGGCTGCAGATGGACGTGAATGCTCCAGTTCACACCCCAGCTACCTTACCTCTGGTACCCATTGAGTAGGAAGCGGGATAGTTCCTAGATCATCTGGACGTGGTGCAGAAGAGAGAAATCTCTTGCCTCTGTTGGGAAGCAAGCTGTGATTCCTCTGATCAATGAGCACATAGCTCAGTCACACATTTATAAACATACAGATTCATGGGAGTTGTTAAAATACTGCAGTATTTGAGTAAGTAAGGTTACAAACAGGTCCAGGTATGGGAGGGATGGGCTTTTACACTCCACACTGCACCTCTAAACCCCACCTACTGAAGCCTTGTGCAGACTGTTTAAGCCTTGGTTTTTAACAACCACGCAATGATGCTTGCGTAAGCGTGATGCGGCACGCAGAAGTCAAAGCTGTGGTTTTGAAGGGGGCTGGTTTTTAAGGGTCGCGCTCATGAGTGTCCCGCCGTGACACTGCGTGGATGTCACTGCGTCATGCG
>Ga0209628_10003771_pt1 | contig 10741 bp, 7 predicted proteins | sample TergutCu122P4_FD_187285 | JGI IMG/M metagenome (GOLD analysis project Ga0209628, IMG submission 187285) | Cubitermes ugandensis P4 segment gut microbial communities from Kakamega Forest, Kenya - Cu122 P4 (SPAdes) (version 2) | ecosystem: Host-associated > Arthropoda: Insects > Digestive system >... | reverse complement strand
CCCGACATGAATTAATTTTAATCTTTTTATGGAGCGCAGGCATCCCTGCCTGCCATTTTTTATGGAGCGCAGGCATCCCTGCCTGCCTTTTTTTATGGAGCGCAGGCATCCCTGCCTGCCTTTTTTCATGTCGGGGGAACGGAGGAATTGACATTATGTCAATTCCTCCGTCTCTTTCATATAAAAATCATATAAATATATGATTGCAGGTGAAAAAAATTGTTTGTTTCTTTGCAGTCGAATTCGTAGGGGCGAACCCTTGCGGTCGCCCAATAAAAAAAGAATGGAGCGCAGGCATCCTTGCCTGCATTGTTCTTACTTCAACGGCTGGAAGCCGTTGTTACTTTACAATAATTATGAATCAATAAAATAAAAATTTAAATTATGAAACACAAACTTTTCTTCTTAATAACCGCCCTCTGCATAACCGCAGCAGCGAATTGGGTGCAGGCAGCTATTGTTAACGTGACCCCTGCCACATATTCCGTTCCACATACCGGAGGAACATATTTAATTTCTATTGGTAGCACTTCCGCAACCCTTGAGGTTTGGAACGCTACAAAAGATGCTGCTTGGATCAAGAATTTAACCACCCAGGGGGTTGCAAGTATTAGTTCGCCGGGGCTATGTCAATTCCAAGTTGATGCCAATACGAGTACTAACCAGCGCGTTGGAAAAATTACGATTTCAGGACATACAATTACCGTAACACAAGCAGGAAAACCTTATATGACGGGTTCTGAAAGTGGACCAATAACGCTATATGCATTCGCTAATGATTATCGTGCAGAATATCAAACAAACATCAATAAATCGGAAATCAGCCATACCGTTAATGTGCCATGGTTGACTATTACACAGTGTTTCTTTGAAGGAACAGTAGATTACACTTGTAATTTGTACTATGATGTTACTCCTAATACAACACCTTCCCAACGGCAAGCAACCATTACTGCTCGTGGAGGAGGATTGTCGCACACTATAACCATATTACAGCCATCGATTTATTATACTATATCGAATAATGCGCTGAGTGTCACCTCAGCAGCGGTAGAAAAAACCATTTCAATCCAAACAAACGTCTATTATAAGGTGACAATCAGCGCTTTGTGGTTAACGGTTATCCCCGCTAAAGTGAGATATTATAATAGTGACAATTCTTTGATTGTTGAAATTTCTGCCAATCCATCATATTCCGCACGCACGGCTACAATTAAATTTGAACCAGAGATGAATAATGGTACAAAATTACCTGCCTATAATAAAACCATTACCGTAACTCAAGCCGGCGCTACTCCTGTAACCTATACCGTCACCTTCGAAACCAACGGCGGCAATACGATAGCGAACCAGACCGTCAACGCAGGTGGCACAGCGACCAGGCCCCCAGACCCGACCCGCTCAGGCTATCCCTTCGCCGGCTGGTACTCCAATTCGACGCTTACTACAGCTTATGACTTCAATACCCCTGTGACCGCTAACATCACGCTCTATGCCAAATGGACGGCAAATGCGCCTCCGCCTTCGTTGACCGTCTCCACGCTATCGCCGTTGGAATTCGAATCGGTTGGCGGCGAGAAGTCTTTTACGATAACGTCTAACGTTGCCAACTGGACAGTCAGCAGCAGCGCTCCCACCTGGGCATCCGTTACGCCGACTTCGGGGAGTAATAACGGGACAATAAAAGTGACGGTTTTGCAGAATAACACAGGCGTTGTGCGTTCTGCTAACATCTCTATTAGCGCTTCCGGTGTAACAACGCAGACCGTCCCCGTCACCCAGAGTAACATCACCGTAGGAAATGAAATTGCCGAACCATCATCACTGACAGCCTACGCTCAAAATGGCGTTTTGTATGTCAGCGGCCTGACAGCCGGCAGAAAATGGGGCGTGTACAACATGCTGGGGCAATTGATCTGTCAAGGCACCGCAACAACCAACGTAGAGACGCACGGCTGTGCGTCTCTACCAAAACGTGGAATGTACGTAGTCACGGACGGAAAAACAACGCTGAAAATAATGAACAATTAAAACTTACATGACACAGGGATTATCTAAATCTCCAATAATTTTTTCAATTTGATTTTTAAGTAACGGAATATCATTAATGACAGTGCTCCAAATCTCACACAGTTCAACTCCGAAATACTGGTGGGTAACAATGTTACGCATTCCTTTTATTTCTTTCCACGAAATTTCAGGATAGTCCTGTTTCAGATTGACTGAAATATTTTTGGATGCTTCGCCAATGATTTCAAGATTTCGTATTATAGCATCTTGTTCAATCCATTTCTTTTCAAAATTATCCTGATTACGAAGTATATGAACAAGATGCTCTATTTTTAATATACTATCGCGTATATGCTTTAATCGAAACAAATCTTTATTCTTCATTACTGTAAATAATTATTAAATCGTTCATAATATAAGGTTTAAGTTCGGGATGGATAAATTTTTCCGAAACTAAATCAATTTTTTTGTTCAGTTTTCTTTCTAAATCATCCTTTATACGTGCTATTTTTAGCAAGCCAACCGTATATTTTAACTGATACAGAATGTCAATATCACTGTTTTCGACACTCTCATTACGAGCCTCTGAACCAAAAATACCAATTCGTACAGGGTGAAAAGGCATTATTGTACTAATGATAATTTTTTTTTGCAATTCGGTAATCATCGTGTATAGTTATCTTAATATTTGCAATTTTAAATTTTTGACACGACAAAGATACAAAACAATTTTAAATTTCATTATCGAGTCCCTTCCGAAAAATAATAATGTCGCAAAGAAAATACAAAGGTCAGAGGGGAGTGTCACATTGAAGTTACATGGGCAACGCGCAATGTCGGTTCACCCGGTCAATTTGCCGCAAATCCCGAAAGCGCCGGCTTGTTTTACACGTTTGATCGTAAAATTGGCTGGAGCGTTACCGGTACAACGCCTGTTTCAACACCTACTGGAACGACATGGACATCCATTGGTACAGTAGGCACTGTTTGGCAAGATGCCAACAGCCCCTGCCCCAGCGGCTGGCGTTTGCCAACTAAAACCGACCTCGAAAAACTTGTCGCCGCACCTAATTCACATGATGTGGTCTCTGGTGTTAGTGGCAGATGGTTTGGCACAGCCCCCAATCGGATTTTCCTGCCTTACGTTGGCTATCGCGATAATAGTGGCACACTGACAAGTTCAGGCAGTCAAGCCTATTATCACAGCCGTACTGAATCAGGCACAGGCGTGAGCATCCTCCGGTTCAGTTCCGGCACTGCGGCAAACATAATAAATAATGGCAGTAAGTTTGCCGCTTATTCGGTTCGGTGTGTGAGGTAAATAACATCCCCCTGCGCCCCCTTCAAAGGGGGAATGACAACCCCTATTCCCCCTTTGAAGGGGGCAGGGGGATGTTAAAATGCTCCCCGTATGTTGTAAGGATTTGGGAACATCGGGAATAATGTGTATTTTTGTGGCTTTAAAAGATGCAGGTATGGAAATCAGAACATTCAAACGGTTGCCTTACGGTATTTCTAACTTCGAATCCATTCGGACGGAAAACTATATCTATGTGGATAAAACACGGTTTATAGAAATGTTAGAAAGGGATGAAAATAAGTATCAATTTTTCATCCGTCCGCGTAAATTTGGTAAGAGCCTCTTCCTCTCTGTATTGTCGCATTATTACGATTTGCTTCGCGGCGATAATTTCAGTAAATTGTTTGACGGATTGTATATTGGCGCGCATCCAACGCCCCGCAAAAACAGTTATGCGGTCATGGACTTCAATTTTTCAGGTATTGATACCACTACTTCTGAAAACTTTAAAAAATCGTTTGAATTTACGGTTCAAACAACAGTAAACATCTTTCTCGAAAAATACCAGTCTGTTTTGCCAAATGCAATGGAATTGAGAAGAGATATCGTGCATAACAATACAGGAACAGGTTCGTTGCGAACAGCTTACGGCGCTGCTAAGGCGGCTAATATTAAGCTATTTATCATCATTGACGAATACGACCATTTCGCCAACGACTTGATTGCTATGGGCGTGGATGATGTGTACAAAAAAATGGTACAGGCAAACGGCGTTGTTCGCGACTTTTATGAGACTCTGAAAATAGGCACAACCGATGTGGTCGACCGTATTTTCATTACCGGTATTTCTCCTGTGATGATTGACGACCTCACGAGCGGCTTCAATATTGCTAACAACCTGACCTTAAGGACCTGCTATAACAACATGATGGGTTTTACAGAACAGGAGGTGGAACAACTGATGGACGAAACAGGAGTCAACCGTGAGTTAATCAATGTAGATATGAAATGGTATTACAATGGTTACCTTTTCAATGAGGATGCGACCGATAGGGTATACAACCCTTCGATGATGTTGTATTTTTTTTACCAGATCCTTAGTGAAGGGAAAGTGCCGAAAAAAATCATCGACGATAATCTGAAAACGGATTATGGCAGACTGCAACGATTAACCCGCAACGAAGCAAATCGAGAAATGCTCTTACAAATCGTCAAGGATGGGGGAATCATGACAGAAATACATTCCAAATTTTCGATTGATAACCTTTACGACAACGAATATTTCGTTTCATTGCTTTTTTACATGGGTTTGCTTACAATTGAAAAACCAATGTTTGGAAAAGTTTGGCTTTGTATTCCCAATTATTCCATCAAAACCGTTTATTGGGAATACATCATGAAAATGGCGCAAACAAACGCCGGCTTCACAGTTGATAATGCCGAACTCCACAAATCGATTATGGCTTTAGCGCTCGATGGTCAAGCAAAGCCATTTTTAGATTACGTCAGTCGCCATATTTTCAAACGCCTGTCGAATCGCGACCTTCAGCAATTCGATGAAAAGTATATCAAAATCATGCTGCTCGCCTGTCTGTTTCAAAGCCGCGCTTATATTCCTGTCAGTGAGATGGAAACCGATACTGGATACATCGACATCTACCTGCGCCGCAGTCCGTTTGTACCGGAGGTGAAGTACGAGTGGATATTCGAACTCAAATACTTGAAGGCCAGCGAGAAATCAATGGATACCCATCGACAGAAAGCGCAAGAACAAGTGCAAAGCTATGGCCGTTCGGCGATGATGAAAGACAGCACATCCCCCTACCCCCATTTACATCCCCCTACACCCTTCAAAGGGGGAATTAATGACTTAAAAAGAGCCGTCATCCTGTTCGTTGGCAAAAAAAAGTATGAATTGTTTGAAGCCTGATTATCAATAAACAACAAAATGTAATTACAGATAAAACGACAATTGAATGAAAGAAAAATTACAGCAGATTCCGGCGCGGATCAGGGAGTTGAGGGAGATTTTGGAACTGACGCCCGAAACAGTGGCGGCACATCTCCGCATTTCCGCCCATGACTATCGGGGGTTTGAAGAAGGAGAACAGGACATACCCATCTCGGTGTTGTACGAAATAGCAGCACTGTTTGGCGTTGATATGACAGTGTTGCTGACGGGCGACACACCACGGATGAACACCCATACCGTCGTGCGGCAGGGTGAAGGCGTTCGTGTCGAACGGTTTGCGGGATACAATTACTCCGCGATGGCTTATAATTTTATTGGCAGGGTCATGGAACCGTTGTTGGTTGAATTGTCGCCTTCCGATGCAGAACCGGCATTAGTGATGCACCCCGGACAGGAGTTCAACTATGTTCTTTCAGGCAAGGTCAAAATCCGGATCGGAAAACTTGACTACCTCTTAAATACGGGCGATTCCATTTATTTTGATCCCTTACTGCCTCACGGTCAGCGGGCAGTCGATGGCGAAGCGTCATTTCTGACGGTCATCTGCGATTTTGAAGCTGACCGGAAAAAATTCGGTAAATAGGGTGTTATGAAACTAAATCCAATCCTACAAAACTATTTGCCAAGGGCAACGTTTTCATCTTACGATGATTTTCTCGAAAATTACTGCGTGAACGTACCCGATGACTTTAATTTCGGCTACGATATTGTCGACGAATGGGCGAAAATCGAACCGGATAAATTGGCTTTGTTGTGGTGCGACGACCGGTTTATAACGAAACGGTTTACTTTTGCCGATGCAAAAGAGCAGTCGAATCGAGCAGCTAATCTATTCCTGAAACTCGGTATAAAAAAAGGGGACGTGGTCATGTTGATTTTAAAACAACGCCCTGAAGTCTGGTGGTGTATCACCGCGCTGTGTAAAATCGGCGCGATCTGTATTCCGGCAACATACCAGTTGACATCGAAAGACATCATTTATCGCTGCAATCTGGCCCGCGTAAAGATGATTGTGACGGTCGATGACGAAGCGGTAGTGGGTCATATTCAGACAGCAAGAGCACAGTGTACAACACTTCAAACAGTTGCTGTTGTGGGAGATCCCCTTTCGAAAACAATCAGAAAAATGCCGGAAAACTGCATTGATTTTCAACAGGAAATGGTGAATTCATCTGCTTATTTAGAACGGATCGATAATAAATCGGACGAACCGGTCTTGATTTATTTTTCATCAGGCACATCGGGTATGCCCAAAATGGTATTACACGACCATACGCTGGCGTTGGGGCATATTGTGACGGCGCTGTATTGGCAGCATGTCCAAAACAATGAAATTCATTGGACACAGACCGATTCCGGTTGGGCGAAGTTTGCCTGGGGAAAGATTTACGGCCAATGGATTTGCGGTGCGGCCATCGGTGCGTACGACACCGAGAAGTTTGTCCCCGCGCTGATGCTTAAAGCCATTGAAACAATTCGACCCGTGACCTTTTGCGCCCCTGCAACGATTTACCGGTACTTGATCAAAGAAGATTTGTCAACGACCGATTTCAGTTTTATTCAACATGCCAGTGTGGCGGGCGAACCGCTGAATCCGGAGGTTTATCACCAAATCAAGCAAAAAACGGGACTGACCATCCATGAAGGGTTTGGACAGTCGGAAGGGTCGGTGTTGTTGGCCAATTTTGGCTGGGATAAGGTGAAGCCCGGTTCGATGGGTAAACCGGCACCGTTGTATGGCATCAAACTCTTGGATGACAACGACAGGGAATGTGAGAAAGGTGAAGTCGGTGTGATTGCTGTGACCGGTACCCACCAAAAGCATCCGACAGGCTTGTTTAAAGACTATTATTTAGATGAAGAAACCACTGCGGACTGTTGGCAGAAAGATAAAGGAATCTACCGAACAGGCGACATGGCCTGGTGTGACGGCGACGGGTATTACTGGTTTGTCGGTCGGCGCGACGATGTCATCAAATGTTCGGGCTACCGAATCGGCCCTTTTGAAGTGGAAAACGCATTATTAGAGCATCCTTCCGTTTTGGAATGTGCGGTGACGGCTGTCGCAGACCCCATGCGCGGACAGGTGGTTAAGGCGACTGTGGTATTATCGAAATCGTTCACCCCTTCGGAAGAATTGAAAAAAGAATTGCAAAACCACGTTAAAAAGGTAACCGCGCCTTATAAATACCCGCGTATTGTGGAGTTTATGGATGAACTGCCGAAAACCATTTCAGGGAAAATCCGACGGAATGAGATTCGGAAAAAAGATGCGGCGGGGAATTGAGATTCATAGGGCGATGCCCTATGCTAATGACTATCAGGCTTTCAGCCTGAAAACTGAAAACTTATTTCTACCAATATTAAATCCCTACGGGATTGTGGAATTGATTATTAATTTATGAAAACTAAAAACTGACATATGAAAAACGATTCAAAGCTTTATCAAGCTATTTTTAAAATGCTAACGGTATTAACCGTTTGTTATTTCGTTTCCGGTTTGAAGGCGCAAAATGCGCCGACTATCAAGGAAATCATGGAGGAACAGGTGACCTATCCTTTTTCGGACCCCAATCCGGTACCTGTTTTCGGGAAAATTTATCCCTACTTTCGGTTTGACGGTTTTACTGCACAACCGGTGAAGATGCATCACAAGGTCGTCGTATTAGAAAATGACTATCTTAAACTCCGGATTTTTCCGGAAATCGGCGGTAAGATCTGGTCGGTCGTCGATAAAACAACCGGAAAAGAGCTGTTTTATGGCAACAACGTGATTAAATTCCGTGATGTGGCTTTACGTGGGCCGTGGACAGCCGGAGGTATCGAAATTAATTACGGTGTGATCGGTCATGTGCCAAGTTGCTCTTTTCCGATCGATTATCTCACGTTAACCAAACCCGATGGCAGTGTGAGTTGTCTGATCAGTAATTTAGACTTACTCACACGCACCCGTTGGACGGTGGACATCAACCTGCCCAAAGATAAGGGCTGGTTTAGTACGTCCTCATTTTGGCACAACAGCAATTCAGACAGCCAACCGTATTACAACTGGGTCAATACGGGTATTACCGGAACAGACGATTTGGAACTGATTCTTCCGGGAACCTATTCCATCGGTCATGGCGGCGATATACTACCCTGGCCAATTGATGAGGCGCGCGGAAAAAATCAGATGCGTCTGATGGAAAATGACTTTGACGGCTCTAAATCGCATCACATTGCCGGTACGCATGTGCCTTATTTCGGCGCCCATTGGGTCAATGATGACTTCGGTATGCTTCGCATTGCCGAACGGGACGAAAAAGTAGGAAAGAAGTTTTTTATCTGGGGACTGAACGACCAGGGCGATATGTGGCAGGAATTATTGACCGACGCCAACAACATGCACCTTGAAGTGCAGAGCGGACGCCTTTTCAATCAAAACTCAGCCGGATCAAGCAGTTACACGCCTTATAAACAGTTTTATTTTACGCCTTACGGCACCGATGTCTGGACAGAATACTGGTTCCCTTTTAAAGGGACCGGCGGCGTCACTGACGCAACCTTGTTTGGGGTCGTCCATATCACCGAAAAAAACGGTGTTTTAGATTTTTCGATGTCCCCTTTACAGGCCATCAACGATACGCTCAAACTCTATGACATCGGCGGTAAAATCCTTGATTCGCAACCGGTTAACCTTTCCGTTGCAAAAACTTACCGAACAAGTTTACGCCTCCCCTCCGGTACAAGCGCCTATAAACTCACCTTAGGCTATCGTGAGATTTGGAGTAAAGAGGACAAAACGATGGACAGACCCAACAAAGAGGCGGAGAAATTTAATTACGAATCCGTGCAAGGGAAATACCTCTTAGGTAGGGATTATGCAGGTATGCGTCTGTACGACCGCGCGGAAACACAAATCCGTAGTTCGTTAGCATTAGATCCTCATTTTATCCCTTCTCTGATCGAAATGTCACGGTTGCACTACCGGCACATGAATTACGATTCGGCCTACTCTTGTGCACGTCAAGCGCTATCGTTCGACACCTATAACCCGGACGCCAATTTCGAGTATGGTCGTGCGGCTATCCGAATAAACAAACCCATTGACGCTTTGGACGGTTTCGAGATTGCAGCCATGACCACCCCTTTGCGGAGCGCCGCTTATACCGAAATCAGTAAAATCTATTTTCGACGCAACGATTTTGATCGCGCTGCCGAATATGCTCAAAAAAGCCTGATTAACAACAGTTTCAATATTGAAGGTTTACAACTGTTGTTTCTGTGCAGCAAGCAAAAACGCGCAACGGCGCAAGCGGACGACATCGCCCGTAAAATCAGTTCACTCGATCCGTTCAACTTATTGATGTTGTATGAAAGAACGGCGCCTGACATGAACCGGTTTTCGGAACGTATCCGAAACGAATTGCCGGTACAATCGTTTTTGGAATTGGCCATCTGGTTTTATTCGTTAGGTTTACACGAACATAGCCGGTTACTTTTAAAGGCGGCGCCGGCAGATGGTGAAGCCAAATATTGGTTGGCTTTCCTGCACCAAAACAAGCCCGAAGAAGAGGCCTTATTAAGAGAAGCAGATATCCAAAGTCCGGCATATGTACTCCCCTTCCGTATCGAAAGTAAAGAGGTATTTGAATGGGCAATGACAAAAAGCACTAATTGGAAACCGGTCTATTACATGGCATTATTACAAGCCTCTGCCAATAATACGAACCAAGCGATGGCGTTGCTCACATCTTTGGGCGAACGCCCCGATTTTTCGCCGTTTTACGCCTTGCGCGCCCGAATGACTCTTAATAACGATTCAGATAAGGAGCGCGACTTAAAAAAAGCGGTCTCATTAACGCCTGCCGAATGGCGATATATCCATCAGTTGACCAATTATTACGTGGAACAAAGGGATTATCTGAAAGCGCTTCAAACCATTAAACCTTTCCATGCGACCCGACGGGAGCATTTCCCTACAGCGTCGTTGTGTATGCGTATGTTGACCTACAACAAACAGTATGAAGAAGCCGAAAAGATACTGAATACCATCCATATTTTACCATTTGAAGGCGAAAGCGCCGGTCGACGCATCTACCGCGAAATCAAAATGGTATTAGCGACGCAGGCATTAGCCAAAGGACGAATCAAAGAAGCCGAACGAAAAGTGGCGGAAACCCATGTATGGCCGCGCAAATTAGGTGTCGGCAAACCGTTTGACGACCGGCTTGATACGCGTCTCGAAGATTGGTTGAGCGCCCTAATTGCGATCCGCACCAAAGATGCTGCCAATAAAGAGATGTATTTAAAGAAAGTAGCGCTCTCCACACAACAGGTCAACAACCTGTCTACCTTGCTGCAATGCCTTGCTATTTGGCAGCTTGGGGAAAGACAAAAAGCAGACGACCTGTTCGCCGAATGGTCGTCCCTTCAACGAAGCGACACGACCAAAACTTGGGGCGATCGTTTCTATAAAA
>Ga0209628_10003770_pt1 | contig 10742 bp, 9 predicted proteins | sample TergutCu122P4_FD_187285 | JGI IMG/M metagenome (GOLD analysis project Ga0209628, IMG submission 187285) | Cubitermes ugandensis P4 segment gut microbial communities from Kakamega Forest, Kenya - Cu122 P4 (SPAdes) (version 2) | ecosystem: Host-associated > Arthropoda: Insects > Digestive system >... | reverse complement strand
AAAAGCGATTGCCAAAGCCTTGTTTATCAAATCGGTCGAGACGATGCCGTTTTTATTTTTTGCCATACTGCATTGACGCTTATGTTCGTCAAATACCCAAAAATTTTCTTCTGTTAAATTTAATTTTTCCATTTTTAAGTCCTCTTTTTATTTTTATAAATTTTTTATTTATCGCCCGTTATATTCATCATAATCATATAAAATTTCAAAAAGCTCTCTATTATCCCAACCCCATCGTAACTCCTTCGTTTGGTTAAGCGGCGCGTTAGAGCTTATATGAAGGATAATTTTAGTTGATAATTCAGTATAATCGCTGCAGCTATATTCAAATGCGTCTTTACTGATTTCAACGGCAGACGGCGGTATATATATATGTCTGAAATTTGGAGACCTGAATGCGTTGTCGCCTATTTTTCTAACTTTATCGGGAATATATACTTTATGAAAATTCCGACAATAGGCAAATGCAAAATCACTGATGACTTCTAATGAATCCGGTAGTTTTATGTCGTAAAGATTTGCTAAACCTAAGAACGCGCCTTCGCCGATAACACGAACCGTTTTAGGTATAGTAATGTGAGCAATAACGCTATAGACTTCTTTTGGAGGTTTTTCATTGCAATTAAAAGCAGCTTCAAGATCAAAACAATATAAATCATATCTATAGTCTGCAAATGCTTCGCAACCGATTTCTGTTACAGGGAAATTTTCAAATTCATCGGGAATCACAACTTCCGTCAAAGAATCCCCGCCCAAGTATTTTTTGATTATTGCTTGAACATCCACAATTTCATATTCAAATAATTCGTTCATTACAAATTTTTACCCTCTATTTTTAAATAATCTTCACTTACATATATTATAAAATTTTTATATACTTTGCCGGAATATTATCCGTAAGCCACACCCCGTTGTCTGATAAGTAGAACGAATATCCATCATCATACATATCTTTAGCGTTTATAATCAATATTATCGGATATCCATGCCTTGCGCCGACCGTTTTGGCCGTTTCTTCATCTTTCGATAAATGCACATACTGACGGCTCATTTTCTGTAATCCCTGCTTTTTTATTACATCGACATTATTAACGGCGGTTCCGTGATATAATACATCGGGCGGTATTACAGGGGCAAGATTCAGGTCGATTTCGACGCTGTGCCCTTGCGAAGCCCTTATTTTTGTAAAATCGTCATTAAATGAATATCTTTTCTTATCGTCGGTATCGACAATATCTTTTAATTGCCCAAATGTGATTTTATATTTTGTATTTTGCATATTGGCTAATAATTCCTGTACCGAAGCCCAGCCGTTATTATCCAAAACAATGTTTATTGCATCAGGTTTATGCCTAAGAATAAAACTTAAAAATCTGCTTGCCTTTATTTTTTCTTTTTCGTTCATATTTCACCTTTTATCATTTTTTCACGTAACCTCATCAATCTGCCGCAAAATTCCGATTGTGTCAGCACGGTTTCGTTTATTTTTGACTTGCCGAGCGAATGTGTCAAAACGGCTTTATTAGTTGCTAATAATGCGCTTCTGAACCCTCCGTTTTGAGCCATAGCATTATAGGCCTCGTCAAGCATATCCTGATATTCCTGACTATCGCGTTTGATTGGGATACCCTGCCAGTAAAGAGTTTGTTGTCTATACCACTTTTTATCTTTTCCCCGCTGTTTTGCCTTTATGCCGACCATTTTGCATATTTCGACCTGCATTTCCGGGCTTTTGAATTTGAATGATTGCAATAATCCTTCCATGCTCGCGCATTTTACGCCCCTAAACTCAAACTCGTGCGGCGCGAAATTTGACAGAGCAGCCGAAGGGTAGCCCTTACCTGCGCCTATATCCATAACTTATATTAACCTCCGTTTATTTTGCTTATTTACTTATTTGTTTAATGAAACATAAAACTTCTCGCAAAGATCGTTTATATAGTCAATACGGGCAAGCTGTTCTTTCCATTTTGCCGGTATCGCGTCATAGCCGTAATATATACCCGCAAGCCCTCCCGCAACGGCGGCGGTCGTATCCGTATCGCGTCCAAGATTGACCGCCTTTAAAACGCATCTTTCATAACTTTCGGTATTCAGCAAACACCAGACAGCCGCTTCGAGCGTTTCAATAACATATCCGCCGCTTTGGATGCTCTCCTCCGGCAGATTCCTGAAATCATCGCTCAAAAGCCGCTGGAAATGATTTAATTCTTTTTTGTAACAATCTTCGCTGTTTTTATAATATTTTACTGCATGATCTATACCTTTTGTTATGCTATATTCGAGAGAATTATCGCCGGATATAAGTTCGTTGGCAATCGACAGATATATGCCGCAAGCCATTTCGCTGCGCTGGTGCGCGTGGGTTAAATCCGATACGCTATGTATAATCCCGACCGCTCCGCCGTTTTCTATGAATGAACTGCCGTATGTTTTTCTGAGATAGAACACAAGAGGCAAAATCCGCATAAGCGAGCCGTTGCCGTTGTCATTTTCGTCTATTCCGCCGCACATAGTCGGTTCCTCGTCGTACTCAATAAAAAAGTTCAGTGCCTTTCGGGTCGTAATCCCCATGTCAAACACTTTTCCGTGCGCCGTATATTCGCCCCTCCTGCGCCACGCGAGAAATTTCCGCATGACGTCATAATAATTGAGCCCTTTTGCCAAACTGTCCAATAGGCATAGTGTCAGGCTTGTATCGTCAGACCATGTGCCCGGCGGTTGTTTATGGGTTCCGTAGCCTATCATATCAGTTATAGGCTCAATCCGCAGTTCTTCTCGGTTCTTATGTTCAACCGGTACTCCCAGAGCATCAGCCACGCTCAAGCCTATTATTCCTCCAAATATTGTATCTTTCATTGTATGTATATTCTCCTATATTTTTTTTATACATGTTGTAAATTCTGATGTTAGCAAATTTTAACCGCCAAACAGCCACTTTAAAATTCTCGGCAAATACCTTACTCCTTTTACTGCCAATGTATAAAGAACTCGTTCCATCGATCGATACCTCCTTGTTATTTTTAGATTTACTTTTGGGATATTTCCATTATAAACCGGATTGAATGCCGAAGAGTCAAATTCAAATTGACAATTTTCTTTCCTGTATTTTTACTAATTCGCATCGTAAAGAAGAAATTTCATTAACTATGGTGTTGATTTCTTTTTCATATTCGCTATTTGTTAAACCGTAAGATTCCATTTTATTCAAAGACGCATTAAAATCTGTAAATATTTGGTCTATTTTAACAGACACTTTCGGAAAAACTTCGAGTTCAATAAATTTAGTTGTTGTTGGTGTTGAGTTGTCAATATCAGGTTTTGTTGCTGCGTCTTTGGCAGCCTTACCGGCTATAACACCTAATGGAGCAGCCGCACCAAATGAAAAGATCGACAATATAGCTGCCACACCGATCCCGACGGCCATTCCAACACCACTTCCACTTGAACCCCATATAATGTCAGCTTCCGGGAAATTTATCCCACTCAATAATGGTTGAACATCAACATATGGGAAATTAAATCGGATTTCTTCGGTTTTACGTTTGAAAAGATATTTACCAAATTGTGTATTAAATTCTGTTCGTAATTCATTAAACCTCTTTTCCAAAATGCTTAATATAACGTTCTTGGAATTGATGCTAAAATTTGTGTTCCAGCCTGTTTCCTTTTTAAGCTCATTTAGTGCGGTATCAATTCCGTATGTAGACCTAAGCATTTCAAAGGCATATTTTTTATATTCACTGAGTTCTGTACGAATTGATAATACTTTTACTCTTTCATCTCGGATTAAAGCTGCCACGAAACTCTCTTGTTTTTTCTTGATTATTTCAAGTTCTCTTTCTTTAGCCTTAATATCTTCCGTTAACATTTCACCAAGAGTATTATAGATAATATCCGTTCGCCGACTATTCGCAATGCTTTTAAGGATAATAGCCTTATCGCTGGAAATAACATCAGAAAGCCATTGGTCAAATCCGCCGAAATCGGGAGAATCTTTATCGCAACTGGTATTGAATACGCGCCCTCGTCCGACAAAATCATTCCCAAACTTTTTTAGTGTAGTATCTTCTTGCTTTAACAGATGCTGGAACTGTTCGGGAGAATTTATAAGATCACATTTGTTTACAACGAACACAACGTTTCCGCCAAGATTCTCATTAACATTTTTGCAAAACTCTTTTTCAGCTAACCCATTAAACCCTAATGCTTGAAAAACGATAACGCAAAGAGACGATTTACGCGCTTGATTGAGACTTATTTCTTCCAAAATATCATAGTCGTCAGTACCGGGAGTATCCACCAGTACAACACCGCTCTTTAATATCGGAAGCGGTAATTTAAAAATAACGGTCGTTTGCAAATTTGTTTTCAAATCTTTATTATCATCGAACAGAATTGCTTTTTTCGCTTCATCAAAAGAAACTTGAATGCGTTTTCCGTTTTTTTCGATAAACGCCGATTCTTTATCTCCATATTCGATACGCGTTATTACAGCGGTTGCAGTAGTAATTTTTGTCGGCAAAATTTCGCGTCCAAGTATCCTGTTAATAAGTGTTGATTTACCTGTTTTAAATCTACCGCAAAAAGACACAAGAATTTCCTGTTGTGATTCTTTATAGCTGTCAATCAGCCTTTTATATTTTCTTTGTTCTAAAACGCTTGACACGATATCCACCTACCCTTCGTTTTTGACCTAATTTGGAATCTTTTCAAGAATTTGAATTAATGACGCTTCTTTAATGTTAAGCTGATTCAAATAATCGTTTTTTTCAGAAGCAAGGTTCGTTTCGTGCTTATCTTTTGCTTTGTTGCCGAGAATAGTTGCGGTTGTAATTAATCCGACTCCTCCGCTTATTGCAGACAGCCAAATTATGTGGAATAATAACTGCATTATCCCTGCCATAGCAATGCCGGCCACGGCGCCTACGCCATATGCAACAACGGCAGAATGTTTTATAGATTCTTTCTCCGGCTTAGAATCCGCAACAAACTCTTTTAATGTAAATCCTAATATAGCGTCTTTAAACGTCGTCGATACTTCAGAAGAATATTCTGCTATTTTATTAATAAATTTGCCTTTGCTCTCAAAGCTGTTCTTCCAATACGAAAGCTCTCTGGTAAGAATTCGATTAAGTTCCCGAACATCAATTTTCCCAGTATTGGAAATTTGTTTGATAATGCTGGATTCAACAGAAGCATACACATCATGCCAGTGGCGTTTAAACTCCTCAATATACAAATTCATAAAAAACACTCCTTTTCTGCGTTATAAATTACGCGGATAAAATTTCCGGCGAAGAAAACGGACGCTTTCTTCGCCGTTACAGTTTCCTTGCATCAAGATATTAATATTAGTATCTCACAGAATCAACGGCTTTAATCTCATATCGCGCCGCTTCAATAATTTCTGTTTCTGTAAGCGGGTTTCCATACAGCGCTTGGTTAAGCGTACTAATGCTGTCGCGCAGAGCAGCAAGATTTTTCTCTCCGTTTTCTTTTTGCTTTTCGGCATCAAAAGTCGCACTTTCGCGGTCAGCAAGCAGCTTATCCATTTTCGATTTTGTTTCATTGATAAAAGCTTGCATCGGCTCTACAACCTCGCGTTTGGCAGACGAAAAACTGCGTTGTATGATATTCGGTAAATTGTTTACATATTCAGTAAGTACATCTCTTAACTTTTCGTCATACCCCTGTTTTACTTGCCCAACCATTTTGGCGGCTAATTCTATTCCTGCCTGTTTCAACTTTACCAGTTGATATGCAATGTCTGCGGCAATGAAAGCCCAAGTCCAAGGGATAATTAGTGCCATTCCAAGTTCTACTCCAAAATGTTGAAGTAAACTCGCTCCCGCCTTTCTCCAACTTTGCCCTCCGGCAGCAGCATCAACAGCAGCATCAAAATCAAACTGTACGAGATGGATAAGTGTTTTAAGAGCATCACCGCCATTAAATTCTTTTCCTTGACCTTGTGTAGTCCCATTAAGTTGTATATATTTAGCCAAATCAATTGATTTAGCAATTAGAGCGCCTTGAACACCGATTACACCGGAAACCTCAGATGCAACTTCGTCTTTTGTCTTGTTGAGTTCATTGTTGAATTCGTCCATATGTTTCTTGAAAAAGGGTTCACAGTATTTATTTGGTTTTTCAAAGTGTTCCTTAAGATTGTCGCTTGCCCAATTTCTTAAGTTGTTAATAGGAATTGCTCTTAGAATATTATTTCCCGCAATTTGCAGCATATCGACTCTGGTAAAATCGGGAGCTCCGGCGGCAAACGCAGGCCAGTCGCGTTCTATGTTATTGCGCAACCGATGAGAACATTCAACCAATCTGGTATAAAGTATGGTTTGATAGCTGTCAAATGCGAGTGAAATATTGTCCAAATTCATTTGAGCGTTATTAAGCTCTTTTTGGGCGGCTTCGGTATTCGACTTAAGTTCCGCAAGAGGAAGCTGGCTGGCTTGATAAGCATTGTCAACTGCTTTTTTCGCGCGGTCATATGAACCGGCGGCGTTACTTATGATTGTTTTAAATTGCGCAGCCGCTTTTTCATCGGAATCAAGAAAATTTTTGATAGCGGCTTCAAGTTTTGGTAACTCCGTGCTTTCCAGCGTAATATCCGGGCGTGGAATTTTCGCCGCGCTTTGCCAACTGAGATCATAGGCTTCCCCTTCGACGCGAAGTTGTCCGGAATGAAAAGCGTCCACATAAAAGATTCTGTTTTGGAACAACTCTTCGTCAAAAGACCCGTCTTTCCTGCAAAATACTTTTTCAAGTTCTTTTTTCACCTTTTTTTCAAGGTCCTGCATTTGTTCTAACCCTTTAATGTTATTGGCAAAATTAAAAACGAAAAATACATTCTTTGGGGATTTGCCGGCAAAATTCTGGGTGATATATTCTCTTTCATTCACACCGAAAGCATTTGACGCGCTCATAACAAAAATTATCGCATTTGCTTTCGGTAAAAAACGCTCGGTAGTTTTTTGCTGTGAAATAGATTCATCCAAACCGGGGGAATCAACTATACGGGAGCCGTCTTTAATCAATTCGCAATTTCTCCGAATAACCGCGCTGTCAACATCTTTATAGCGTTCAATACGACCGGTTTGATCACATTCTATACTGTCCTCAGCCGTCAGTGTAAAGACATCAAAAAACGCTTTTTCGTCCATCTCAACAGGCTCACGCGGATTTCCGTTTTCATCGTTTTCGTAATAGACGGTCACCTTTCCGGGTTTCCCGTTCTCAATTTGAGCGATTATTCCCGTTGCCGGGGTGATTTTCGTCGCCAGAACGTTTTCGCAGAGAATGGTGTTAATCAACGTGCTTTTACCTGTTTTAAATCTTCCCATAACAAGGAAAGTAAACAAGCCTCTTTCCGCATCAACCGCTTTCGCCAAAACATTTTTAGCATCCGCGATTTGCCCTAATCCGGGGGTGAATCCGCATTCATTTTCTTTTTTTGGATTGCTTTCACCCAGAAGCTCCGCGCTCTTTCTCAGAGCAGCGCTTACTTGTGCGACATCAACCTTTTTCATTAAATAATTCCTCCTTTTAATTTATTTTGATATTCTACAAACTTCCGCTCGAAGTCAAGAACAAATTGCCTTTTTTCTGCCATTTCCGAAGATGAGGAACGAAGCGCGTTTAAAGATGCAATACCGGCACCAAGCATTTTTTTGTAGGTTTCGGTAATTGTGCTTTTTAACGCTTCCGTCGCCTCATCAAGTTTTAATCCAACTTCGGCGATTAATTCTTCACAAATTTCATTGGCATAAAGTGAAATTTCCCGTTTTTCTTCCGAACCGATAATTATTTCCTGAGAATCTGATTTCCGATGAAACCGTTTGATACCAAAAGAACAAACGGCGCTAATAACCGCAATCGGCAAACTGACAAACGCAAGGGGGATGCTGCCGACCAGCAGAAGCGAAGACACTTTGGACATGGTTGTATGTTCCTTTGAGGTGACATACACAAGATTAAAAGGGCTGAATAAAATATCTGAAAATTTTTCATCGGAAACAATTCCGAATACTTTCGTGCTGACCTCTGTAAAAACATCTTGCTCATCCGTTTTAAGTTGCTTTTTGATCCGCTCCGCTTCATCGTCAAACATATCATTAATGCAAGGGAGCTGCTCACTAAAAAAGTGATTCCAAGCGGAAGAAACGAAATCGGGTAGTTTGTCTGCGGTATCCCTGACATTTTGCGCATTATTAAGACCGTCAAAAATATTTGCGATAATGTTCCCGTTGTACTCACGCATTGAATTAATAAGCGGTGATTTTACATTTCCGTTTATAAAAATCTGTGCCATATGGCACAAGGATTCCGATTTTTCCCTGACATCTGTTTCCTTCCCTTTCAGGGTTTCGATGGCTTCATCAATTTGTTTTGAATCTACATCAATGAGTTTTTTTACTTCCGATAAAGTGTCTATTATCCTTGTCACACATACGCCGAGAATTTGATCGCAAGAAATTTTATGATATTGCGCAATATTGGGGATAAGTTTTTTTTCCCAAAAGGTATAAAGTTCGTCGCTGCTGTCAGCAAATATATCCGGGAGAGATTCAAAACTTTGCCGTAAAATAGCATTAATGCTGTCTCTTAGAATCTTATAGTCGTCCGCGCTGACAAAACCGGTATTCGCAACGGCGATTGCCAAACGTTTTTTTCCAATAATAGGCGAAGCTATTTTGCTTATAAATGCTTTCTCATTAATGCTGAACGCGCCCAACGCATTCACCGCGAAAAATGCAAAGTCAAATTCAGCGTTTTCGGCTTCCCATAAATCTCCGTCTTCTATTTTTTCTGAAAACAAGAGTAGCGCGTCAGCTTTTTCCAAAGCGTCACATGGAAGTATAATCTGCGCGTTAACCGATTCGTTTGTATCAGCTTCAAGTTTTGAATAGAGCTTTTGAAGCGCGACATCAATATCTTCAACAGATGCTGTAGTATCGTGCGAAAACCGAATGGCAATATTCTTGCGGACATAAGCCAAACGGTCAGCATCCAAAAAGCGGTAACCAAACGCGGTGTTAAGTACATTGACCGTATCCTTTAAGTTGCTTAACCCAATGACTGCTATGGTTCGTTTCTCATTTCTTTTTGTTTTTACGCTTTGTAAACTACGTAGTGCATTTCCAAGCGGAATGGAATTTGTTTGGTCAAGAAGCGCCGCGCCTTCATCAAGGACAAAATTAACATCGTATAACATAAATATACCCTCCTTTATTCCATAACCTTGACAATCTGTTCGGTTCGCCGGAACAGTTCATCATCGGTCAGTAGTGTAACGCCTTTGGGGATAGTTTTGCCGGTGCATCGATAATATTTTTCAGATTGGGCAAAAACATCAAGTGCCTCAATCCGTTTAGGGAGGATAGGATGACTATTCAAAAATTCCGCATACTTCCCAATAACATTTCGCTGAAGCGTTTGCCGTGCGGTTTTAACATACTGGTCTGCGTTCAAATTTATCCTTTCATTCTCTCCTAATCGAACCCCTGCCATGCCAAGTTCCAGCTTTAGTAGTGTGTTTTTAGCTGTTTCGAGGTTTTCGCAACAGATTAATCCCGCGCGGTCCGCAGAAATTTCAGAACGCCGTATCCAAGAATTAAGCGGCAAAGTAACTGCGGAACTTAACGCTGGGCCAACTACTGGAACAAGCTGCGCCATATTGCCGAACATGGATGCCGCGGTATGGTATATCACATGACCGAGCGCAAGATGACCACACTCATGACCGAGGATGAAAGTCTGCTCATCTTTTCCATATACTGTTGGAATCATACTGCTTATTGCCACGAAAGCAAATTCTTCCGACCCACAGGTACACGCGTTTATGCCCGGAAGACTTCCTGTCACAATTGTGTATGGAATCGGTATTCCAAGAGTCCTTGAACAATGCCGGATTATTTTATACATTTCCGGTGAAGAACTGCCGTCAATATGTACTCCCTGCGCAAGATTTAATCCCCATGTGGCATCAATACTCACTTGAACGAAAGACTTAAAGACTTTATTGATGACCGGATTATCAAGTGTTTTGATAATCATAGCGTCAATAGGATGAGCAAAATCCCGATCACGCAAATACTCGTTGTCTTTAGAAACAATAAAAGATTCTCCATGAAATACGGGGCATTCGACTTTTTTTAATGTTGCTACCATAATTTTTTCTCCTTTTTTATTAATATTCGGCTCGCTTTCCGCTGAGCGCATTTACATTATCGCCTATTAAGAAAGTTTATGTGTCGCATTGAGTTTGACAAAATCACCCTGTGCTAAAAAATGGTTCTTCTCCGAATTCACAAAGAGCATCGTCAATTAAAAATTTATCAAACATTTTTTCTTGTAAAAAATATTTTATAATAATATCCAGTTTTTTGTTAATCCGTAGAGAATAACCCGCTAAATGCAGAAGTTCTTCTGTTTCGATGACAGTAAGTTTAAGACCTAACGCCATGATTAGAATGTTCTTTTTATTTGGAAGGTCTCCCGCGTTTCTGGGATTTCTTATTCGGGAAAATGTTTGACGGGAAATCCCTATGTCGTTGTAAAAATCCGCGTCTGTTTCATATTCGCTTCTGTCTATGAATTCGAAAAGTTTTGCTGTAAAAGAATTAGCAAACCGTGTACCATCTTCAATTTTACTATTCAAAATGCTTTTTACAAACGGTGTGGCCCCTATTAAATATGCTCCAGCAATTATGGAAGAAGTGGAATCCGGT
>Ga0209628_10003768_pt1 | contig 10744 bp, 11 predicted proteins | sample TergutCu122P4_FD_187285 | JGI IMG/M metagenome (GOLD analysis project Ga0209628, IMG submission 187285) | Cubitermes ugandensis P4 segment gut microbial communities from Kakamega Forest, Kenya - Cu122 P4 (SPAdes) (version 2) | ecosystem: Host-associated > Arthropoda: Insects > Digestive system... | reverse complement strand
ACGAAGAACAGGCATAAGAGAGACGCAGTGCGCTCAGGAGACGCGAGGCGCTCAGGAGACGCGAGGCGCTCAGTGCCGCGCGCGCCTATGTCGGCCAATACTCCGCGACACCGGAGACAGATAAGAATGCTTCTCAAAAGCATTAATTTTCTTTTCGCATCCGACCCTTTATTGCCCGGCCAAAAGATGCAAATCTAGAACCGTGTTGGCGTTCAACGAAAGCTTTCAGACCAAGGGTCTGGGGGCAAGGAAGGGCAGGTTCTGTCGAGACACGTCCGTGAACAGACCAGGCAACTCCAACATGCAAATCGACGGACGTTGACGCTAAGGAGATCTTACGTGCGCGCACTCAAGACCACCACCATCGCCCTGCTTGTGGCATCACTCCCGCTCTCTATCCTGCCTGCATCCGCCGCGCCGCTCATGTCGGCGGCGCCCACTTCAAAAGTGACATCTCTGCCAATCGAACAGGTTCAGCATCGCGGCGGCGGCCGTGGTGGACATTTCCATGGCGGCCATGGCCATGGCGGCGGTGCTGGCGCGCTGATCGGCGGCCTCGCTGTCGGTGCCCTGATTGGCGGAGCCATTGCCGCAGGTCAGGCCAACCAGGCCGCCCAGGAGCATCAGGCGTATTGTGCGCAACGCTACCGCTCGTATGATCCCGCCAGCGACACGTTCATGGCCCGCGACGGAATGCGGTATCCCTGTCAGTAATGGCGCTTGGCGGCTGTCTCTGCAACCAGGAGACAGCCGCCGACCACAGACTCACAACTTTGCAGTGGGCGTTTCCGTCGCCACGCGACAAGCAGCCGGGGTCAGCTGCAAGAATGAACCTCGCATCGCCAGATTTATGCGGCCTGCAAGTTCCAAGTCACGGCTTATCCAAGTGACGGCTTGCACCCGTGAGGTACAGTTCCACACCTTCGACGATTTGGGCGAAAGGTTGTGACGATCCCAGGTGGCTGCCGCCCTACCGCAAAGCTGCATTTCCGTGCTAAGCTCAAACGCTGGCGTTCATCAGGCTTCGGCCGTGGACAGCTTGCAACCGCGTAAATTGCAGCCGGAAGAAGCTTGCGGCGCGGAACAGTATGAAAACCGGGGGGCAAACCTTATAGGGAGGCTTGCTATGTTGCGTTCAAAGTTGGCGCTCATCGCTACGATGATGCTTCTCTCGATGGGTTTCGCTCTCTATCCTCAAGCCCCTGCCAATGCTGCCAAGTTCTGTGCGCAATTGAGAGGCGCGAAAGCCTCAGGACAACCTGATTGCTCATTTTCGACGCTGGATGCCTGTCGCGATCGCGTAAAGCACAGGGGCGGCGGACACTGCTACAAATTGACCCACTAAGCAGCGGTGAGCTCGAAGCTGCGGTGAGCTCGCCTGTGCGCTGCACGCTTGCCGTCTCCGTTAGCGGCGCCGGGCGCCATTGAGCGCGCCATCGCCGGCGGCGAGCACCGGTGCCCGCATGGCCGAGTTCATGCGCCAGCGTCATCCACGTCGCGCCGCTTGCCCTCTCCCTGCCAAGTCCTTCCTGCCCATGTCCTCCCTGTTCAAGTCCTCCCTGTTCAAGTCCTCAATCCAGGGACAATTAGGCGCGAGATGAAGCGCGCCGATCTGGCCGTACAGCGCCTCGGCATCGCCAAAGTGGATCAGGCCAAAATTGTCGGCGCCATCGTCACGGCTGATGCCTGCGGGATAACGGCCCAGCGCCGCGCTATCCTGTCATCACGCTGACCTATTTCCGGTCGAAGATGAAGCGGCGTCTCGCCGCATCAGCCCTTTGCTTCCGGGATCATCGATCGCCGCAAACCAGGTGCTTGGGGTGGCATCGTACGATTTTTTGCAAATCGTCCAGCACCTTGCCTTAGCCCAACGTGGACAATGCCGTCACAAGCGGCATTGGAGCCTGGCTTCAGATATTGTGAAAGAAAGCAAGACTGAGTACACAGCTTCGACTGCGAGCAGTTTTTCAGACTTTCCTTGGGCAATATTTAAAGGAAACTAAAGAGATGAAACGACCCACCTCCGTCAGCGTAATAGCGTGGATACTGATTGTGATGTCAGGTATCTCCCTGGTCACCAGCACATTCACCCTCAACAACCCAATTGCAAGAGAAACAGCAACAGAAATAATGGCGAAGAGTCTCATTCCGATTCCACTTCAGTTTGTGATGCTGTACGCAGGCCTTCTGATTACTGTTGTGTCCGGGATAGCCATGCTCAAGAGGCAGAACTGGGCGCGACTCCTCTACGTGTTTTGGGGCGCCATGGGTTTCATGATTAGCGTTCTGACATCTCCGATGAAGCCAATGATGATTCCTGGGATCATCTTCTTCCTGGTCGTCGCGTTCTTCCTTTTCCGTCCGAAAGCAAATGAGTACTTCTCAACGCGAGATACTTTAGACGATGCGAAAAGTGTCTAGCATCATATTCAAGGTCATCGCTGGCTTCTTCTTTTACGGAGCCAGCTTACTGGCGTTCGTCAGCGAGCCGCAAACAGGCGTGACAGGCGTTAAACTGACCATCTTGATTGGATTTTCGATCCCCGCTGTTGTAGCCCTATGTGTCGGCCTCGCATTGACCCGCTTCCGTAACTGGAAGCGAGACACTGGCATTGTGCTCCTCAGCGCATCGGGCACTACAGCATCCGTCGTCCTCACATTCGTCTGCATGCTCATGACGGAAGAGTTCCGGGCGATGATGAAGCCGGATACCTTGACGCTCTTTAGCGACTACCTGACAGGAGGTGGGGCCATCGTTGGTTTTGCTGGCTTGGGCTGGATACTTTTAAGGGCAAATGGGGAAAGAGCCGAACCGCATTGGGCTGAATACTTTTAGGCGAATGAGGAAAGGGCCGAACAGAATGCTGCACGCCAGTGAGCTTTAACGTCAGGCATCGCAAGCGGCCTGAGTTCAACCACGAGGACATTCCCAGCCCGGCAAGCAAGCGAAGCCCGCGTTGAGCAAAGCGAAGTCCGGGCTACGCTCGCCAACCAAAGCTCGCCAACTAAATCCTCTGGGCGCTCGTGACACAATGCAAACGGAGATTACTTGATGCTCTTCGCCAACGTCCGTTTCACCACCTATGCCCTTGCGGCCCTCATTTGCGCAGCCCTGTCCGGTCCGGTCGCGGCTGTCGAGTTCGCCGTGGCCCGGATCATCGTTCCGTTCCAGAACAGCGGCGAGACGACTGACATCATCTCCGGCACATTGGCACAGGAAATGGTCAAAGCACTAATGATGGCACCGTGATCGTTGAGAATAAGCCGAGCGTCGACACCGATGACGGTTATGTCGTCGTCAATGTCACGCCGGACCGCGAGGCGCCCGCAACGGTGACTTTCGCGCATGCGGTAAATCCCAACCTGCCCGCGAGGCAGCCTTCCAATATATACAAAGACTTGTTCGCGCCAGTGTCGCTGATCGCGCGTTCGTTCAATGTGGTGGTGGTGAACCCGAAATCCGGCATAAACTCGATTGCCGATCTCATCGCTGCTGCCAGGGCGAAGCCCGGCGCAGTCAAATATGGCACCTTCGGTCCCGGCACCTCGGCACACCTCGCCGGTGAGCTGTTCAACGAACTTGCCGGTGTGAAGCTTATCCCGGTGCATTATAGGGGCGCAGAGCCGGCAGTCATGAACCTGCTCAACGGCGCCATCCAGGTGACGTTTACCACCGTTGCCAGCGCCCGCCCGTTCATCCAGAGCGGCCAATTGAAAGCTCTGGCCGTTACTTCGGCGGCGCGCACACCAGCATTCCCAGACGTACCGACGGTCGCCGAGGCCGGTGTGCCCAACTATGCCGCCGAAAGTTGGTATGGGCTATTCGTACCCGCCGAAACCTCCGCGGATGCAATCACCCTTTTGAATAAGGCTGCCGGCAAGGCAATCCAGACGCCGGCCTTCGATGAGTTCGTCGGAAATGAAGGCCTGATCGTGGACGGCGCGCCGATCAACCTTGTGCGGGGCGAAGAGGAGCGCTGGCGCAACCTTGTGGCCGGCATCAAGGTCAAATAAGCGAGCTCACGTTCTCGTCAGCCCATTGCTTCCAGATCGTCGATCATGCCGGCGATCACGTTCAGTCCGCCGTCCCAGAATTTCGGGTCCTTGGCATCGAGTCCGAACGGACGGAGCAACTCGGAATAATGCTTGGTGCCGCCTGCGGCGAGCATCTCCAGATAGCGTTCGGCAAAGCCTTCCGCAGCATTCTCGTAGACGGCGTAGAGCGAGTTCACGAGACAATCGCCGAATGCATAAGCGTAGACATAGAACGGCGAATGGATGAAGTGCGGGATGTACATCCAATAGTTCTCATATCCCGCCTTGATCTCGATCGCCGGTCCAAGGCTCTCGCCCTGCACAGACAGCCAGATCTCACCAAGACGCTCGGCGGTGAGCTCGCCATCCCTACGCTCTGTGTGCACCTTGCGCTCGAAGGAATAGAACGCGATCTGCCGCACCACGGTGTTGATCATGGCCTCGACCTTGCCAGCGAGCAGCGTCTGCCGCTGTTTGGCCTTTTTGGTCTCTGCAAGCAGCCGCTTGAAGGTCAGCATCTCGCCAAACACGCTCGCCGTCTCCGCCAGGGTCAACGGCGTCGGCGCCATCAGCGCGCCGTTCCCGGCGGCGAGCACCTGGTGTACGCCATGACCGAGTTCATGTGCCAACGTCATCACGTCGCGCGACTTGCCCTGATAATTCATCAGCACATAGGGGTGCGCCGAAGGCGTAGTCGGATGTGAGAACGCCCCTGGCGCCTTGCCGGGGCGCACCGGTGCGTCGATCCAGCGTTCGTTGAAGAAACGTTCGGCGATCTCTGCCATTTTTGGCGAGAAGCCGCGATAGGCGGTCAGCACCATATCCTTTGCTTCCGGCCAGGCGATACTGTCGGTCGCAGCAAAGGGCAGCGGCGCGTTGCGGTCCCAGTGGGCCAGTCGCTTCTTCTTGAACCAGCGCGCCTTCAGCGCGTAGTAGCGGTGCGACAATTTTGGATAGGCCGCGCGCACGGATGCGACGAGCGCATCAATCACTTCAGGTTCGACGCGGTTGTTGAGATGGCGCGAATCAGCGACGTCCTTGAAGCCGCGCCAGCGATCCGAGATGTCCTTGTCCTTGGCGAGCGTATTGGTGATCAGCGCGAAGGTGCGCTCATTGGCCTTGAAAGTTTTTGCCAATGCTTCCGCCGCCGCCTTGCGCTTGGCGCCGTCGCGGTCCTGCAGAAGATTGAGCGTCGGCTCGATTGCAAGCTCCTTTGCGCCGACCTTGAAGCGCAGGCTCGATATGGTCTGGTCGAACAGCCTGTTCCAGGCGGAATAGCCGGTCTGCGCCTTTTCCAGAAAGAGCTGCTCGAGCCTGTCCTCGAGCTGATACGGCTTCTCCTTGCGCAAGTCCTCGATCCAGGGACGATAATGCGCAAGCTCCGGCGCCTGCATCGCACGCGCCAGGATATCGTCGTCGATGCGGTTGAGTTCGAGCGTGAAGAACAAGAGATGCGTGGAAGCTGCCGTCAGCCGTTCGGAAACGTCGCCATAGAACTTGGAGATCGCGGGATCGACACTGTCGCCGGCATGGACGAGACCAGCATAGGAACCGAGCCTCCCCGCGAGATCGTCGATCGCCTCATAACGCCGCACAGCCTCCGCAAGCCATTTTCCACCGTCTTCGCCGGCCGTGCCTGCCGCGAGCTTGCCCCTGTAGGCGGCCTCAAACGCCACACACTCAGCAGCCAATCCGTTGAGGTCGCGCGACACTTCCGGTGCGTCGATCCCGGAATAGAGATCGGTCAGGTTCCATTCCGGCAAATTCCCGATCACGTTTGCGGATTTTCTTGCGGACTTTTTTGGCGCCTTGCCGGAGGCTCTCGATTTAGGAGCGACTTTTTTCGTGTTTTGCTTGCGAAGAGCGGACGTTTTGCGAAGAGCAGACGTCTTGCGAAGAGCAGACATCTTGCGAAGAGCAGACATCTTGCGAAGAGCAGACTTGGAGCGCGAAGTCATCTTGCGGAATACCTGTGTTCTACGGTGACAATGCGACGAGATCGGCAGGATTTAAGAGTGCGTTAATCGGCATCGGCGAGAGTGCCCCGATTCGGGACAGATAGTTGTAGCGCGCAGGAAACACCATGGCTGCCAGTATTTTGATTGTCGACGACGATGCCGTGCAACGCCGATTGGTTGAAAACATGGTGCAGAAATGCGGCTATGAAACCATCCTCGCAGATTCCGGCGACGCCGCGATCGCCGCCTTGACGTCCCCAGACGCGCCAACCATCGACGCCGTTGTGCTGGATCTCGTGATGCCGGGGCTCGATGGTATGGGAGTGCTGGATAAGATCCGGGAAGCGGGCCTGGGCGTGCCGGTGATCGTGCAGACCGCCCATGGTGGCATCGACAACGTGATCTCGGCGATGCGCGCGGGCGCACAGGACTTCGTGGTCAAACCTGCCGGCATGGAGCGGCTGCAGGTGTCATTGCGCAATGTGCTCAACACCTCGGCACTCAGGGGCGAGTTGCAGCGCATCCGCCACAGCCGCGACGGACGGCTGACCTTTTCCGACATCATTACGCGATCCGAGGCGATGACACACACCATGCGTACCGCGCAGAAGGCCGCGGGCTCATCGATCCCCGTGCTGATCGAGGGCGAGTCCGGTGTCGGCAAGGAATTGTTCGCACGCGCAATCCACGGCAGCGGCGAGCGCAAGTCAAAGCCGTTCATCGCGGTCAATTGCGGCGCGATCCCGGACAATCTCGTGGAATCGATCCTGTTCGGCCATGAGAAAGGCGCCTTCACGGGCGCAACCGAACGCCATCTGGGGAAGTTCGCCGAGGCTCATGGCGGCACGCTGTTCCTGGACGAAGTCAGCGAACTGCCGCTGACCGCGCAGGTCAAAGTGCTGCGGGCGCTGCAGGAAGGCGCGGTGGAAACGGTTGGCGGCCGCAAACCCGTGAAGGTCGATGTGCGCATCATCTCCGCGACCAATCGCAACTTGCTGGAGCGGGTGAAGCAGGGCCAATTCCGCGAAGACCTGTTCTACCGTCTGCACGTGCTGCCGATGACAATCCCGCCACTGCGGGCGCGCCGCGAGGACATTCCGCATCTCCTGCGGCATTTCCTGTCGCGCTTTGCCGCCGAAGAGAACCGCCCGATCGACGGGATCAGCGGCGAAGCGGTGGCCCATCTATCGTGGCTTGATTGGCCCGGTAACATCCGCCAGCTCGAAAACGCGGTCTATCGCGCAGTGGTGATGAACGATGGCGGTCAATTGGGCCTTGACGATTTCCCATTGCTCGGGCCGCAGCGTGTGACGGATTCTGCCATGCCGCCCCTGGTGCTGGAGTCGGCGGCGCTGTTCCCAGCGCCCACCATGGTGCCAGGTAATGAGATACCGATAGCGCCGCTGCCATCCGCTGGGATGTTGACCATGCTCACCAGCACGGGAGAGGTCCGGCCTTTGGAAGACATGGAGAATGAGATCATCCGCTTTGCCATCTCGCATTATCGCGGCCAGATGTCCGAGGTGGCTCGTCGCCTCAAAATCGGCCGCTCGACGCTCTATCGCAAGCTGGATGAGGCCTGTGCGCCGGGCCAAGACAACAAGAACAGCAGCAAGAACGACAGCAAGACCGGTGCGGAGGCGCAATAGAGCATTTTGTGCCGAAGTGGGAATGGGTTGGGCGCAACAAAATCTTCAAAACAAGAGCACCCTGCCGATCCACTTCGATCGGGAAGTGCCCTGGATCCGCCCTCCCCTGGATGCATCTTGGCCTTCAAATCGGCCCTTCGCGGCGCGCCGCCTGTCGACGCGGATGCCGAACCCGTGCGCCCGCTGCCGCAATGAGCGCGTTCAGCGAAGCCAGGAATCGAGAAAAAGTATCGAGAAAAAGTATCGAGAAAAAGTATCGAGAAAAAGTATCGAGAAAAAGTATCGAGAAAAAGTCTGGTGTCACCCAAGGAACGGCTGTGTGGCCTCGTCTTATCTCCCGAGCAACCATGCTCTGGGGCGAGATTATGAGCGACATTCCCAAAACTGAACCGTGGCCAAAAAACGACAGGCGCAGGCAAAGCGAATGGCGGATGCGCACTATCCGTTGCAAAGAGGCTTCCTTGAAGTCAGTTTGCCGTGAGTTGTCCCGGGTGGCGTTGGCTGGAAAGGCGGCTGAAGCATCGTTTCCGAAAGGTGGATACCAGTTTTCGGACAAAATGATGCGAGACAAAGGTATCCAAGGACCGCATACGAATCACGTGCGGCCCGCAACTTTCGCGAGGCTGGCATAACTGCTAGACAGGAACGAAACTGCTCAGGCAGTTTACCCGGGGGTGTAACAGATGCGTAACCGTTTTAACAACGGGACAGGCTTTGACCGTGTGCTGATGACGGTCGCGGCGACCTTCCTCACAGTATCGGCAGCCTCGGCGCCAGCCCAGGAGGTCCGCAGTGGTACCCCCGAGACAGCGATCCAGCGCCTCAAGCCTGCGGACGGGCCCGCCGCCGACTCCAAGCGGGACGCCACCGTTTCGGAAGCAGCGAAGGACGAGGCCAGAGGCCCAGCCAAGACAGAGCCTGACCAGACTGGCGCTACGCAGGCACCAGGAGGGACTTCCGACGTAGCGGCAACCCCGACGACCGGTTCGCCCGCGACTGCTGCCAACGCAGCAGCCCCTGCGGCGGAAGCTCCAAAAGACGTCGCGAAGGAGCCCGCTGCAGAACCCGCGAAGGCGGCAAGCAGTGTTCCCGCTGAGGATCAGCCCGTTGCTGATCGGCTCAAGGACCTTCTGGGCGCAAAGGACGCACGGTATCTCGACCGCAAGAACCAACGCGCAGCAGTCGAGAAGTTCTACAGCGCCCGCGCTTTCGGTCCGGTCTGGACGCAGGCGGGCCAGCTCTCCACCGCCGGCAAAGGCGTGATCGCACGGCTGAAAGATGCGGCGTCCGACGGCCTCGATCCGGCGGCTTATCCGGTGCCGGATTTTGCCGCGGCGACCACGACGGATGCGCTCGCGGATGCCGAGCTCAAGCTCACGGCCAGCGTGTTGGACTATGCGCGCCACGCGCAGAGCGGCCGGATGCACTGGTCTCAGGTCAGCCCGGATATCGAGTATCCTCTGCATCCGATTGACCCGAACGAGGTGCTGGCCAATGTCTCGACGGCGCAGGACGCCTCCGCAGCGCTTGAGAGCTACAACCCACCACACAAGCTTTATAAGGAACTGAAGGCGAAGTTGGCCGAATTGCGGGGTGAGGCCGACGGCCCGGTGATCGCGATTGCGGACGGCCCAGCCCTGAAATACGTGCCTGCCCGCGGCAAGAAGCCCGAGGTGGTGGTGGAAGATCCGCGAGTGCCGCAGCTTCGCGCCAAACTTGGCATTGCCGGCAATCCCGATGATACCCGCTACGACGCAGCGCTTGCCGAAGCCGTGCGCAAATTCCAGAACAGTGCCGAGTTGAGGACCACTGGTATTCTCGACGACAAGACCGTGAAGGCGCTGAACAGTCCGAAACGCGACAAGCAGATTGATGTCGTGCTGGCCAACATGGAGCGCTGGCGCTGGTTACCGCGCGACCTCGGCGCGTCGTCAGTCGGCGACGCCTACGTCATTCTCAACATTCCCGACTACTCGTTGAAGGTGATGCAACGGGGCGAACAGGTCTGGACCACGCGGGTGGTGACGGGCAAGCCGGGCAAGGCCACGCCCTTGCTGACCGAGACGATGAAGTACATCACGATCAACCCGACCTGGAACGTGCCGCCGTCCATCATCTACAACGAATATCTGCCGGCATTGCAGCAGGATCCGACGGTGCTTAGCCGCATGGGATTGCGTCTCGAACAAAACCGCGATGGTTCGGTGCACGTTTCGCAGCCGCCGGGCGAACGCAACGCGCTCGGTCGCATCCGCTTCAACTTCCCGAACAAGTTCTTGGTCTATCAGCACGACACGCCGGACAAGCATCTGTTTGCCAGGGACGAGCGCGCTTTCAGCCATGGTTGCATGCGAGTGCAGAATCCGGATCAATACGCGTCGGTGTTGTTGAACATTACCATGCCGGGAGAGCGCTACACGCCGGAGAGAATCCGCAGCATGTACGGCACAAACGAGAGGGACCTGAAATTCCCGACGCCAATCCCCGTGAACATCACCTACCAGACAGCGTTCGTTGACGATGCGGGCAAGTTGCAATTCCGCAGGGACGTCTATGGGCGCGATGCGACCATGATCTCTCTCATGAAGAACAACCGTGGCAAGGACCTGGAGACCGTGATTGCCCACTCGCAGCCGAACTATCGCGCCAAGCTGCCGACTAACCTGGGCTTAGGCAGTCCCGGTGGCTTCCCGGGACCCTCGGCACCCTCGTCGGGACCCTCGTTCTTCGAGCGGCTGTTCGGACCACCGACCCCGCCGCCAACCGCCCAGGTTGGCCGGCGTCCACAGCACGTTACCCGCTGAGGCGATTTCAGAAAGATTCTTTGAGCGCGATTCGAATCGGATCGCGCTCTTTTCTTTGTTGGGGCATGGTAAGCAGACAATGCATGGGCAAGCCCACGCACGCGCCGGGGCGGACGCGAACCCAGCTTCCCCCCACAACCCACCACAACCTGCGGCGCGGACAGATTCGCTTGGTTGCGACGAGGCCATGCTGGCGATTTTTCGCCACAGTTGGCCACTAAGATGCTGCTTGGCTTCGTATTTGACTTGGGGGCAGGAGGGTAAATTTCTCCTTTACCCTTCCTGCTTTAGAAGACGT
>Ga0209628_10003767_pt1 | contig 10744 bp, 8 predicted proteins | sample TergutCu122P4_FD_187285 | JGI IMG/M metagenome (GOLD analysis project Ga0209628, IMG submission 187285) | Cubitermes ugandensis P4 segment gut microbial communities from Kakamega Forest, Kenya - Cu122 P4 (SPAdes) (version 2) | ecosystem: Host-associated > Arthropoda: Insects > Digestive system >... | reverse complement strand
CCTTGGTCAGGGTGAAGAAAATTCATCGGCGCCGCAATCCAATTTTCCACACCATTCTTTCGGGCGCCGAAGTGTTCAATTCCGTCGGACTGCTGGGCGAAGCGAATGTACTGGCCTTGCTGCAGAAGCAGGTTCCGGGCGTCATGGATGTCTATTTTTCGCATGGCGGCTGCGGCTTTTACCACGGGGTGATCAAGCTCGCCCAGCAACGGGCTGGCTGGGCGAAGCAGGCGCTGATGGCGGCGTTTGCCGCCTTTCCGCCGCTGAAGATCGTGACCGTGGTTGATGAGGACGTCGACATCAGAAATGCCGCCGACGTGGAATGGGCGATGGCCACGCGGTTGGACCCGAAACGGGGCGTCATGGTGATCGAAAATGTTTTCGGCCACGGCCTCAATCCGGGGTTTCCCGATTATCTCGGCAGCAAGATCGGTTTCGACGCAACGCGGCCGTTTCCGCACACGCCCAACTACACGCGAGCGAAAGTCAAAGAAGTCGACCTGCAAGGGTTCGATATAGACATTCCCGCGCTGCGGCGAGCATGAGCCGTCACGCCTTGCGATAAACCTCCGCGCCGGACTGGACGAATTCAGCGGCTTTCTGTTCCATTCCCTTTTCCAGCGCCTGCGCTTCGGAGACGCCTTGCGCGGCGGCAAAGTCGCGCACATCCTGGGTGATTTTCATGGAGCAGAAATGCGGGCCGCACATGGAGCAGAAGTGCGCGAGCTTGGCGCCTTCCTGCGGCAGCGTTTCGTCGTGGAAGGCGCACGCCTTGTCGGGATCAAGGCCGAGATTGAATTGATCTTCCCAGCGGAATTCGAAGCGCGCTTTCGAGAGCGCGTTGTCGCGGATCTGCGCGCCGGGGTGGCCCTTGGCGAGATCGGCGGCGTGGGCGGCGATCTTGTAGGCGATGATGCCGTCCTTGACATCGTTCTTGTCGGGCAGGCCAAGGTGTTCCTTCGGCGTGACATAGCACAGCATGGCGGTGCCGAGCCAGCCGATCATGGCCGCGCCGATGGCGCTGGTGATGTGGTCGTAGCCCGGCGCGATGTCGGTGACGAGCGGGCCGAGAGTGTAGAAGGGCGCTTCCTTGCAGTGCTTGAGTTGCAGCGCCATGTTTTCCCGGATGAGGTGCATGGGCACATGGCCGGGACCTTCGATAATGGTTTGCACTTCGTGCTTCCAGGCGATTTCCGTCAGCTCGCCCAGGGTTTCGAGTTCGCCCAGTTGCGCCGCGTCGTTGGCGTCGTGCACCGAGCCGGGCCGCAGGCCGTCGCCGAGCGAGAAGGTGACGTCATACGCCTTCATGATTTCGCAGATGTCCTCGAAATGCGTGTAGAGAAAATTCTCCCGGTGATGCGCCAGACACCACTTGGCGAGAATGGAGCCGCCGCGCGAGACGATGCCGGTCATGCGCCGCGCGGTCATCGGAATGTAGCGCAGCAAGATGCCGGCATGAATGGTGAAGTAATCGACGCCCTGCTCGGCCTGCTCGATCAGCGTGTCGCGGAAAATCTCCCAGGTCAGTTCCTCGGCCTTGCCGTCCACCTTTTCCAGCGCCTGATAGATCGGCACCGTGCCGATGGCGACGGGGGAATTGCGCACGATCCATTCGCGCGTTTCGTGAATGTTCTTGCCGGTGGATAAATCCATCACCGTATCGCCGCCCCAGCGAATGGCCCAGGTCATCTTTTCGACTTCTTCCTGAATACTGGAGCCGAGCGCGGAATTACCAATGTTGGCGTTGATTTTCACCAGAAAATTGCGGCCGATAATCATCGGCTCGGCTTCCGGGTGATTGATGTTCGCCGGAATCACGGCGCGGCCGCGCGCCACTTCATCGCGCACGAATTCAGGCGTGATGATGGGCGGAATCGCCGCGCCGAAGGATTCACCCGCGTGCTGGCGCAACAACAATTCGGAGAGGCCCTCGCGCGTCTGGTTTTCGCGGATGGCGACGAACTCCATCTCCGGCGTGACGATGCCGCGGCGCGCATAGTGCATTTGCGAAACATTCATGCCCGCCTTGGCGCGGCGCGGCTTGCGTTTCAGATCGAAGCGCACAGTCTCCAGCGCCGGATCGGCCTCGCGCTTGCGGCCATAGGCGGAAGAAAGCTGCGCCAGATCCTCGCTATCGCCGCGCTCCGCGATCCACTGCCCGCGCAAGGGCGGCAACCCTTTGCGGATGTCGATCTTCGCCTGCGGATCGGTGTAAGGGCCGGAAGTGTCATAGACAAAAATTGGCGCATTGCGCTCGCCGCCCATCGCGGTGGGCGTATCCGACTGGCTGATCTCGCGCATCGGCACGCGAATGTCCGGGCGGCTGCCGGTGACATACACCTTGCGCGAGCGCGGCAGCGATTTGATGGCCGCCGCATCGACATGGGCGGCTGATGCGGCAAATTGATCCTTGGCGTTCATGAGGCTCCTTCAAGCGGGCATCGCCCGCGAATAATCGAAGCAGGGAAACCGTGCGCGGGCAAAACAGGGAAGCGGAGAAGGCGGCGGCTGACGCTTCCCTGCCTCGGCATGACCCGTACAGGTTCGAGGGTGTCCTCTCAGCCGGCCCCACATCGTCCGGCACCCCTAGCTGACCCGGGAAACTAGCCTAAAGCGGGCAGGAAGGCAAGCCGGACGGGAGTCAGGCATCAGCGGGCCGTCCCGCGATGCCAAACTTTCATCCCGGCCAAGGCGAAACAGGGAGTGGGTTAAAATTCAGACGGTTTCGCATGCATTCCATATAGCATTAGAATTTGCTAATATTCGCCAATATCGCCACGGAGTCATCATGAACCTGGAACAAGCCCGCTTTAACATGGTCGAGCAGCAGATCCGTACCTGGCAGGTGCTCGACGAGGATGTGCTCGATGTGCTGTTGAATATCAAGCGCGAGGATTTTGTGCCGCCGGCCTGCCGCAAGCTGGCTTATACCGAGGCGGTGATTCCTCTCGGGCACGGCGCGCACATGCTGCCGCCGGCGCTGGAAGCGAAGCTGTTGCAGGCGCTGGCATTGCGCAAATCGGACAAGGTGCTGGAGATCGGCACGGGTTCCGGTTACATGGCGGCCTTGCTCGGCGCGCGCAGCGATCATGTTTATACGGTCGAGATCGAGCCGGCGCTGGCGGCAAAGGCGCGCCAGCATCTGGAGCGCGCGTGCGCCGACAACGTGACGGTGATCGAGGGCGATGGCGCGCAGGGCTGGCCGGCGCAGGCGCCTTATGACGTGATCCTGCTCTCCGGCTCGGTGCCGGAAATTCGATCGGCGCTGCTGGCGCAATTGAAAACCGGTGGCCGCCTGCTGGCGGTGGTCGGCGCAACGCCGCTGATGCAGGCGCGGCTGGTCACGTGCGTGGCGGAGAGCAAGTTTCAGAGCGTGAATCTGTTCGAGACGGAAATTCCGCGCCTGCGCAATGTGCCAGAGCGGGGCCAGTTCGTTTTTTAGGCGATCCGAATAACCGCCCCGCCTCATGAAAAAGCGCTTGCTCCTGTTTTTCCTGCTGCTGATTGGCGTGCCGGCGTTCGGCGCCGATCTGTTGCAGGTGTACCGCGACGCGCTCGAATACGACGCCCAGTACGCTTCGGCGCGGGCGGCGCATGATGCCGGTCAGGAAAAGCTGCCGCAGGCGCGCGCGGGGCTGCTGCCATCCGTCTCGGCTTCAGCCAATACGACGTGGAACGAGACCAACTTCAAGGCGCGCGCGCCGGGCGCGCCGAAGATGGAAAACCACTACAACACCCACGGCTACCAGATCACCCTGACCCAGCCGATTTTCCGCTGGCAGAACATCGAGCAGTATGGTCAGGGCAAGCTGGCGGTGGCGCAGGCGGACGCGCTTTTCGTTCAGGCCGGACAGGAGTTGATCCTGCGTGTGGCGCAGGTCTACTTCGACGTATTGCTGGCGCAGGATGGCCTCGATCTCGCGCAGTCGCAGAAAAAAGCCATCGCCGAGCAACTGGAGGCGGCCAAGCATAATTTTGATGTCGGCGCCGCCACCATCACCGACACCCACGAAGCGCAAGCGCGTTACGACCTTGCCACGGCGCAGGAACTGACTGCGCAGAACGATCTGGAAATCAAGCGCGAAGCCCTGCGCCAGGTGGTTGGCACGGTGCCCGCGACGCTGGCCCCTCTGCGTCGCCAGGTGCGGTTGCAGCGCCCGCAGCCGGACGATATGTCGAAATGGGTGGACGCCGCGGAAACCGGCAGTCCGCTCGTGCAGGCGCAGCAGGCGGCGCTGGAAATCGCCGACAAGGAAATCAGCAAGCAACGCGGCGGCCATCTGCCGACGCTTGATCTGGTCGCCACGCGCGGCCGCAGTTCGGCCACCGGCTCACTGATCTATGGCATGGGCATTCCGGCCTACGACTCGAATGCGTCTACCGTCGGCGTGCAACTCAATCTGCCGATTTTCGCCGGCGGCGCGGTGATGTCGCAAGACCGCGAGGCGGTGGCGCTACGCGAGAAAGCGCGCGCCGATCTGGACAACGCCCGGCGCAGCGCGGCATTGGGCGCGCGGCAGGCTTACCTGGGCGTGACCAACGGCATGGCGCAAGTCAACGCCTACGAGCAGGCGCTGGTATCGAGCCAGTTATCGCTTCAATCGAACAAAACGGGCTATGACATCGGCGTGCGCATCAACATCGACGTGCTCAACGCCCAGCAGCAGCTTTATGCCACCCGCCTCGATCTCGCCCGGGCGCGCTACGAAACCCTGAACGCACAGCTTCGTCTGAAAGCCGCCGCCGGCAGTCTGGGCGAGGAAGACGTTCAGGCGGTTAATGCGCTGCTGGAAAAGTAGGGCGGATAAGACCGCAGGCCTCAATCAGCGCCATCGTTTTCGCCGTCGCGCCGCGATGACGTTCGGCGAATGCTTTTCCCGCTTCGCCCATGCGTTGTCGCGCAGATTCATCAGCAAACAAAACCGCCGCTGCTTCCAGCAAATCCTCCGCTGAATCAATCTGTTTTGCCGCGCCGCAGGCGAGCGCTTCTTGGGCGGCATGGGAAAAATTGTAGGTCGAGCGGCCCATCAACACCGGGCGGCCCACGGCGCAGGCTTCGATCAGGTTTTGACTGCCGTAGTCGAGCAGGCTGCCGCCGATGAAGGCGACATCGCAGGCGGCATAGTAGGCGAAAAGCTCGCCCATGCTGTCGCCGATCAACACCTGTGTTTCCGCCGTGATCGGCGTTTCTTCGCTGCGACGCCGTACTGTGAAGCCAGACTTTGTTGCCAGCGCCGCCACATCATCGAAACGCTGCGGATGACGCGGCACGACGACCAGCAACGTATTGCCAAGCGGACGTTTCGCCAGCGCGGCGAAGATCAACGCCTCTTCGCCCTCGCGCGTGCTGGCGGCAAGCAGCACCGGGCGCGCCCCTGTTCGAGCGGGCGCAGCCCGCGTGCCGCCGTTACCCCCTCCCCCGGGGATGGGGCTAAGGGGAGGGTTCTCCATCCATTCATTTCGAGCGGGCGCAGCCCGCGAGCCACCGTCACCCCTTTCCCCGGGAAAGGGGGCGGGGGAAAGGCTCTTATCAATCCGTTTTCGCAGCGTTTCTCCGAGTGCAAGTTGCTCCGGCGGCGGCAGGATGTCGAACTTGACATTGCCGAGCACTTCGACATGCGGCGCGCCCAGGGCGCGCAAGCGGGCGGCATCGGCCTCCGTCTGCGCGGCGATGGCGGTCAGCCCTTCCAGCGCGGCGCGTGTCAGGCCGGCAAAGCGGGCGTAGCGGCGCGCCGATTTTTCCGACAGACGGGCGTTGACCAACATCAACGGCACGCCATGCTTTTGACATTCCGCAACGACATTCGGCCACAATTCGGTTTCCAGAATCACGCCGATGCCTGGCCGAAAGCGCCGCAAAAAACGCCGTACCGCAAACGGGTAATCGTAGGGCAGATACGCGCGCAGCACGCCATCGCCAAACAGTTCTTCGGATGTCCGGCGTCCGGTCGGCGTCATGTGCGTGAGCAGGATGCGCCGGCCGGGGTAGCGCGCCTTGAGCGCGGCAATGATGGGCGCGGCGGCGCGCGTTTCGCCAACGGAGACGCCGTGCAGCCAGACCAGACTTTCCGCTTTTTCTTGTTGCGCGGGATAAAACCCGAACCGCTCTCCCAGATGCGCCAGATAGTCCGGCTGCTTGCGGCTGCGCAGCCACAGATGCAGCCAGACGTAAGGCAGCAAAGCGAACAGCGCCAGCGTGTAGACAAAGCTCGCCATCACAGCCGGCTCGTCACCGCGTCGATGACCTGCGCGGCGGTCGGCGGCGCGCCGGCGGCGCCGAGATTGAGCGCCATGTTTCCGGCATACACGCCGGTCAATTCCGGGCGTGATCCAGCGAACAAACAGAAAGTCTGGCGCCGCAGGGCGGCCGCGAGATGACTCAAGCCGGTGTCGACGCCGACCACCAACTGCGCGCCCGCCAGCAATTGCGCCAATTCGGCAATGCGCATCGGCGGCGCGGCCGCCACCTGCGCCATGCCCCCGGCCAGACGCGCGGCGCGCGCGCGTTCTTCAGCGCTGCCGCCCGGCAATACGCAAAACAAGCCATGCGCATTCAATACCGCGGCCAGCGCCAGCCAGTCGGCTTCCGGCCACAGCTTGTCGGCGCGGCTGCTGGCGGTGAGCAGCACACAATACGGTCTGGCGGGCAGCCAGGGCGCACTTAACGGCGCCGCGGCAATGCCGTAATCGAGCGGCATATCCAGTTCGTAGCCAAGCGCGGCGGCGGCCAGCCTGCGGTTGCGCTCGACGGCATGCAGATTGGTCGAAATGACATTGGTATTATCGTAAAAATGCGCGGCGAGCCGCTCACGCGCCGACCCCGCCGCGTAACCGGCGCGCTTGCCCTGCGCCTGACTCGCCAGCAAGGCGCTCTTGATGAGACCCTGCGTATCGAGCACCAGATCGTACTGTTCGGCGCGCACCGCATGACGGAAATTGCGCCATTCGCGCCAGGTGGCGGCGGACAAGGGCGCGCGCCGCCAGCGCCGCACGGCCACGGGAATCACGCGCCGGACCGCCGGGTGCAGGCGCGGAATATCGGCGAAATTTTCCTCCACCAGCCAGTCGATATGCGTCCGCGGAAAGCGCGCGTGAATATCGCTCGCCACCGGCAGGTTATGCACGACATCGCCAAGGGAAGACGTTTTGACCAGAAGAATGGAGCGCATTGTGAAGTAGAATGTGCGCTTGAAAATGGAATTATAAGCCACCCCTTTCAGATGAAAGTTCTGATTACCGGTTGTGCCGGCTTTATCGGCATGCACGTTGCGGAGCGCCTGCTGGCGCGCGGCGACGAAGTCGTCGGCATCGATAACCTCAATGATTATTACGATGTCAATCTCAAGGAAGCGCGCCTGGCCCGGCTTGCCAAACTGCCGGGCTTTCGTTTCGTTCGTCTCGACATCGCCGATAACGCAGGCATGGCCGCCCTTTTCGCGCGGGAAGGTTTTGCCGGTGTCATCAACCTCGCCGCGCAGGCCGGCGTGCGCTATTCACTCGTCAATCCGCATGCCTACGTCGAATCGAATCTGGTCGGCTTTGTGAATCTGCTCGAAGGCTGCCGGCATCACAAAGTGAAGCACTTCGTCTATGCCAGCAGTTCCAGCGTCTACGGCGGCAACACCCAAATGCCGTTCTCCGAACATGACAACGTCGATCACCCGGTCAGCCTCTACGCGGCCAGCAAAAAATCCAACGAGCTGATGGCGCACGCCTACAGCCATCTCTTTGGGCTGGCAACGACCGGCCTGCGCTTTTTCACCGTCTACGGTCCTTGGGGGCGCCCGGACATGGCCGGTTTTCTCTTCGTCAAAGCCATTCTCGCCGGCCAGCCGATCGACGTTTTCAATCATGGCCGCATGCAGCGCGACTTCACCTACATCGACGACATTGCCGAAGGCGTGGTGCGCGTCCTCGACCGCCCCGCCGAAGCCCAGCCGGGGTTCGACAAGGCGCGCCCCGACGCCGCCAGCAGTTGGGCGCCTTACCGCATCTACAACATCGGCAACCACCAGCCGGTCGAATTGATGGCCTTCATCGGCGCCATCGAAACCGTGCTCGGGCGTCAGGCCGAAAAGCGCCTCCTGCCCATGCAGGACGGCGACGTGCCGGCCACCTACGCCGACACCGCCGAATTACGCGCGCTCACCGGCTTCAATCCATCGACGCCGGTTGAGGAAGGCGTGCGGCGCTTCGTCGAATGGTATCGCGGCTATTACAAGGTGTAGGACGGATCAAAGATGAATGCCATTTCCAATGAATGCGCGGTTTTGCGGCAAGACACGGTCGTCGCCGTTGTCGGGCTGGGTTATGTCGGACTCCCGTTGGCCATTGAGTTCGGCAAAAAATACAAAACCATCGGTTACGACCTCTCCGAAAGAAAAATCGCCGCGTACAAAAAATTTCACGATCCTACCGGCGAAATGACCAGCGACGACCTGAAAGCGGCCCGCCTGTTGACAGTAGGCACAGACCCCGCGCGCCTGGCAGATGCCGACATCATCGTGATTGCCGTGCCCACCCCGGTCAGTGACGCCCACATTCCCGACTTCGGCCCGCTCGCGGGCGCCAGCGAAACCGTCGGGCGGCACATGAAACCGGGCGCCATCGTTGTGTACGAATCCACCGTTTATCCGGGCGCGACGGAAGAAATCTGCGTTCCCATCCTCGAAAAAATTTCCGGCCTGAAATGGCGCGAGGATTTTCACGTCGGCTACAGCCCCGAGCGCGTCAATCCCGGCGACAAGGAACGCACCATCACCCAAATCGTCAAAATTGTCTCTGGCGACGACCCCGCAACGCTTGAAACCGTCCGCGCGCTTTACGCCTCTGTCATCACGGCGGGCGTGCATCCCGCCAGCTCCATCAAAGTGGCGGAAGCGGCCAAGGTCATCGAAAACACCCAGCGCGATCTCAATATCGCGCTCATCAATGAACTGGCGATCATTTTCGACAAAATCGGCATCGACACGCTGGAAGTCCTCAAAGCCGCCGGAACCAAATGGAATTTCCTGCCGTTTCGCCCCGGACTCGTTGGCGGCCACTGCATCGGCGTTGACCCCTACTACCTGACTCACAAGGCCGAACAACTGGGCTATCACCCGCAAGTCATCCTGGCGGGCCGCCGCATCAACGACGGCATGGCCGCCTGGATCGCCCAGCAGACCGTGAAGCAAATGATCTGCGCCGGGATTTCCGTCAAAGGCGCGAAAATCAACGTCCTCGGCCTGACCTTCAAGGAAAACTGCCCCGACCTGCGCAATTCCAAAGTCGCCGACCTCATCCGCGAACTCCGGGATTACGGCTGCGAAGTCTTCATTCACGACTCGCTCGCGGAAGCCGAGGAAGCTGAACACGAATACGGGCTTACCCTGACGCCGTGGGATGCGCTGCCCGTGGCGGATGTTATCGTTGCCGCCGTATCGCACCAGCAATATCTCGCCATGTCCCTGGATGTATTGCTGAACAGTCTGAAACCCGGAGGCGTGTTCATGGATATCAAATCGACCTATCCGGCGGAAACCGTACGGGCACGGGGAATGAACCTGTGGCGACTGTAAAACCGGATTCCCTCAAGATATCTACCCTCACTTGGTGATTCTCATGTATCTGGCACAACCCATTATCGATCGCAAAATTCGTTTCGCCCTTGCAGGTTGCGGGCGCATTGCGAAAAACCATTTTGCTTCCATCCGGCAACATGAGGCGCGGTGTGAACTTGTGGATGTCTGCGACGTCGATCCCGATGCGCTCGCGCGCGCCGTCGAAGAAACAGGCGCCACGGGGCATCGCAGACTTGAAGACATGCTGGAGAAAACCTCAGCGGATTGCGTTGTGCTTGCCACCCCAAGCGGACTGCATTCTTCGCAAGCAATCCTGGTGGCGGAATCCGGCCGTCACATCATGACAGAGAAACCAATGGCAACCCGTTGGCAGGACGGACTCAAAATGGTGAGCTCCTGCGACAAAGCGGGCGTGCGTCTGTTCGTCGTCAAACAAAACCGGCGCAATGCCACCTTGCAATTGCTCAAGCGCGCCGTCGAACAGAAACGTTTCGGACGCATTTACAACGTCGCTATCAACGTATTCTGGACACGCCCGCAAGCGTATTACAACAGCGCGGCATGGCGGGGAACCTGGGAATTCGATGGCGGAGCGTTCATGAACCAGGCCAGTCACTACATCGATCTCCTCGACTGGTTGATCGGTCCGGTGGACAGCGTCATGGCCTATACCGGCACACAAGCACGGAACATCGAAGTGGAAGACTCGGGCGTGGCCGCGTTGCGTTGGCGGAGCGGCGCGATGGGCACGATCAACGTCACCATGCTGGCCTACCCGAAGAACCTGGAAGGCAGCATCATCATTCTGGGCGAAAAAGGCACGGCGAAAATAGGCGGCGTCGCCGTCAACGAAATCCAGCATTGGGAATTTGCCGAAAAACTGCCGGAAGACGAAGACATTACCCAGGCAAGTTACGCCACGACGAGCGTCTATGGATTCGGCCATCCGCTCTATTACGATAACGTCATCAACACTTTGCGTGGTGAAGCCGTGCCTGAAACAGACGGCAGAGAAGGTCTCAAAAGCCTTGAGCTGCTGATTGCCATGTATCTTTCGGCCCGTGACGGCAGGCGCATTGCATTGCCGTTGGAATATTGAAATGACAATTACCGTTCATCCAAGCGCCATCGTGGATCATGGCGCGCAAATCGGAGACGGTTCGCGCATCTGGCATTTCGTC
>Ga0209628_10003766_pt1 | contig 10744 bp, 8 predicted proteins | sample TergutCu122P4_FD_187285 | JGI IMG/M metagenome (GOLD analysis project Ga0209628, IMG submission 187285) | Cubitermes ugandensis P4 segment gut microbial communities from Kakamega Forest, Kenya - Cu122 P4 (SPAdes) (version 2) | ecosystem: Host-associated > Arthropoda: Insects > Digestive system >... | reverse complement strand
TCCCCGCCAGCAACCAGGAACTGGCCGCCCACGCCACCGTGCTCACCGAAATCGACAAGGCCAGCAACGGCAAAACCGTGTGGCGAAAGACAGAGCAAGCGCCGGTCTGCTAAAATCCCACCTTTCGCCAACGCGCGACCCGGGTGGTTAGCTCAGCGGTAGAGCACTGCCTTCACACGGCAGGGGCCACAGGTTCGATCCCTGTACCACCCACCAGCATGAATAAACGCTCCGTTGCTACAAACTTCGGAGCGTTTTTCTTTCCAGCGTAATTTTGGCAGAGACCGCTTCTCCGATCTTGTCGAGCGCGGCGCGTTTGTGCTTCATTTGCAGGTACGCGTGACGCTTGGTGGTTTGCACTTTGGTTGTCTTCATAGATAAAGGTGGCAACTCTTGAAATATCGTTTCACTGCCTTCTTTCGGCAGCAGGGATCACATGTTTGATCTATGTGTCAGCGCTTGGTGTATGATAAAGTTTTCGCAGAAAGGCGCGTTGCCAGCGGAAGAGTTTTGGTACCGTAAGAGTATCTACATTTGATTTCAGGAGACAAGCACAATGCTGACTGCCGACACTCTTAAAGATCGGGCTGTTTTGATCACTGGTGCTGGCACAGGTATCGGTCGTGGCTTTGCCCGCAGGGCAGCTCAGTTGGGCGCCAAAGTAGCGCTGGCTGGTCGCCGCGTTGAATTGCTGGAAGAAGTGGCCAAGGATATCCGTATGGCAGGCAGCCAAGCCTTGGTCTGCCCTGTGGACATTCGCAAGCCCGACGAGGTCGAAGCCTGCATGCAGAAAGTTGTTGATAATTTCGGTCGCATTGACGTACTGATCAACAATGCTGCAGGCAACTTTGTTGCACGCGCGGAAGACATCTCGCCCAACGGCTGGAATACCGTCATCAACATCGTGCTTAACGGCACGGCCTACTGCACTTTGGCTGCTGGCAAACGCATGCTGGCGCAGCAAAGCGGCAAGATACTGAGCATCTCGGCTGCCTATGCTTGGTACGGTGGCCCGGGCACTGCGCATTCGGCCGCAGCCAAAGCTGGTGTGATCGCGCTTACTCAGACACTGGCCGTCGAGTGGGGTGGCCGCAACGTGCAGATCAACTGCTTGTGTCCTGGGTTCGTGGATACCGAGCAGTCGCGCACTGCCCTGTGGCCCTCGCAGGAGGCGCGCGATACTATTCTCAATTCCATACCAGCACGTCGTTTTGAGACGGTGGAGGAGACCGTGGAAATCGGTCTCTTCATGTGTTCGCCCATGGCTGACTATATCAACGGCGAGGTGCTGGTGGCTGACGGCGGTCAGTGGCTCAACAAGGGCGTGTTCAAACTCCCGGAACCAGGCACACGTTTTACCAAGGTTTGAGCGGTGCGCTTTGGAGAGCGACAGGAGACATCGACAAATGACCACCGGCACTATCCGAGTTGCGCTCGTCACGGGTGCTAGTCGCAATATTGGCCGCGCAATTGCGTTGTCGCTTGCCAATGCCGGCTGCGCCGTCGTGTGTTTGGGCCGCGACCGCGCGGCGCTGGACGAAACGTCCGCGCTCATCTCCGGCGCGGGCGGCCAAGCCTCGGTTTTTATTGGCAACGCGTCCTCCAATGCCGACCTGAAAGCTGCCGTCGCGCATGCGGCGGCGACCTTTGGCGGCTTGGACGTGGTTATCAACAACGCTGGCATGTTGCGCGATGGTCGGCCCGAGAATATCTCGCCCGAGGACTTTGCGGCCGATCTTCAGGTCAATCTGGTTGCACAGTTTGCGCTTGCGCACTACGCATATCCGGAACTCAAAAAGCGTGGTGGCGGCGTGATTGTCAACATAGGCTCCATTGCAGGACAGATGGCCTTTCCAACCTGTCCATCCTATGTCACCTCCAAGGCTGGCATTGAGGGGTTGACGCGCGCGCTCTCACAGGATTGGGCGCGCGACCGCATCCGTGTGCTGTGTGTGGCGCCGGGTTATGTGGAGTCTGACATCTCGCATGACGTGCTAGCTAACGAGGCAACCGCTGACATGATCAAAAAGCGCATTCCCATGCGCCGCGTTGCCAAGCCCGCCGAGATCGGTGCGTTTGTGGCCATGCTCGCTTCCGATGCGGCGGCGTTCTGCACCGGCAGCGTCCACCACATCGATGGTGGCCAGTTGGCTGCGTATTGAGACAAATTATCAAAGGGACGACAGGGGAGACATGACGGCGCCCATTAATCGTATCGACCGGCTGTTCGCGCACAATGCGCGTACTCTGCCCGGTCGTACCCATCTGATCTTGGCTGACGGCACGCAGCAGAGTTGGCTTCAGACTTGGGAGCGCGCCAGCGCAATTGCTGCAGCACTGCTGAAGTCAGGCGTAAAGCCTGACGACCGTGTGCTGGTTCTGGCGGGCAATTCACGTGAACTGCAAGAGTTGTATGTGGCCTGCGGCATCGCCGGTGCGATCTGCGTGCCGGTTAATACGCTCAACACCGCGCACGAGTTGCTTGCTACCGCGCAGGACTGCACGCCTGTGGCTGCTTTCGTGGAAGAGGCGTTGTTTGACCGCATTCTGCCCAATCTCACGGCCGCCATTGGCGGGATCAAGGCGGTGATCGGCAAGGCCCAGCCCGGTTGGGGTGCTTTGGCTGACTTGGTTGCCGCTGGCGACACGGTGCAAGCGCACCAGTGGCTGCTTGCACCGCCGGTGGATACCCGGGGTGATGGTCCGGGCGTGATGGTCTATAGTTCGGGCACGACGGGAAAACCCAAGGGCATCCTGCTCAGTCAGTTTGGTGTGGTGGAGAACGCCCGCATGACGCAGTCGGTCGCGCGCCTCCAGATGGCTGATGTCAATTTGGCGATACTGCCGTTTTTTTCCTCCTTCGGCTTCTGCTGGGATTTCCTGATGCCGGCGCTGGCTGGTGCCACTACGGTGATCCTGCCGAAGTTTGATCCACAAGCCGCACTCCGAGCCATCGAACGTTACCGTGTCACGGCACTGTTCGGCGTGCCGACCATGTTTGCACGCATTTTCGACGCGCCCGATCTGGGGAAAACCGACATTTCATCGCTGCGCCTGATGGATGTAGGCGGCGGCCCGGTGTCTGACAAGCTCAAGCATGACTTGAAGCACGTGCACGGCATCGAGATCATCGAAAGCTATGGCCTGACGGAAATCTCGCCCGTGGCTGCTGTGCAAATTCCCGGCGACGTGCATCGCGCGGGCTCGACCGGCCCGGCGCTACCCGGCGTGGAGGTGAAGGTGATCGACGAGACGGGCAAGACTCTCGCGCCGAACGAGCCTGGTGAGTTGTGCTTCCGTGCTCCGACGCTGATGATCGGATACTGGAACCGGCCACAGCAGACGGCCGAGGCGTTGCGTGATGGCTGGCTGCACTCGGGCGATATCGGCATCGTTGACGAAGACGGCCACATCTATATCCGCGATCGTGTGAAGGACATGATCGTTGCCAACGGCTACAACGTGTACCCCAAGGAAGTGGAGAACGCGCTGGCTGAGCATCCGGCGGTGCAGAGCGTGGCAGTGGTCGGCTTGCCCGACGAGATACGCGGTGAGGTGATTCACAGCTTTGTGGTGCTGCGCGAGGGTCAATCGGTCACTGCCGAGGCTCTGATTGCCCACTGCGCGACGCTGATCGGCAAGCACAAACTGCCCCGGCAGATCCACTTTACTGACAACCTGCCGCTTACTGCATCCGGCAAAATCCAACGCTTCGTGCTGCGCGACTGGGCGCGCGAGACCACCACTACGAAAGCTACCGCATGAGTACACGCCAATTCCACATCGAACGGCATGGTGCCGTTACTACAATCGCGCTGAACTGGCCAGAAAAAGTCAATGCCATGGGCTTGGACTTTGCGCGCGACTTCCTTGCTGCCTTGGATGAGCTTGAAGCCGAAGACGAATTGCGCGCGCTGGTGGTCACAGGTAGCGGTAAGGTGTTTTGCGGCGGAGGTGATTTGCACGAGATCATGAGCCCGGAGCCGACCGCGATTCGGCGCGACTTCACTTTGATCCGTGGTTACAACCGTGTGGCCGAGCGACTGCATTACTTCGACGTGCCGGTAATCGCTGCGGTAAATGGCCCAGCCGTAGGCGGTGGTGCAGGAATCGCGTTGGCCTGCGACATCGCGATTGCCTCCGAGTCGGCGCGTTACGATATTTTCTTTGGCCGCTTGGGCCTGTCAGCTGCTGATGTGGGCGTGCCTTGGCTTTTGAGCCGACTGATTGGCAGCCAGCGCGCGAGCTACTATCTGCACACTGGCAGCAGCATCGACGCGAAGGCAGGCTTGTCCATGGGCGTGTTTAGTGAGGTGGTGGTGGCTGAACAGCTCATGCCGCGCGCCCTTGAGCTTGGCCGGCAGGTTGTTGGCAATTCCACCAAGGATGTGGCTCGTATGACCAAGCTTTCCTTGCGTTACGGTGCGCACATGGATTTTCGTGCCAATCTTGAGTATGAGGCCTATGTGCAGACGGTAGCGTTCCAGTCGCCGTCGCACAAAGAGCGCATTGGCGAGTACCGTCGCAAGCTTTCAAACAAGGGTAAGAAATGACAGCAACTGACAAAAGGCCGGTTCGCATTGGATCAGGCTCGGGTTTTTGGGGCGACGGGATGGACCCGGCCATGGAGCTTTTAAAAGGTGGCAAGCTTGACTACCTCTGCTTCGATTTCTTGGCCGAGCTGACCATGGCGCTGCTGCAACGCCAAGTGCAGAAAAAACCCGACTTGGGCTACGTGCCTGATGCCGTCCAGTTCATGAAAGCGATGATGCCGATCGCGCACCAGACTGGCACCAAGCTGATTTCCAACGGAGGCGGTGTGAACGTGCGTGCGGCCGCCGAGCGTATGCGCGCCGATGCGAGGGCGCAAGGGCTGAACGGTCTGAAGGTCGGCATGGTCGAAGGCGATCATATGCTTGCACGCATCGATGAACTGCTGGCTGGGGGCGAAAAGCTTGTCAACATGGAAACTGGCGTGGACGGTTTTGCCGCCATCCGCGACAAGGTTGTTTGCGCCAACGTCTACACCGACGGCAGCGGGATTACCGAAGTGCTCGGAAAAGGAGCCGATGTAGTGGTGGCCGGTCGCGTGTCTGACAATGCGCTCTACGTTGGCCCGGTCATGCATCACTTTGGGTGGCGGTACGATGCGGCCCACGTAGATCGCATTGCCTCGGCTATTGCGCTCGGGCACATTGTGGAGTGCGCTTCGGCTTGTTCGGGTGGCATGTCTTCGCGTTTCGCGGAGATGCCGAACATGGGCCGCGTTGGTTTCCCCTATTTCAGCATGCAGGCTGATGGCACGGCCGAGATCAGCAAACTCCCGGGTACTGGTGGCAAGGTAGACAACTTCACCATCAAGGAACATCTGGTCTACGAGATTGCCGATCCTCGCCGTTATCTGATGCCTGACGGCGTAGCCGACTTTACCTCGCTCACGCTAACGGAGACTGGCCCGGATCGTGTGATCGTGACCGGTGTGCGCGGTCTGCCGCCACCCGACACGCTCAAGCTTGTGATTGGTTATGAGGACGGCTGGATTGGCGAGTGCATGGCTTTCTTTCCATGGCCCAACGCTTTCGATCGCGCCGAGAAAGCCAAGGCGACTATGCTGGAGCGCCTTGAACGCATGAATCTCAAGGCTGACAGTATCCATTTCGACTACATCGGCTTGAATATGCTGCACGGCCCAGGTGCTCCGGCTATCGACCGTGTTCAAGCCAACCGCATGGCCGAGGTGGGTCTGCGTTGCGCGGTGCGCACGCGTACCGCAGATGAGGCCGACAAGGTGCGGCGCGCTGGTTCCAACCTTTGGATCATGGGGCCAGGCGGTACGTCCTTCGGTACGCCCATCAAGCCGCGGCCTGTCGTTTCGCTTTGGCCGACGCTGATTCCGCGCAAGTACGTCAAGCAATCGGTTGAAGTGCTGGAGGCCTGAACATTATGACTACGAACCGACAACTCGCCGATATTGCCTACATTCGTTCGGGCGACAAGGGTGATATTTGCACCGCCGGCTTGATCGCCAAGAAGCCAGAGTTCTATGAACTCCTCAAGAACAGCCTCTCGCCCGAGATCGTGTGCAGGCACTATGGCGAATGGATTACCCGTAGTGTCAACTGCTACCCCATGGACAACATTCAGGCCGTGGTCGTGGTGATGGATGGAGCCTTGGGTGGCGGTGCCACGCGCACGCTGCGACTCGATCAGACGGGCAAGGCCCTAGGCCATGCACTCTTGCGTCTTCCGGTGGTGGAAAGCGCTTCGAAGTGACGACTCTGGTTTCCAAACTTCGACCAGGCGGTCCGGTCTGGGAGCGCAACCTCGCTGCCTACGACGTACTACGCCGCGAGGTGGCCGAGGTGCGCGCGCAAGCTATCGCCGGCGGCGGTGTCAAGGCCTTGGCGACGCACGCCAGCCGTGGCAAGCTCACTGCGCGCGATCGCATTCACCGACTGCTCGATGTTGGCACGCCCTTCGTGGAAGTGGGGCAGTTGGCTGGTCACGGCCTCTATGCCGATGCCGTACCCTCGGGCGGCATCGTTACTGGTGTTGGCCGCATACGTGGGCGTTTGTGCATGGTGATGGCCAACGACGCTACCGTGAAAGGCGGCACCTATTATCCGATCACCATCAAGAAACAGTTGCGAGCTCAGGCGATCGCGCGAGAGAACGCGCTGCCCTCGATCTACCTGGTAGATTCGGGCGGCGCCTTTCTACCCATGCAGGAAGAAATCTTCCCTGACGAGCACCATTTCGGACGCATCTTTCGCAATATAGCCGAGATGTCGGCCATGAAACTGCCGCAGATTGCGGCCGTAATGGGATCGTGTACCGCAGGTGGAGCCTACATTCCATCCATGTGTGATGAGACGGTGATCGTCAATGGCACGGGAACCATCTTTCTCGGCGGCCCCCAACTGGTACAGGCCGCTACCGGTGAAGTGATTGATGCCGAAACGCTAGGTGGTGCTGATGTACACACGCGGCTGTCCGGTGTGGCCGACCATTTCGCCAACGACGATTTTCAGGCGCTGGCCATGGTTCGGGACATCGTAGCCCGACCGCGTCTGACCTCACTGCTTTCGCCGCCGTCCACGCCTCGCGAGCCACACTATGATCCAGCGGAACTTGCCGGCGTAGTCAACGCAAATCCTAAAGAGCCAATCGCCGCGACCGAAATCCTCGCGCGGCTACTCGATGCCAGCTACTTTGTACCCTACCGGGAGCGCTTTGGCACAACGCTTTTGTGCGGTACAGGCGAGATTGGCGGTTTTCCGGTAGGCGTGCTAATCAACGACGGCGTGTTGTATTCTGAGTCAGCACAGAAGGCCGCCAACTTCATTGAGTTGTGCAGCCAAACCGGCGTTCCGCTGCTCTTCCTGCACAACATCGCTGGATTTATGGTGGGGCGCGAGTACGAAGCCGGTGGCATCGCCAAAAACGGCGCCAAGATGGTCAATGCCGTCTCCACCGCGCGGGTGCCAAAATTCAGCTTGCTGATCGGAGGCAGTTATGGCGCCGGCAACTTCGCCATGTGCGGTCGCGCCTTCGGCCCGCGTTTGATGGGCATGTGGCCGAACGCACGCACCTCTGTCATGGGTGGAGAGCAGGCCGCCACGGTGCTGGCAACTGTGCGCCAGGATCAGTTGCGCAAGGCGAATGGAGCTATGTCGCCCGAGGAAGTGGAAACCTTCAAGGATCCCATTCGCAAACATTACGCCGACCACAGCGGTGCTGTTTATAGTGCCTCGCGCCTGTGGGTAGATAGCGTGGTCGATCCGTCGGACACGCGTGCCTGGCTGACGCTCGGCCTGTCGATGGCACAGGCTGCGCCGAAAGAGGATACGCACTTCGGTGTGTTCCGCATGTGAGGAAAGTGCGGACATGTTCAAACGGATATTGATTGCCAACCGCGGCGAAATCGCCTGCCGCATCGCACGCACTTGTCTACGACTCGGTGTTGAATATGTGGCCGTGTATTCGGACGCCGATGTTGACGCTGCGCACCTTCAGGGCGCGGTCACGACGGTGCACATCGGCGCTTCGGCCGCTACGGCCAGCTACCTTGACGGCGCGCGCATCATCCGTGCAGCGTTGGATAGTGACTGTGAGGCCATCCATCCAGGCTATGGTTTCCTGTCCGAGAACGCCGATTTTGCGCGTGCGGTAACCGCGGCAGGCCTAGTCTTCATTGGCCCGCGTGCAGAAACTATTAATGCCCTAGGCGACAAGGCGCGTGCCAAGCAACTGATGAAGGATGCGGGCGTGCCCGTAGTGCCTGGCACAGCCGAAGCCACGGAAGATGCGGCGCGGATCGCCGTGTTAGCCAAAAATGTGGGCTATCCGTTGCTTCTCAAACCTAGCGCAGGCGGCGGCGGCAAAGGTATGCAGATCGTTCGTGCGGTCGAGGAACTCGCTGTAGCCGTGGAAGCTGGTGTACGTTTGGCGCGATCGAGCTTCGGCGACGGCCGGCTTTTGGTCGAGCGCTACGTGGAACGGCCACGGCACATTGAGGTCCAGGTATTCGGCGACATGCATGGACAAGTGGTCCATGCGCACGAGCGCGAGTGTTCGCTGCAGCGCCGGCATCAGAAAGTGGTGGAGGAAGCGCCCGCTGCGACGATTCCCGAGACTACTCGCGCGGCGCTAGTCGCCTCGGCGGTGGATGGTGCACGCGCCGTTAATTATGTCAACGCTGGAACCTTCGAGTTCATTGTTGACGAGAGGGGCGAATATTTCTTCCTTGAGGTTAACACGCGGTTGCAGGTCGAGCACCCGGTCTCCGAGGAAATTACTGGCTTGGACTTCGTCGAGTGGCAGTTGCGTATTGCATCGGGCGAGCCGCTGCCATGTGTCCAGGCCGACATTCCGCGCCAAGGGCACGCTATTGAGGCGCGTGTCTATGCCGAGGATCCGGCTCAGAATTTCCGGCCCGCACCAGGGCAAGCGCTGGCAATTGTCTGGCCCGAGGGCGTGCGGGTGGAGACCTCGCTTGTTGACGCTGGCGAGATATCTCCATACTATGACCCGATGGTGGCCAAGGTGATCGTGCATGCCGCCACACGGGCCGAGGCATTAGCCAAGCTGTCGTACGCGCTTTCAAATTGCGCAGTGCTGGGACTGACCACCAACCTTGGCTTGCTGGAAGCCATTGTTGCTGATACAGATGTGCAAGTCGGACGCTTCCATACGCATTTTCTCGATGAACGGTTGGAAACGCTCACACAAGATAGTCTGTCGCCTGCGGCTGCGGCGTGCGCGTTGGCAGGAGACATGTATGAACAAGGCATGGTACAAAACGCGGGGCCATGGGGCGACGTAGCGTTTTTGCTGGATCGTGTCACTCTCGCGCCTGACGCGCCCATGGGATCAACCACGTATTGGGAAAACGCTAAGGCTCTGCACAGCGGGATCACGGCGATAAGCGATAATCGCTTGTTGGTGCGAGTGGGCGAATCGTGCTTCAGTCTCACTGCTGGCGGACACAAAGGCCTACTGCGTGGTGCTGTGGGGAGCCAGACTTGGTGGGCGCTCAATTATGGCAACACGCTGGAATTGCAAGTCGCAGGCTGGCGCCGCGTGCTGCACCGCACCGCACCAGCGGCCCGTGCCACTGGGAAAGGCAACCAGGCGCTAGCGCCGATGCATGGCGTAGTGGTGGCGCTGAACGTCAAACTTGGCGACGAGGTTGCTGAAAACGACGTTTTGGTTGTGCTGGAGGCGATGAAAATGGAAAATCAAGTTCGCGCACTACAGGCCGGCAGGGTGACACAGATAAGATGCGAGAAGGGTGACTCAGTGGCGTCGGGTCAGGTTTTGGTGGAGCTTGTAGCCGTGGATGGCCAAGAAGGAGCTACGCAGCAGTCCGAAATATAATAAGCAACAGGGCGAGTCGCAGAATGAATTCGCCAGCCGCCGATTCATCGCTTGCCCTGTTAGGTTCGTCATCGTTCTTCAAGATCTTTAACAGGCTTTGGAGGACGGTTTTTCAGAGGTTTTGTACCGCCGTATCGTACGGCATTCTTCTCATGAAAGGTTTTGAGCATATGAACAAATGGAGACGTTTCACCTTGGCAATTGGCTGCACAGCACTACTGGGCATCAGTTACTCACAGGCCTTTGCACAGGAAAAGCTTGTTATCGGAACAATCGGTGCATTGAATGGCCCGGGATCCGAGTGGGGGCGTGGTGTTGATGGTGGTACACGTATTGCCGCAAGCGAAATCAACGAAGCTGGAGGCTTGGTTGTTGGCGGTAAAACCTACAAAATTGAGGTGCGTTCTTATGACGACGGTTATAAGGCAGCTGACGCGGTTGCTGCTGCAACCCGTTTGATCGAGCAAGATGGCGTGAAATTCATCGTCGGCCCGCTGGGTTCTGCATCCGCCCTCGCGATCAAGCCGATCGTGGAGGATGCCCATGTTCTTGCGCTCGTTAATAGCTATACACCGGAAACTCTTGCTGGAAATCCGAAGTATCTGTATCGTGTGCTTCCGACGGGCGCCGAATTTTTTAAACCTCTTGTTGCCTGGGTGAAAAAGAAGCATCCTGAATATGGCAAAGTGGTCATAATCTCCCCCAACAACCAAACCGGGTGGGACAGCCAGAAGCATCAGATTGCTGCCTACGAGGCGGCAGGCATCAAGATTGTTGGTAAGGAGCTCTTCGAGAGTTCGGCTGTAGATTTCCAGCCCATTGTCACTCGCATCATGGCTACCTCGCCCGACATTATCGAGCTTGA
>Ga0209628_10003765_pt1 | contig 10744 bp, 4 predicted proteins | sample TergutCu122P4_FD_187285 | JGI IMG/M metagenome (GOLD analysis project Ga0209628, IMG submission 187285) | Cubitermes ugandensis P4 segment gut microbial communities from Kakamega Forest, Kenya - Cu122 P4 (SPAdes) (version 2) | ecosystem: Host-associated > Arthropoda: Insects > Digestive system >... | reverse complement strand
AAATTGTTGTTAGCCAAAGACGCAGAAGGAAAAACCACTTGGCACTGCGCTGCAGAGGTAGGCAACACAACGGTGTTAGAAGTACTATGGAAGTGTGCTATTCAAGAGAAATTAAACCTCAAACACGATCTGCTACTAGCTGAAGACAAGGATGGACACACCGCCTGGCTCCTGGCAACACATTCGAATCAACAAGCGGTATGTGCGAAAATATGGATGTGGGCTGAAAAAGAACTAACGTCAGAGGAGCTAAAAAATAAATTTTTATTAGCCAAGGGCTTCAAGCAGCCAACCGCTTGGCACCTAGCAGCAGCAGCGGGAGAGGTCGAAACATTTCTACTGGAAACCATATGGGGATGGGCTAAAGAGAAACTAACTCCAGATGAGTTAAAATATGAAATGTTGTTAGCCAAAGACTTCTGCGGAAACACCGCCTGGCTACAGGCAATACAATCTTGTAACGTAAAGGTAATGGGGAAACTATGGATATGGTGTAAACAGGAACTAACTCGAGAGGAGTTTAATGCATTGTTGTTAGGCAAAAATGCATTGGGTCAAACCGCCTTGCACGTGGCAGTAAACGGGGGCACAACAGAGGTAATACAACTAGTACTGGATGTGGCTAAAAAAGCGCAACTAACTCGAGAGGAGTTTAATACATTGTTGTTAGGCAAAAATGCATTGGGTCAAACCGCCTTGCACCTGGCAGTAAAGGTGGGCACAACAGAGGTAATGCAACTAGTACTGGATGTAGCTAAAAAAGCGCAACTAAATTTCAGAGATAATTTTTTGCTAGCCGAAGATAAGGACGGACATACCGCCTGGTTACTGGCTGTAAACGAGTGCAAGTTCAAGGCGTTGGAAAAATTATGGGTTATGGCTAAAGAGGAACTAACCACAGAAGAGTTAAAGAATAAATTACTGTTAGCAAAAAACAGAGAACAGCAAACCGCCTTGCATCTGGCGGCATTGAAAGAAAACCTAAGTGCGATAGACAATCTATGGGTGTGGGGTAGTGATGAACTAACCCCAGAGGAATTTTTTCACAAAATGTTTTTAGCCAAAGACCTACAAGGACAAACCGCTTGGCACCTGGCAAAAAAGGTGGGTCACGAAAGGGTTTTAGAGTTCGTAGGCGGGCGGCTTATACCTTTGGTGTCGAGATTGAATTGCCAAGTACCTGACATCGTGACCGACATGATTCTCGCTAGGCAACGCTTAGAAAAACAATTTGCATGTGTAGCAAACAAGACAAAATAATGAAAAACGCGGCACTTTGTGGGACATGACACAGATTTGACATTCAGCTCCATCCTGATCTCGCTAGCAGACAGTCAGCATAACATGTATGACAAACACCTATATACACTACTAGACTCCTGATGATGGACAGTAAACCTGTCCGAAACATGTAGAGTGCTATACCAAAATAAAGTTGAGAAAAATAGTGCATCTCGTTGGTTTTTATTATAAGAATATGACACAAATATTAAGCGTGTCTTAGAAGTTGCAGTACGTTTTGTTAGTTCCTAAATATATAGAAAATAAATACTTAAAACGGCAAAACATTTTGGGTTTCAGGCCCCTATTTTGCTTAGGGAAGCCGAACTTTTGATGCATTCTTACGGTCGCTATCCCGAGAGCACGCAGTTGTATATCTCTGTCTTTGTCAAGGAAATACCCCTGTCCTTGTACACAGCGAAGAAGCAGGCTTAATGCATGACAGTCCTAACACATCAGCGTACCAATAAAATGTTACCTTTTTTTGAACGACAGAGAATGGTCTGGAAACAAACAGGAAATCACGTAATTATGAAATTATTGAAAAATACATTTATTATCAAGAAATTTAACACAAATTACATCTAAAAGTAATGTATAAGGATTTATCTTTTTTTGTGTCAGCATACGTGTATTTTGGGTTTAGTTCATTGTAACTCCAATCTCCAACCTGTGGTGCAGGCAGATATGCGTCACACAACGCAATACCCCGAAAAGATAAACACTGATTATAATCAGGAGAGAGTTACTGATAATTATCAGTAACTCTCTCCTTCCTTCAGCTAGTCCCCACACTACAAAATTTATGCGACGAATTTCTTTGTCAGCTGCCCACACCACTTACATATAATAACTCAAAAATCCCTGTGCAGGCGTTAGGCTGCGAGCATATTCACTTTATAATTAAATACATTTCTCACATTTCCTCTGTTTACAATAAATGTTAGAAATGACCGCCCAGGAGCTTGTACAGATGCTTGTACATGCCTGATCTTGTTAGCAAACACGTATCACACTTTTCTGAAGGAAGCTCCAAACGAATGCATTACAGGTGCAGAACAACGTTTGGCTCATTCTGCAACATAACTTCATACTGCACAACAAACCTGCTGTTTATACGCCGTCATTAACACACTGCATTCGAAATGGAAGCCACATCGCATTCAATCATGCTTTCGTCTGTTTATGGCAGGAATGGATAATTAGAAACTCGCTCAGCTTCTGTTAACATACTCAGCGCTTCAACAGGCAGTAGAACACAATGCCACAATACACTGAAAAGTGAAAAGTAAAGAATACAGTCAGCCACATCGTCCAAACGGGCTCTGGGAGACCACATATTGTTTTTATTCAATGGGTATATGTGTTCTTTTCAGGCAGTAAAGCGGCCGGAGCGTGAAGCTGGCCAAACATACTATCTGCTGCGTAGTTAAAGAATTAGTGAAACAGTACTTTACTCCCGTACATGTTTTCAAGACATTGGGAGCAAAATACTTAAATGGTAAAGGCTTTGATTGACTTACACAGGACACTAACCAGAAAGGGTTTTAAATGTCGTTCTATACCTAGGTCGCGCGGACCCTACAGGTTAAAAAAGCGAAACTAAATCTCAAAAATAACCAGTTGCTAACCCGAGATAAGTTTGGAAGGCCTGCCGTGAACCTGGCAGCACGCCAGAGGAAAGCAGAGGTATGGAAGTGGGCTACAACGGGACTAACGCCAGAGTAGCTAAAAACAATACGTTTCTGTTACCCAAGAGCAGTACGCCAGTAACAGCTTGTCACATGGCGGCAGACAAGGGCAACAGAGACGAATGAGATAAACTGCGGGAGTGGGTAAAGAAAAATCAAAACGAGAGGAGATAACACGTAAATTGTTATACAAAGAGTTATGTGACATAACGCATGGCACAGTGACGTTATTGTGGGCGAGACAAGATTATTGAAGACGTGGGAATGCTATACAGAGGAATGAACAGGAGAGGAGTTACATAAGAAATGGCTTTTCGACAAACACAAAGGAAAAAAACTGCCAAGCACGTAGCAGCAAAGGGGGGCAAAACAAAGGTATTAGAGAAAGTATGCGAGTGGGCGAGAGAAGCGATTTCAAACGTCAAAAACAAACTGTTTCTAGAACAAGACAAAGATGGGCACATAGACTGGCACCTGGCAGGAAAATCGGCAAGGCAGAGGGAGGGAGAATATATGGTATTGGGTTAAAGAGGACTTAACTTGAGGAGATTTAAATAATGAAATGCTGTTAGCTAAGAACAGCATACAACGAACCGCTTGGCACCAGGCGGCAGAGGATGACAACATAAATGCATTAGAGAAACTATGGGCCTGGGCTAAAGATACTATAACTCGAGATGATTTGCAAAATGGGTTGTTGTTAGCCAAAGACTAACGGGGACAAACCTCCTGGCACCAGGAAGCTGACCGGTTTGACAAATTATGCAAGTGGGCAAAAGAATGGATACTGTCTCATAAATATTCTGGTTAACCCACTTTACAGGTGGTCACAAAAATATGTTAAAAGTTATTTTAATTTTGTACTATTTTTAACAAAAACCAGTGTTCAAATTTCACATATGATTCCCCAGATCGGCTACAAATATTAGTATATTGATAAATACAATGATCTGATTCATGCAATCGTGCATAGCCTACAATTGTGTTTAAAAGGTGGGTGACATTTTAGCACCAATACACATGGTTAAGTTGTTTTTAAGGATCAGTTTTACTGTGTATGAAAAGTCATTAATTTTAATGTTGTTTCTTATTATTTCAGATATGTTATATTTATATTGTACATTAGATTATACTTGACCACATGAATACACGTTCATTTATTTCAATACTATTTATTGCTACTATGGGAATATTAATTTCATCTTGTGTATTAGATTTTGCTGCACAAGCTGGATATACTTTCTTTAATTTTAATATGTTTCTTATAACTATGTGATTGTTAACGTTATATTGTCCTTTTGAAAAATTTTAATGTACATCAGAATGTAATTTATATTGTACTTATTTTTAAAATTTGTATTGTACAACAGAGTGTACCACAATGGGAATATTACCTTCGTCTTTTGTGTTAAATTTTACTTGACAACTTGAATATAATTCCATTAACTTTAATACTGTTTCTGATTATTATAAGAATGTTAACTTTGTATTGTACATTAGAATGTATTTGAACATATGTACATACTTCCCTTAAACTTAATACTGTTTCCTTTTATTACGATAAATTAATCTTTATATTGTATATAAGGTTGAACTTGACCACATAAATACGCGTTCATTAATCTGAATGTTGTTTCTTATTACTATGGGAACATTACCTTCATATTCTATATTAGATTTTACTTAACCATCTGAATATACATTTATTAATTTCAATGTTTCTTATTACGAGTATTTTGGGAATGTTTCCTTCATATTGTGTATTAGATTTTACTTGACCACCTGAATATAATTTCATTAATTTTTGTATTGTTTCTTATTTCTGTGAGAATGTTATCTTTACATAAGTATAGTACATTTTACTTGACAACATGAAAATATTTTCATTAATTCTAATATTGTTTCTTATTATTTTGTGAATGTTATCCTCATATTGTATATTAGATTGTAATTTACCACTTGAATATACTTTCAGTAATTATAATATTCTTTCCTATTACTAAGGAAACGTTACTTTCACTTTGTGTATCGGATTTTACTTGACAACATGAATGTAATTTCATTACAATTAATAGCGTTTCTCATTGCTATGGGAATCATCAAAGTATTTTATTTACCAACAGATACACTTTGTATCGGTCTTAGAAAACATTAAAATTTACATTAAAACATATTAAAAATGCTCCTACATGTTTCGGTCTACGACCATCAACAGGAAGCTTACACATGAGCCTAGCTAAAGAGTGTGTGCTGTGTGCTGTGCAGAGTTTCACTCTGCACAGCACACAGCACACACCACCATTCAGTGAGTGCGTACACTATGGGATCCCATACTGTTTACAAAATATATTGACAATAAAGATCATGTTTATTTTGTTAGCCGATATATTTAAAATATATATATAAACTCCTGTATTTAAAATATATAAAAATACCTATCAGTATGTCTTTGTTAAAATATTTAAAACGCTAGATAACATAGGTATTACGAGTATAACAAGCTCTTGTCAGATGGGGTTTGCTTATGGTTGTAGTTAATACTGTCACTCGTTGGTCGTATTTTAAGTTGTAGACATCTGTTGGCAAGTACCTTCTTGTCGTTATATGAAAGGCCACGTTCTGAGTTATTTATCACAAGCTAATGTAAAAAAAATTATTCTCCCAGTAATTATCACAAAAAATAAGACTGGGGATACTGAAATGAAAGAAATTTTATCTTTAACTAAGTAGAATCAAACTCCCATTTTACCACAATTACAGGTCACACGATTATAAAACATTTTAACAATATACAATCAACCTTTTTTCAATTCATTGTATGAATAAAAAGTAAATTTGCGACCCCCCAGCTAGAGTTGCGGACACCAAGGCTTTCGCGGATCATATTTTTAGACAGAGTTGCCTAGGTGTGTTAGGCATTCAGAGCTCATCATCATATTAATTACAGTTTCACACAAACGTACTCCTTAAACAGCGCGAACATGGCAATTCGACTTAAGAAATAACAAGGCCGATTCTTTATGACAAGGAAGAAAATTGGGTTAAAAGAATAATACACTGAAGAGTGACCAGAGGTTTCTCCTCCTAATCAAATATGACATCAGCACAATAAAATCAAGAATGAGGTATGGGAAACACAGCATGCGTGAGGAGTCAAAGTATTGCAAGAATTTATTTAGACAAATGCCGGGGGAGGGAACACGAGAATCAGGTATACCTAATTCTCGTAAGTGTGAGGTTAATACTACAAGGAATAATTAGCATAATTCACAATGCTTAATTTTATATATCATAATCAATATTCCGTATACCTGTTAGTGTTATAGCTTTTCTCACTGTCGTTAACTGCCCGTGTTGCGCATTCCTGTCATACGGTCTGGCGTCTCAGTCGATTAATATGTATGTACTATGTATATATATATATATACACACAATTTGGAAAAGAAAATTCACCCAAATTTACTCAGGAAAAACATGGAAGCACCGGAGGGGAAGTAGCTCAAACAACTAACTTCAGACGAGAACCAAGAATTACATCAATGAATAGCAGCAAATCCATTGTAAAATAAATCGAAAATAACAATAAACAAATCCTCCTGTCAGAACACGCCTCACATTACTCAACACACTGCACAGAAACAAATTTAGAAAGGTTCCGCACTCTTTACAAACACAACAGAACATACTAGCTTAAGGTTACCAGAATCTCGAGAACAGGAAAACGGGCGTATAGGACAAAATATGCACTCCAAAACACAGCAAATCACCGGTACACAAACTTATTACAGAAAAAATATAATTTATAAATCTAAATCCGGAACAAAATTTAGAAAGCAGTTACCAGGTCAAGAGTTGGACACATCTTGGTTACTGACGAATCTACAGGTAACTTGAAATAGTGGATCAAGGAGAAAAAAGTGAAGAATTTTTCAAACAGTGTCATAGAGCAGATGATCGCTGGCCGGGAAGTGCTAGCAAAACGGCGCGGTTCACTGTAGGCAGGGCTATGTTACATCATATGGGGACATATTTATGCACGTATAGTAACTGGTATTTAGGAACAGTGAAATTATTATTCTTTCCAGTGGATGGAAATCCGCAATATACCCAATTATATAGCCTACCACATGTGACAATGGCTTCCCCACTTCCCCTAGAGGAATTGGGATAAACATATTCAGATATTTCCAATTTCATATATGTAATCACACATTCACAATTTTGTACACTCTTTCTACGTACGATATGTCATGTGTCAAGGTCAAAAAAGCAGAAAATATATTATATATAATTATGTTAACTTTAATCAAAATCAAAAGGCATTTCATAATACGGTGCATATCCTTTGAAGACGTACCACAATATAAAATTCCAGAAGCCATTGTTTTTATATAATGCTTATATTCTGCCTTACGTGTATGCAGTTTCATTCAGCATGTTACAGATTTAAGCAATTTGCAGTATGGGTGCGTCATTTTGTGTAATACGAACGCCCTGAAGGCTATTTTTAGGGCCACGACACCTAGTCACTGATGGCTGCTGCATATTGCTGATGGACATGTACTGTCTTTAACGTCTGTGTATCAACTGCCGAGCTAATGCAGTATTGAAACAGACATGCAGAAATCAGAGTGTTTAAAAGAAGTGGCCACGAGGTGGGAGAGTACTGTTCACTTGCACATTGTCATAAGCAACGATAACAGGAATACTGATCTAAGTACCAGGACGAGGAATTTGATCCAAGAACATTAGGAATGTAAATCAGCTGAAGTACCGTGCAGATTTTGTGTTAATTGTGCCCTATACATCTACTTTCCCCTCATTCTGAAAAAGTCTTCTGAATCTCATACAAATTATGATGTTGAAATGAAGGCTGTAAAAAATGCGCCTTCCGTTGTATTAAACGTGTACATGATACTAATGGGAGCAGTGAAAGTGACTTTTGTACAGTGAACAGGCTACAAGCTGCCAAGCCGATGAATCTTGGTGCGATTCCCAATGGGGACAAGAAACTTTAATCTTGTCCACTGTAGGCAAACATATCTGCAGCCCAAGCGGCTTATCCCAGTACCTATTGAGGTACGGAATAAGCCAGTCGGGGCGTGAAACTAAACACCATAAACGACTTAGCGCCATGTTAAAAAATGTGTGGACTGTACCCCCTCAACTTTATCCATGTCTTCACGGCGCGAAAAGGCATCAGACGAACTTTACACGCTGTAGATAAAAGATTTCAAATTGAGTAATAATTTTAAAACGTAAGAATACTCCGTATGTCATACTTGATTTTCAAATGACATTGAATTCTGCAACATTTTGGTATTGACTGGAAGTAAGATAACTTATCAGCTAACAGAAAGTATTCAGTAAAGATAAACAGTTTCAATGAACAAGTTTAGTTCTTAATTCCAACCTATAAACTTCAGATATGCTCTCACTATAAAACAAATATCAAGTGAGAGCGTTCCGCCATATTCACACAGCAGGATGTTACGCAACTAATCCTACAGTATCTTCTCATATAAATTAAGAAATTTTCAGCTCAAAAATTAAGAGGTCATGTGAACTTTTGTATTGAAAAAGATCTAAACAGAAAGTGTTTTGTTATTTAAGTCTCAAATAAACAACTGTCATTATAAACGTAACAGGCTTTGAAATATTTTACTGTCCTAACTAATGAACTGGATTGGAGAATTTTTTTTCAAAAGGTGAAAAATGTACTTTTTCCTGCTATTACGTAAGTTATTTACAAAAGACAGACACTGAATCTTATTCTGAGCCAGTTGAATCCAGTACACATACCAAGGTTCTTATACATCCATTATACTATTCTGTTTCAAATATGTCTACACGATCTTTCCTCTTATGTTATCTAATCAGAATTTAATGAGCTAATGTAACGACGTGTATGTCTCAGTCCTCTCCTGTTTCTACGGTTCTGTCCCACGTCGAAATGTCCCCATGCACATATGCGTGAAGAGTGCTACACTAGATACCACACGTGACCTCTGTCACGTAATGCCAACCCCTCCAACACCTATCCCTTGTGCAGTTCTGAACAACATTCGCTCGTTACGATTTCAACTCTAACCCTTATCCTACAGCTGACAGCTGCACAGTAAATTATCCCTCGACCTGTATTTTAGAAATATGGCACTACGAAAACGCTTACTTTTCCTATTCAAATCACCATCGTTCAGAGGCTTAAATTAATTGGCGCTAGTGTCGCTTCCGCTCTACAAACTTACGTGTCCTCCATTTTGATATTACTGGCAGCAGGTAATGACGTCTATGACGCTGCGGTGACCATTTACATTTCGTGAAACCTGGTCAACTGGTCCAACACATTGAAGTGAGGATGTACACAGCATGGCAACGTAAGGTATATATTTCTGCCATTTGTTGGAATGAAAATTGACTAAAAGAATGTTATGATTGTGTTTATGAGCACGTCTTTCGCAAATGACGTTTTGAATCAAGTGACCGTTTTGGCATAACACGGAATGAACTTTATGGCCTTGGAGGAAACCATAATGGCTTACACTCAACAATAACAACGTGAAAGAAGAGGGAAATTGTGAGTTGTAAGCGATAATTAATAACATACACTGAAAACTTTAAGTGGAATAAATCCTGGAAGAATGTGCAACTGGTGTTGAGGTAGTAAGTTCTGGAATGTGGAATAGCAAAATGGCGGCAGAGCATGCGCTCCTTTAAGAATTCTGTTTCTGACGATAACAATCCACTGGGCATAGACATTTGAAACTTCATCCTGAGCTAAACATTAATCATGCCTACATCTTATGCAAAATAATGTTTCTAAAGAAAATAAACACGGGGTAATGTGAATCTGTGAGGTTATAGCTGACAAATATTATGCTTACAGAACATGTTGCTGTGTGAATAACGCTTTCAATAAATAAAATAAATTAAAATATAATAACAATAAAAAATTATACATAGTTTAAAATTCACGCAGAAGAAAGTGGGGTTTCAATTCTGCTAGAAAATCCTTGTTTCTGCTTTTCCAATTCAGTTTTATTAGGTGCGTTCGGAAGTAAGTGAGAAGCGATTGTTAGCTTATTTGTCTGACTGTCCGCTTGAGTCAGAGTGACCCCAAAAGAGTGTGTATTTTAGTTCCTTATTTTGACTTTCGACACCTTTGAGTTTGCTGAAAAAGTGACACAAATCATGTTTATATAATATGCCGCACGAACGACCCATCATATTCTGCCGAATTGCGTCAACCGCATGATATGTGATGAGAGGATTATAAATGATAAAGCTCCATTTATGCAATGTTCCCAGCTCCTATTACTTTCTTACACTTGTGCTCAAATTTATTCTCAAACTTCATACGGACAATAAGCTTGGTGCTGTTTGCAACACTGCGCGTTCAGCCAATAACATTTCTTTGAAAGATCTAATCTCTGGACGCTAAGTATTTAAGAAACAGCTGCACTCCGCTTCTAAAAGCATCAGTTTAACAGATCTTGTCTTGTTGTGCAGTAATTTGTACAGTCGAGCACCTTCTACGGAATTGTAAGTACAATAAATTTTCACAATAATATAACTTGTATTTAATTGATAAAGTTACTCTTCATGCTAAGTGCTAAATTTTTGCACACTCTGTTTTGTAACAATTTTGTTTCTTAATTTGTATTACTTTTGAATTTTATTTATATTGTATATGTTGGTTGCGCAATGATCTATACGCTACGTGAGAAAATTAACGCCGTACCAGGCGTGTTTCAGTTGGCTATGTGCCATTC
>Ga0209628_10003764_pt1 | contig 10745 bp, 5 predicted proteins | sample TergutCu122P4_FD_187285 | JGI IMG/M metagenome (GOLD analysis project Ga0209628, IMG submission 187285) | Cubitermes ugandensis P4 segment gut microbial communities from Kakamega Forest, Kenya - Cu122 P4 (SPAdes) (version 2) | ecosystem: Host-associated > Arthropoda: Insects > Digestive system >... | reverse complement strand
CATTGATTCTTTTCTTTATCCAATTTTGTTATTCCTAGTAAGTGTCTCAAAAATTTCATCTGTGCTGCTTCTAAACGTTGTTCCTCTCTTTTCTTCAGTACCCAAGCTTCACTTCCAAATTTCAATTCTTTCATTCCGGAATGAAAAAAATTCGGCGCGCGTTTCAAAAATGTTATTTCATCTTTTTTTTAAAAGTAAATAAGTGCGAAATCGCCTAACTTTAAATCAGTTGGTAGGAGCGTGCTTTATGCATGTTCCTTGTGTCTTTATAAGTGAGAGCATCCAAGAACTGGCTTCGTATCAGTTTGCGCGGTCTTTCACACAAGTTCTCCATTGCTTTCCTTTTGACAGAATTATTTAATATCTGTCGGTTTAAGCAGGCTTCTTTGTCTGCATCATGGCTGTGCATCACATTCCCCCGCCGAATATCTCTGGACATTCATTGTAATTTATATAGCACTTACATTTTTTGTTAGTACAACACCATTGTTCCATTTTGTCAGCAAAAACTTTTTGGAAACGGAATTTTGGAAGCCCTGAATGACAAGGAGATCTACCTGAAAAGTTACCACGGGACGCAACTAGTATTCTGGCCCTAAACAACCCGGGACGCAACTGATACACAGCCGTTATCTGAAAAGTGACCGCGGTACGCAACTAGTAAACCCCGCGATGACATAACAGCAACGAAAAAAAGACGGATATTAGCATGAAACTGTATCAGCAATAAACCTTATTCCTTGCAAGAAACATGGTGTACGGAAACAACATAAATTGAAGGTGTTTAAGCGGGGTGGTGAAGGGAGTATAAGAGGTTATGAAACAGCGTCGTAATTTGTAGTCCGCAGCGAACATTATAAGAGTGATAAAACAAGAACGAACGGATGGGTGAGAAGTTTTGCACGCACTATAGAAGGTACAACTGCATAAAAAACTTCTGTTGGAAAACCAGAATGAGATATTAAGACATATGTCTAGACGGAAAAATAAAATTAACATGTATATTAGATGCTGGTGGGGGTAGTAAATTGGATTCATTTGGCTTTGGATAGGAACCAGTGGTGGATCCCCGTACTAAAGCTCCGTGTTCCACACAAGGCAGTAAATTTTTGTATGTTGTTAGTGATTGACCACTGGATTCTCATGAATTATTTGATGAATGGATTTTGTCAAGGAACGTTACCTTGACTAAGTGACTCAGGATCACACTTATGTATTAGTTGCACAGATGTTTCAGGTCGCATACATTGATAACTGTGATGTTAATTTTGTGTACACAAAGTGCAGTCAGTAATACGGCTGCCTGGAAAGTGAAGGTCCAAGTCGATTCCTGGGAGTGGCAACAGTTTTTCTTCGCAGTCACATCCAGACTGTAGCCCCTTTACAATAGAGTTCGCATTTGGGGTACTGGTAAAGAAGTTGGAGAGTGGAGCAGATTACTGACGCTCATCGAATGTTGATCTCCATCTTCCTATGTAAACCCCTGTACAGACCCACTTACAAGCAATATAAATTTCATACACCAACATTAATACCGGCGGCCGCAACAGCGTACTCGGTACAGCGAGTCGTTACGGGATGGACGGTCCGGGGATTGAATTCCGGTACGGCGCGAGAGTTTTCGTCTCGTCCAAACCGGTCCCGAGGCCCACCCAGCTTCGTGTACAAGGGGTACCTTGTCTTACCCGGGAGTAAAATGGCCGAAGAGCGGTGCTGGGCACTCGTCTCCTTCTAGTGATGGGTTGCAAATTCGTTGGAAATATACCTCCTACTACTCTCTGTGCCTGCACAGGCCTGTCATTGGGTGACCTTTACATTACCATCACTGGGGTGCGGTAACAAAGACGAGCTTATTACTGAAAATGTCTCCGCATCTCAAGCTACGACACATAATTTCAGCAAATAACACATCACAAAATAACGATATACACAAAAGGCAGCATTATAACGTATTAAACAGCCGGTCAGAAAATAAATTTAAAATGTATACGTTTTGGGTTCTCTATTTTCACCTGTAATAACATCAGTTTACATTTAATTGTACCGCTATCCCATTACTTTACCACATAATATCGTTGCCTTTCAGGCATTTATCGTATAGTGTAATGAGCTTTTATACTGCCTCTTTGTACCAGTCCGTTTCTCGCAATAGCAGCCGTCAAGTTCACAAATGTTTACACCTCGCAATTATCTCTGAATTTGTGGCTGTCAGACATTGCTTCTGTGCTGGAAACAGATGGCAAGCCTTCTTATAATCACAATTAGCGCAGATTATTTGGTCAAGAAATTACACGCCATAGAAACTTATTTTCTAACCGGTCCTCGTAAGTGCAAACTATAATATTTCTATCGGAAGTAGACCTAGAGGAAAGCAGGGCCATGAAGTGCTGCCCCTTGCCTTTCGCCTGCACAGATCAACGACAAATCTTGTATTCATTGGAGGCTTTCGATCCGATCAGGGATCAACGCTGACAGCCTTTCCGGAAGTTAAGACCACCCTGCTGCTCTGTCATTACCAGCCACGGCTGAACAAACGTCACATTCAGGTTATATGAGTTCATGTTAATTACCACTAAATGGAAGTATAAATGAGAGGGAATTTATGATGCTTCCGGGTTCCGTTTAACAAGGGATTTGAATTTTACATCACGTACTGAAAAGAGAATTTGATTTTGACAGACTTTTAAGTTAATTCAGCTGGCATCGCTATTCAGTTTTATTGGATGTTTACATTTGGGTTCGAGACCTTACCGTCCCGATGCATCTTTGTGCCCATTATAGGATATGACTCTTTTGACGAACTGGAACACAAAATTCTGGTCTACAACCTTCTTTGAACAATTAAATTTTGGTAGAGACGTCAGAAATAATGGTTTTTCGGTTCGTACTCCGCATATGTTTGTTCCAAGCGAACTTATTCTGCACGGTTTAAGAACCCAAAGGACCGTCATTATAAAAACATCTTCCCTGAAGAAAATGAAAATACGAGTATAAACTTATATAGAGACATTATGTCAAAAAGTTTCTAGGTGCACTTCTGCCATGAAACTTCAAACCGTGTATATGACATGAGGATAAGACAGAGATATCTCTGCAAGAACTAAGACATATATACAAGACACATACGAAACCTTCACAAAGAACGCAGTTAGAAAGTATATTTGCCGAAATGGAATACAATTTTTTTATATTCTGCGCGACGTTTTGCTTCGTTTGTTTATGTTGGACAGCACGGAATAACCTCATTAACCAGCACATCGCTGCCAGCAAGGAGGAGAGCTCAAAGATAAACAATCACCATCTTGACACTGTAAACATATTTTAAGAGACCGATACTGGCGTACGTGAAAGAGATCAAGATCCTCGGCACGCTGCCAGTACACAGTGACTTCAGGTTAAGATTTCTTAGTTACTTTCACTGTGACGTTTCGTTAGAATTAGAGGACTGCACAACTAAGAAACACCACGCACTCACGTTAATGCAGAACAACCAGGTATTCAGTGACACAAAATGAGAAAAATTCACAGTAGGCCTGCAGCCTGCAACCTTCATACCTCTCAAATATCAGTCTCAGAGATCTAAAATTTGTCACAGGACTGCACACTTTTATCTAGAGGTAGAAAGCTAAGTGAAAATCTGTCCCTTTCCACACTATACAAGCATACAGGGAAAGCCTCCATTCATTCTTAACCTCGGCATGACAAAGAGGTGGGTGGGCAACTTCAAGACCCTGTCCCTTTACTTTCGGAAAATGTCTCCAGTACCCATATTCCACCCCGTAGAGAACGGCCCCGAGGGCCACCCATCATCCTCTGCAATGCATACGGAGTCTTTCCCGGGAAGTAGTGCTGATCCCCCACCCCCTTCTAGCTCCGAGGCTGCGAATGGGTTGGAGCTATACCTCCGCCTCCCTTCTGTGCCTTCATAGGCATGTCGTGGGGGTGACCTTTAACTTTACCCATTTCATAGGAGGCTGGGTGGGTCCCGTAGCTGATCGGGATGTTCTGGAGAAGGGGGAAGCCTTTCGCCCTTTATCAAGGGTTTAAGTCATATGAGGCTGTTTATTCTTACAAGATGAACTCTCCTGTCATGAAGAAAGAATCTAATTTTGAAAGTGAAAATAAGTAGACAGCAAAGTATTACCAGTGGGTACAGTAAAACTAAATTCAGTGCATGTTATGAAGGCCGACAAAGGGGTGGAAATATTCATGATATCGGTTCTAGATGGGAATCAGTTGCCAGCTTAACGCCCTGACCGCTGTGCTTCAGAAGGAGAAATTTCCGATATTGAATGAAACAAGAAAACGAGGAAGGTGATTTTATATAGGCTTACTCATCTCGCAGCAGCGTTAAGGTACCTAAATAATGCCTTGAGATTTTAAATACCTTGATTACATGATAGACGTAAGGAACTCATCATCACAAACGTCACGGCAGAGTTTGGAATTACGTTAGCCTTCGTTAACAACCATGTGTATTTGTAATTTATCATGCCCTCTATTTGACAGTATCTGCAATTCTATCTTGCATAAATGTTTACTTTTAGGTTAATGGGCGAAAGCTAAGCGAAAAACCACTTGAAGTTAAAATGTCGTTATACGGCTCAGGCCTATCAATTCTTTCACTAATTTTTACTAAAGTTTAAGATGAAAATGTATTATAAAATTACGATCTAATTTATGTCTAATTTGGGATTAAATTAAATCATTACAATAAAAGTAATTTTAAAGTTAATCGTTCTTCTGGTACTTGGCGCCGCTTCACTGGGCGGTTGGTGCCGTCGTTTCGAGACAGCGTAATGGGCTTATCTTCAAGGGGCGAATGTTAAAATTTCTCACTCTATAACCTCCATTAGACATTCGACCCTACAAGATAAGCCAACCACGCTGTCTCGCAACTACGGGCACCAATCACCCAATGACGAGATGCCATCTTACAGAAGAACGGGGACCTGAAATGCACAGCCACGAAAGCATAATGTCACTGCACAATTTCTCTTACAACACTCTGTTGATACATCTCAATAGAAAAGTGACGAAATTTCACTCCTCGCATGTTTCACTTCAGCCATAAAGCTGCTGTTTTACTGCTGCATTTCAGCTGTGAAGAATTTGGTGAATGCAACAATTTTTATGTACCAAACAAATTATAATGCGCTCAATCTATACCATTCTTTACGTTTGGTCACTCATAGCGCAACTGTCGATTTTACATATCGTGCGGTACGCTAATTTTCAAGTACGTCCAATTGGCTGCTCTCCTTCTGTACCCGGATACTGTGGCATGTAACATTAATTAATTTCCTCCCACAGACCTCATCAACATCGCCCATTTTGTTCACAGTCTCAGCGCTACTGTCCTAATTACCCATCTCTTGAATGACAGACGAAAATCTGCATTATCAGTAAAAGCAATGCAAAAGGAATGAACATACCTAAGGGCAGTCACTTCCTACGCGACAGTTACAGACAACGCATCTTCCCAATATTCTTCTTACCTGTAACAGGAACAAAGAAATATTCATTACTCACCATTAGTTATTGAACCACTATGTTTCTACTACGTAGTTCACACCTGCAACATGGATTATAAGAGATGACATGATTACGAATGCATATTTTCTGCACCTTGGCATAATGAAAACGAGACAGGTCATGTACGTACAACGTAACATTGAGGAGCGTTCTCGTAACAACTTTCGCCGTGGAAAATAAAAAAGTATTACATATTCTGAATGTGTGTTTGCAGCCTAAGTTATCTTGCAAGCAAACGCATGCGCCGTATTATACTGTCACCTGTAGCTGGCCTGGCTGTACCATATTTTTCCATATTATCTCATAAACGGCAAGATTTTCGGGAAAACTTACTGAACATAAAATGCATATTTTGATTTTTTCTACATCACTCGTCTGAAACATTTCTCATTCAAAAAAGAATTCCGCGAGATATAAACACTGTATATGTACAGCTCCAAGTAAAGTGCCTGTTATTCTTTTCATATTTTAATAAAACCTGATTTTTTCGACAGATTTCGAAAATTAATTAAATATTAAATTTCATGAAAATCCGTCCAGGGGGAAAACTCTAAAACCTTACCCTCTAGTGACTGGTCGGAGAACGAAAAGGGGTTTACTTTCGTTGGCTGGCCAATTTGAAATTTCTGAGAGTTAAACTTGATTAAATTTCCGTGGGAAAGAAACGCCCAACATTGCCGAAAGTCCCAAATTTTTTTTACCGAAAAAAACCATAAATTTGTCTACATAAATGCCAAACTGAATTTGCAAACGTCCGGTTTTCGCAATTAGTTTTGATGCTGTCACGACTGGAGGGACTAGGTAAAAGTGAGAGGGTTAAGAGACAGAAATCCTTTCTCACAGCGGGTGGTTCGGCAGAAACTCTGCTAATGTTCGGCTGCAAGGTGATATTGTAGAGGGACTAGATTCACCTGGTCCAGGATGCGGGAATTGGCGGGCTCTTGTTAAAATTGTAATGAACCTTCAAATTTCATAAAAATGGGACCTACTAGCTTAGCAATGTCAGCATGACTGACAGTCCTACTAACAGTCAATACGTAAGGCTGAAACATGTCGTTGTCGTGGGCATATCAGTTTTCGTCAACAGATAAACCCCTACTCTTCGTGAGGAGAAAGGCCATATCCGTTTTCGTCCACGACCAGCAGGTCTTTTTTGGTCCACGGCTCGTAACATGTGAATGAGCATAATGCAGGTGCGAAAGACATCAGGCTTGGGTTGCAGAAGTTTGTTTGAAATAAATTTGACAGAATTAAAGAGAAATCCATTACAATAATGTAATAAAATAATATAATAATTTTTATCAAGCAGTGCAATCTTACTTTAATACAATTCTTAGATAAGTATTATTACAACAAGCAACAGAATACAGGTTGTGGCAGAGTTCATTCACCATCTTGATTTACGTGGTATTCTGGTCCCCCGGAGAGGAGATTAAACTAAATTGCGCTATAGTGTTTTGCTAAGGACGTCACTTAGTAAACATGGATCAGTGGTCGGCTGTACACCGTGCGTTCGCCGTAGAGATGTTTTTAAGGAATAACGACTCTGTGATAACAGCGCAAAGAATATTCAGACGCAATTTTAACAAAGGGAGCCAGAAGGGTTTCCGACAGCAACATAATCAAGAACTGGGTAAAGAAGTTTCGAACCACGGCTTCTTAAACAACTAAAAAAAAAAACCCGAAGCAGAGTCAGAAGAGTGTGGATACCAGAAAACACTGAAAGAGTACGACCCGCTGTTGGTCGTAGCCCCAGAATATCAGTACGTAGACATTCAGTTGCCCTCAACATATCGAGCAGTTTGCTCCGACAGATACTTCAATATGGTTTATATTTTCATCCCTACAAATCACACATTGTGCAAAATCTGTCAGACCGTGATTTTGCTTCAAGAAGTGTATTTTGTGAGCATTTTTTTTTCTACATTCCTGAACGAAAATCCCGGTGTTATTCGTCACTTGAAAATGTCAGATGAGGCTCACTTTGAAGTCTCTGGTTGTGTGAATACACAAAGGGTGTGATACTGGAGCGAAGCTAATCCGCATGAAGCGCGTGTGAAACAAATTCAGTCAGAGAGTAACAGTGTGGTCTGGGATATCAGTGTTCGGCATCACTGATCCTTATTTTTTCAAGGATGAAATTGGCAGTGCGGTTGCTGTGACATCTGACCGGTATGTGCATATAGTGAATGAGTTATTGTTTCCAGAGTTACGCGGTCGTGATATTGACCTTGCCACAATCCGGCAGCAACCAGCTGGACCAACATCACATACCGCTCGGCAGTCGACCAACACCTTAAGGGCCCCACACATTCTAAGTTAAACTGTGCAGTTTAACTGTGTAAAAAACTGCAAGAAAAGCTGAACTGAAGGTTCTCTGGCATAGCACAGGTTTCCCATCAGGTTTGTCAGTTCTGTGTGTCTTCTTGTGCGCGTGACTATAGTGGATAAAAACAAGGCTGTCGTTTGCTGTTTGCTAGCCACATCGGCCATAATGTTATATGAAAAGAAGAAAAGAAAGCGTAAAATGTGGAGTAAGATGTGGTATTTGAAAAGGAATATATCATGCGATGCTCATATGCTGAATGAGTTGCTACAAACGGATGTGTCTTGAGATGATGTCATCGTGGCGTCGGCAGGTAAACTGAGGAAACTCTGGGACTCTCTGAGTGAAGTGCGCAGTTTTCTGTGTGAAAGACGACTGGAAAGGACAATTCTGAGACCTGCGCTATTGTCTGTCAAAACTGCATAGTTTACTCAGTTTTTCTGTCAGGTATGACGTCACAGAGTAAAATCGCTCAGTTTAACTGAGAGTGTACAGGGCGCTTTACAAACTATGTGTGTGACAATCGCATAATCTCCAGCTATGGCGACATTTCTCGGCCAGTCCTTTCGCCCGATCTGTCGGTTTGTGATTTATTTCTGTAAGGCCACTTGAAAAGCAAAGACTTTCAAACACATCCCAGCAGACTTACATAACATCAAACAGAGAATTTATGATGAAATCACTGCTACCCCACCCGCCATGTTAGACCTACTCTGCGTAATGGGACTTTTTTTGAACCGAGTGCATCAGTACATCAATCCTGATGCACATCCGACAGGTGTTATTTTTAAGAAGCATATTCATAAGTAATGGAAAACGTGTGTCTTTCAGTTCACAACACTTTGAATAAAATTTAGTGAATTATGGTCGAGTAATGTCTCTTTAAAAATGATACAATAACTATGCCCCCATTTAATTAAATTCTTAAGTTTAGGATAATTATACCAATCAGGCGCTTAAGTATTCGTTTTGTCACAATCTCTTCACACTTTTACCACATATATATATTTTTTTGTATCTGCAACTAACTTCGGAAAAAAAAAATTCTAACGTAGAAATTTCTTCTCTTCCATATTTTTTAAATAAATCTTCTATCAATCTCTTGGTTGGTCATTGTAGCGTGCAAACTAACACTTCATTTTTTCGTAAATCATATGTTGAAGTTCTGCTAATTACGAATCAACTGATTCGGGATGAGAATGTTACAAGAATTTCCACAAGCATGAGTCAAAATAACACGCGTTCGTTGTCAACTGCGGACTAATGCTGACAAAATATCCAGTTCGTTAAAAATTACGAGATAGCGGTGATATCGTTGGGGGCCAGGTCGGAACATGAAGTGGAGACGTCAGAACATCTATGACACAGTACGTGAACAAGTGAAGGGCAAGCTGATCGTTTTACCTATCTGCAAATCGTACTCAGAATAAGAAGATTAACAGCTAGAAACTGTGAACGAAGAAGGTTAACACAAGGATCAGTTAGAATTATGATATTCGAACTTGACTGGCTAAACACGTTGGTAGACATGGTTGAAAACAAAGGTTACATCATTCAAGCTGACCAGCTACGATTTTTACACCGTGGTACTGTTGTTTTCATTCACTGCGATATTTTTTTCATGGCGCAATAGCGCCTAGAGAGCCAGGGCATCACGATCCCACTCAGACACACCACACTCGGTAGGATTCATCTGGACGAGCGATCGGCCCGATGAAGAAAACTCTAAAACACTCACAAAATACAGACATCCAAGCCCCCTCGCTGGAATCGAACCTGCTCTCCCAGCAAGCGAGCGGTCGCAGATCCACCGCTTAGACCGCGCGACCAGTGGGGTCGGCACCATTGACGGGGATGTAAATATGAATAATAGGCTGTTGCATCTATGTAGTTGGCATTTTATTTCCACATATTAACGACGATGCACGGTCAAAATCACATAAAAAATTAATAATAGTCGTGGCTGCAAAAGGATATACCCTGCGACTGACTTGAGACCTACCTGTTTTTCTCGTGGACGAAAAAGAATAGAATTTTGAAGCCTTCGAGTGACCGTAAACGAAAACTGACATCCGCGATACACGGTGCAATGTTTTTCTTTTATGTACGGACGTTACTGTCCGGGACCAGATTTGAAGCCGGTGTCGTAAGCTACCGTCTTACGACTATACTCATACAAGTAGGATGGTATTTCATTCATAAGATATATATTTGTATTATTCAGTAACAGTAAGGCACCAAGTTCCAAAATATAGAATACATGTTGCTCAACAGAGATATGTCGACACTATAGGAAGTAACAGGGTCATCAATGTCATAAAGCAACCAGGACACCAAATTTCACCCAAAAGTCCAGCTTGGCTGACATAATTATTGTATCAAGTGGACTAATAATTGTATCCTGATTTCTGCAAAGAACGTGGATGTTTCATGATTTTAAAGCTCAGAGACTTCCGGTTCAATGCACTGTCACGTGGAAGCCAACGCCCTAATTTGCCTTATAAAAAGGCTTTACGAGACATATTCGGGGGGATTCAGTCTATATCAGTTGTCACTGGAAACTCTATCACTTTGCTACTGGAATCTTCGCTTCTAAACATCGACATTTCTCTAACATGATATTTCTCTGACTGTGCATCACGAATTGACTATATATTAATTACCAACATGATGCACTGATTATTATTTATTCATAAAATATTATTCTCCTCTACATGTTTCGAGCCTCAAATGCTCATCTTCAGGAGGATACAGTTGTGTACATGCAGCCTATGGTACTGTCACACTCTATGAGAGTTCCTGGTGGCATGTTGGCGTAAGTCGGTGTTAGATGTTTGGCCTTGCATGTTTTATTAAACCATATAGCTGCATTATTTTTATACAA
>Ga0209628_10003763_pt1 | contig 10745 bp, 12 predicted proteins | sample TergutCu122P4_FD_187285 | JGI IMG/M metagenome (GOLD analysis project Ga0209628, IMG submission 187285) | Cubitermes ugandensis P4 segment gut microbial communities from Kakamega Forest, Kenya - Cu122 P4 (SPAdes) (version 2) | ecosystem: Host-associated > Arthropoda: Insects > Digestive system... | reverse complement strand
CCCAGAAGCAACAGGTTTTGGCGCTATCTATTTCTTACAAGGTATGTTAGCCGCAAAAGGCGATACCATCGTTGGAAAGAGAGTAGCATTATCCGGTTTTGGAAACGTAACCTGGGGCGCTGCTCTTAAATGCGAAGAACTCGGCGCAAAAGTAATTGCTATCTCAGGCCCCGATGGTTATATTCTTGATGAAGACGGAATCACGGGAGAAAAAGTGGTTTACTTGACCGAACTGCTTGCTACCCGTAACAATATAGTAGCACCTTATGCCACGAAATATCCTAATGCGCAATTCTTCCCGGGTAAAAAATCGTGGGAAGTTCCTTGCGACGTTGCCGTTCCTTGCGCAATCCAAAACGAATTGAACAAAGAAGATGCTCAAAAATTGGTGGACAATGGCTGTAAATATGTAGTTGAGGCTTCCAACATGGGCTGCACTGCAGAGGCTATCCACGTTTTACAGGCAAACAAAATCTCATTTGCCCCAGGTAAGGCTGCCAACGCCGGCGGTGTGGCAACTTCAGGACTTGAAATGACACAAAACTCCATGAAACTTGCCTGGACAAGAGAAGAAGTGGACGAAAAATTGAAAGCAATCATGAGTAATATTCATGCCAACTGCGTGAAATATGGAACCGAAAGCGATGGATACATTAACTACGTTAAGGGTGCTAATATCGCTGGCTTTATCAAAGTAGCCGATGCTATGATTGAACAAGGCGTAATTTAAAAAAGCAATTTGACCTTGTGTTATCCCCATAACATAAGGTTGTTTGTGTAATTAGTTTTTCATGATGGAGGGGCTGCTCTTTTGAGTAGCCCTTTTCTAATTGAGAAATCTTAATCAAAACATTTCTGTTATTCAACTTATTTATTAAATTTGCGCCGTCAATAAAGAATCTATAAATTCATTAATAAATTATTGATTATTACTATATTGCAGGTATATGGAATACAACGGGAAGAGATTAGATTTGGCAAGTTTGGAGAAAATTGTTTTTGCAGATGAAAAATTTTATTTCACAAAAGAACTTTTCATTGAAGTGGAAAAAAGTTTTAACTTCCTAAAAAATTTCTCAAAAAACAAAATTATCTATGGCATTAATACCGGATTTGGTCCAATGGCACAATACCGGATAGAAGACAAAGATTTACAACAACTTCAATATAATTTGATTCGAAGCCACTGCACCGGAACCGGAAAGGTACTTCCCAATATTTATGTTAGAGCCACTATTCTTTGCCGTCTCCTCAGTTTGCTTAAAGCCTATTCTGGCGTGCACCCCGACACAGTAAAGTTGCTGGCTGATTTTCTAAACTATGATATATGCCCTGTGATTTACGCACATGGTAGCGTGGGTGCCAGCGGCGATTTAGTGCAATTGGCACACCTTGCCTTAGCGCTTATCGGAGAAGGTGAAGTTTCTCATCATGGCGCTTATCGTGATACAAAAGAGGTCTTAAATGAAGTTGGCTTGAAAAAATTAGAAGTGCATGTCAGAGAGGGATTAGCCTTGATTAATGGTACCTCCTGCATGTCGGGAATCAGTATTGTGAACCTTGTTTATGCCAAAAAATTAGTTCAACTTGCCATCCTGGCGTCCGCTATGGTGAATGAAGTTGTAAACTCTTGCAATGACCATTTTTCAGAAGCGTTAAATAATAAAAAACTGCACGCCGGGCAACAGGAAGTGGCAAAACAAATGGAAACCATTCTCAAAGAGAGTCAATTGATTCGTTATCGAAAAGATTATTACGAAACAAAACATACCGAACCATTTTTCGAAGAAAAAATTCAGGAATACTACTCTCTCCGTTGCGTTCCCCAAATTCTTGGACCTGTTTTAGATACTATTCGCCAAACAGAACTGATTGTGGTTAACGAAGTAAACTCCTCTAACGATAATCCTGTGGTGGATTATAAAACCGAAACCGTTTACCACGGCGGAAACTTTCACGGTGATTATATCTCTTTGGAAATGGATAAATTAAAAATCGCCATTATCCGTACTTCGCAACTGATGGAACGTCAATTGAATTATTTGCTCAACTCGAAATTGAACGAAAAATTTCCTCCTTTCTTAAATTTGGGAACTTTAGGACTCAATTTAGGGATGCAAGCAATGCAATTTACTGCAACCTCAACGGTAGCTGAAAATCAAACTTTAGGTTACCCGAACTACCTGCACACTATTCCCAATAATGCCGATAATCAGGATATTGTAAGTATGGGAACCAACACCGCTTTACTTACGAAACAGGTTATAGAAAACAGTTTTGAAGTGTTGGCTATCCATTTTATTGCTATTCTTCAAGCTTGTGAATGTAACGGAATTAGAAGTAAAATGTCTCCCATCACACGAAAATGTTACGAAAAATTAAGAGGTATTGTTCCGTTGTTTGTAAATGATACCCCAAAACATGAAACTATTCGAATGATGATGGAGTTTTTGTTGGATGTTAATATGAATGATAATTTTGATTTACTATGAAATATGCTTTAGTAACGGGCGCTTCTCGTGGAATTGGCAGAGCAATCTCTTTGGCTTTAAGTGAGATGGGATACCCCATTTTAATCAACTACAACTCCAATCATAATGCCGCCAAAGAAACACTTAAATTAATTGAAAATCAAGGAGGGAAAGGAGAGTTGCTGCCGTTTGATGTGTCAAATCCCGTAGAAGTGGACAAAGCAATCTTGTCATGGGAAGAAACACACCCCAACGCATCTATTGAAGTGCTGGTGAATAATGCCGGTTTTAGAAAAGATGGGTTAATGATTTTTATGTCGAACGAAGATTGGAACACCATCATTCATACGCATTTGAACGGATTTTTCTATACAACAAGACGTGTTTTAAAATCAATGCTTTCAAAACGATATGGGAGGATTATCAATGTGGTTTCCTTGTCGGGGATTAAAGGGTTGCCCGGACAAACCAACTACTCGGCAGCCAAAGCAGGCATTATAGGCGCTACCAAAGCATTAGCGCAAGAAGTGGGAGCAAGAAAAGTTACGGTGAATGCCGTTGCCCCCGGTTTTATTCAAACCGATATGACGGCAGATTTAGATGAAAATCAACTCAAAACAATGATTCCGCTGGGGCGTTTTGGCAAACCGGAAGAGGTAGCTGCCATAGTGGCTTTTTTGGCTTCCGAAAAAGCAAGTTATATCACCGGAGAACTAATTTCAATAAATGGAGGTTTATATACATAGATTATGAAAAGAGTGGTGATTACCGGAATGGGCATCTATTCCTGCATCGGAAAAAATAAAGAAGAAGTGGCTGTTTCGCTTAAAGAGGGAAAATCGGGCATTGGCATTGATCCGGTTCGTACTGAGATGGGATACCGTTCTCCTCTTACCGGAATATTGGAAATTCCAAATCTTAAAGGAATTTTAGACAGACGCCTACGGGCAGGCTTAGCAGAAGAGGGAATTTTTGCTTACGTTGCAACAAACGAAGCATTGAAGCAAGCCCAGATTGATATGGATTTTTTGGAAAACAATGAAGTAGGTATTTTCTACGGCAACGACAGTTCTGCTAAAGCCGTGATTGAAGCCCACGAAATTATTAAAGAGAAAAAAGATACCACACTGCTGGGCTCCGGCGCCATTTTCCAATCCATGAACTCTACCGTAACGATGAATCTCTCTACTATTTTTAAACTGAAAGGAATTAATATGACGATCAGCGCTGCCTGCGCCAGCGGCTCTCATGCTATTGGATTGGGATATTTTATGATAAAACATGGGTTGCAAAAAATGGTGCTCTGCGGAGGTGCACAAGAGATTCACCCCTATTCTATGGGAAGTTTTGATGCTCTGAGCGCATTTTCCATCCGAATAGATGAACCCACAAAAGCCTCCCGTCCTTTCGACAAAAACAGAGATGGCTTGGTGCCCAGCGGAGGCGCAGCCTCTTTAATATTAGAAGATTATGAATCGGCAGTGAAACGGGGTGCCCCTATATTAGCAGAAGTTACCGGTTATGGCTTCTCCTCAAATGGCTCGCACCATATCTCACAACCCAGCGACGAAGGCTCTTTCCGCGCTATGATGATGGCACTGAACGACAGCAATTTGAATGTTAATGATATTGATTACATAAACGCCCACGCCACTTCCACGCCACTGGGAGATGGATTTGAAGCACTGGCAATCGCACAACTGTTTGGAAACAAAGTGCCGGTAAGTTCTACTAAATCAATGACCGGACATGAGTGTTGGATGGCAGGCGCCAGCGAAATTGTGTATTCCATTTTAATGATGCAAAACAATTTTATTGCCCCCAATATAAACTTTGAAGAACCCGACGAACAAAGCGCTCTCATTAACATTATTACACAAACAAAAGAACAAAAATTAAACCATATCCTCTCCAATTCTTTCGGTTTTGGAGGCACAAACAGCGCATTAATTATCAGTAAACCAAAATAAATAATTTGTATGGAAAAAAACGAAGTGATAAGCACCATTAACCATTTTTTAATGGAAGAGATTGAAGTTGACGAAAATCTAATAAAAGAAGACGCCCTTTTAAAAGAAGACTTGGGAATTGACAGTCTTGACTTTGTAGATGTTGTTGTAATTATTGAAAGAGAATTTGGCTTTAAAATCAAAGCAGAAGAGATGGCAAACATTAAAACATTATCCGATTTTTATAACTATATTTACGACAAGGTGAGTAATAAATAAAACCTTAATATGACTGAACGAAGTTGGTCGGGAAAAACACAAGGAGGTAATTTCGGCCAAAAATCTGTTTATTATTATTTTCGGTACGGGAGTTTAAGGGCAATCTATGGCTTGCTTGTTTTTATTATTCCATTTTATATGATTTTTTCACGGAAAGGATACCGCGCTTCTGCTTGGTATGCAAAGCATTGCCTTAGATTAAAATCTTGGAAAATCCCTTTTTTTGTGTATAAAAATTTTTACGCTTTCGGGACACTGTTTTTAGATAGATTTGCCCTTTTTGGAAATCCAAATCGAAAATTTCGTTTTACCATTGAAAACAACCATGAATTTTTGGAGTTGTTGAAGAAACCGGAAGGTTTTTTAATTGCAAGCGCCCATATTGGCAATTATGAAATACTAAGTTATTCGTTTAAACAAACCGAAAAAAAAATTCGTCCACTCTTATATGGAGAGGAAGCCAAAGTATTTCAACAATACAGAACCCGTTTTTTTCAACAAAACAATTTAGAACCCATCTTCTTAACAGCGGATGGCTCCCATATTTTTGAAATCAGTAATGCTCTTAAAAACGGGGATATTGTAAGCATGCCCGCCGACAGAACAATGGGAAACACCAAAACTATTGCTACTTATTTTTTGGGTAAAAGGGCATCTTTCCCTGCCGGCATTTTTCATCTATCTGCTACTTATCATCTTCCTGTTTTAACGATGTTTGCAGTAAAAGAGGGTTATCGCCATTACAAAATAGAGATTCAAAAACTGATGCCGCCAACTGCAGGAACTAAGGAAGATAAAGCGCTTTTTGTTTGTACTGAGTTTGTAAAATCTTTAGAGAAAACGTTGTTACAATACCCTGAGCAGTGGTATAATTTTTATCCCTTTTGGGAACAATAGGATGACAATCTTCTAAATCCGCACAAAACTGTCCGCAAGTATACACCATAGCTTGCTTGAAAACCGCTCGTTAGGCTATCGCCCTATTTCAAGTTAATCTCGCCAGAATCCATATCAAATTCCGCACCTGATTGTACATCTATATTATCATAACTTCCTAATAATATTTTTCCGTTGTTCAATATGATTAACTTGCTTCCACTTTGAGCCACAACACTTGCATTAACAATTGTACCACCTGAAAGTATTAATTTACCTCCATTTTGAATGGTAATTTTATGGACAGGTAGTATAAATACACTAGCCGTAATGGTTAATGTAACTCCTGATGGTATGATTACATTTCTACATATAGTTCTATTAATATTCCATGCAAGATACCATTTCTTGTTCTGATAGGTCTTTGTTTAATATTTGATTAAAATACAAATTTATCAAAGATTCAATAGATCCAATTACTGCAAATATTCCACAACTGCCACAAGGATATTGGTTTTTTACGGAAGTAATCCAGTTTCTGCCATGCCTATTTCGCCAATCAAAAGAAGATACAAAAGATGCCCCTGGTGTGCTTTGTGTATGTTGAATAGAGGTTGCTTTATCGCTATTCAATTCAAAAATCCCTCCAATATAATACTCATAACCTTGCAAATCGGGGACTTTCCCGCCAAAAAATCCTTTTTTCTCTTCAAAACTCATTAGAGAAACAGATGTTTCACCTGCAACACTTGTTCCACCGTCGCCTATTAAAAGATAGGTATAAATACCAGCAGGTAACTGTCCCGCATGTATAATTACCTCCACCATGCCTCTATCTAAAATTGTAATACATTTAACTTGAATGCCTTGCATGTTATATACGCACAATTGCGTTTTATTAATGTTCTGCGGAATATAACACTTAATAGCAGTACTTAAATTAAATGGATTGTAGGTGCATTACTCAATTCTGTTTTTAATGAATCAATATTAATATCTTCTTTAAGAAATTTTTCAAGAATCTTATCTATCTCCACTCCTTCTTCCTTAAAGTTATAGGATACACTTTGTAATTGTTTAAGACGATTAAGTGAATTAGTAAGATTTTTTATATTTTGTTTAATTCTAATATCAGAACCAAAAACAACATTTCCATTTACTTTCACTTGTCTTATAGAGCTTGAAGATCCTATTTCCTAAGCAACAGTTGGGTTTACATTAAAGATGCCCGTGTTTCCATTTGCCTTCACAGTAAAACAGGTTCCACCTGCAGAAGTTGATGTTAGTGAAAAAATACCCGGATTATTGGGCTGATTTTGATAAAAAGCTCCCCATATAAGGTCGCAGCCACTAGGCATATTGCCAACTGTATTTCTGATAATATCTACACCATCAGTATTTCCATAATTGTAAATTGCAGTTTGGGCATTTATATCAACTCTTGCGTTTGTACCAACAGTTCCCGCTACTTTTATTGATTGAGCATTAATTGCTATGAAACCAGCAATTAATAAGGCTATTAAAGCCACCATTTTTTTAACTAATAAATTTTTCATACGTAAATTCTTTAACTGTTAATAACATTTTATTATATATATACATTAATTTTCGGAATATTTTTTTATTATCATTGCTGTTCCCATTCCGCCGCCAATGCAAAGCGCTGCCAATCCGTAGGTTTTGCATTCCGTAATCAGTTCGTGAACTAAAGTAACTAAAATACGGTTTCCGGATGCGCCAATGGGGTGTCCTAAGGCAATAGCGCCCCCGTTAATGTTGGTACGCTCTTGCAACCATTCTTTGGTAACGCCGTGCTCGCCAATCAATTCGTGAATAACGCCCAACGACTGAGCAGCAAATGCTTCGTTAAGTTCCAGCAAATCTATATCGGTAAGTTTCATATTGGCTTTTCGGAGTGCATTTTTAATAGCCGGCACAGGACCTAATCCCATAACAGCCGGAGAAACCCCGCCTTGCCCTGTGGCTACAATCTCTGCCAACGGTTTTAATCCTAATTCTTTTACTTTATTCTCAGACGCTAAAAGCAGGAATGAGGCACCGTCGTTAATTCCGGAAGCATTTCCTGCCGTTACTGTTCCCTCTTTTTTAAATGCCGGCTTCAACGTTCCCAATTTCTCAAGATTTGTAGCCCGATTGGGATATTCATCGGTATTAAAAAAAATGGTTTCTTTTTTGGATACAATTTCAACAGGCACAATCTCATTTACAAACTTTCCGGCATCAACGGCAGCAATGGCTTTGCTTTGAGAAAGAATCGCGAATTGGTCTTGTTCTTCTCTGGAGATACCATATTTTTCTGCAACATTTTCGGCAGTTATTCCCATGTGATACCCTTCAAAAGCATCTGTTAGCCCGTCGTTTACCATGTGGTCAACGGCGGCAATATTTCCCATTTTCACACCGTTTCTGAGGGTTCCGCTCATGACGAATCCGGCATTAGACATCACTTCGGTACCGCCTGCCAATACGATATCGGCATCGCCTGCCAAAATATCGTTATAGGCATTCATTACCGACTTCATGCCACTGCCGCAAACCATGTTAATAGCATAAGCGGGGACTTCAACGGGGATGCCTGCTTTTATGGCTGCCTGACGAATAATGCCCTGCCCTTGCCCGGCACTAAGAATGTTTCCCCCTATCACTTCATCAATCTGATGAGGCGCCACCCCCGATTCTGAAATAATATTTTTGATAACCAAAGCGGCCAACTCTGCGGGAGTGAAATTTGATAAAGTTCCAAACATTTTCCCAATAGGAGTTCGCTTTGCGGATACAATATAAACTTTTTTCATAATGAAAGATATTAATAATTAAAATTTTCTACCGATTATATTACATCGGGCGGTAGATGCATATCGTCAAATTCATCTTCATCTTTAGCATTAGGGATCGTACGCTGCAAGGAAGTAACTAATGAACCAATCATTTTGGTCAGTTCCATCATTTGGTTTACTGAATGTTCCTTTTCCATGTCGTCCATTAATCCTAATCTGAAAGCCATCTCCGTATAGACAACACATTCTCTAACGGAACTTTTAGCCATTTTAAGATAATAGATAAATTGCGGTTTGTTTCTCGCCGAACCTTCCGCAAGATATAAGGCAATACTTTGCGCAACCTTTAAAAAAGGATGGGCAAGGGTAGGTTGATTTTGTGCTGGAAATTTACTTACCACACCATTCAGCCAGGTAATATAATCCAATGCTTTTGCATAAATGCGTAAATCTTCAAATCTGAAGAAACTGACAGGAGTATCTGGTTTAATCATAAGAAATTAGTTTTAAGTTAGAAAGTGGACAAAAATAGTAATTTTTATCACAATTGCAATTTTTATTTAAAAATCAACATTTTTTTCAATAATTATTGCATTTTCCAATACTTCTTTTGCTGCTAACTTGTAGGCAATTCTTAAACCGCCGGTGCCTAATTTCACTCCTCCAAAATAACGAACTACCACAATTAACACATTCGTAACCTCTTTTGAAACTATTTGTCCATGAATGGGACGTCCCGCCGTACCTGAGGGTTCGCCGTCGTCATTCATCCTATATATAGATTTATCTGCACCTAAAATGTATGCGTAGCAATGATGTTGTGCATCATGATATTTTTTCTTCAAAAAAGTGATTTTTTCTTTAATTTCTGCATCATTTTCTACAGGATATGCAAAAGCAAGGAATTTACTGCGTTTTTCTTTAAAAATTGCCTCAGCCGGCGCAGAAATAGTACGTATTGTATTTCTCACAGTTAACAATTTAATATTTAATAATTACTGATAAAATTTAAAAAACTACCCCAGCTTTGCTTTATAGTCTTCATATTTTCCTGGTTCTGCCAATAATACAAAATCTCCTTCACGGGTAACCATACCAATGGCCGGATGTTTTACGCCGTTAAAAAAGGTGGTTTTCACCATCGTATAATGAATCATATCATCAAAAACGATGGTATCTCCAATTTCCAAGGGTTCATCGAAGGCAAAATCCCCCATACCTAAATAATCTCCCGCCAAGCAGGAACTTCCGCCCAAACGGTACACCCACTTACTATCGAGAGTGGGTTCATGGGCATTGAGAACAACGGGTTTATAAGGCATTTCCAAACAGTCGGGCAAATGGCAGGAAAACGAAATATTGAGCATGGCGGTTTTAATTCCCTTATTTTCCACAATATCTTCCACCGTTGAAATCAATACACCTGTTTGCCACCCCACAGCCTCACCAGGCTCTAAAATAACCGCTTCAATATTGGGATAACGCTGCTTAAATTCTTTGAGTAGCGCAATCAGATGTTCCACGTGATAATCTTTTCGGGTAATATGATGCCCGCCGCCAAAATTTACCCATTTAGATTCCTTTATGAGATCTCCGAATTTATCTTCAAACGATTTTAAACAGTTTTCCAACACATAACTATCGTTTTCGCACAACGTATGAAAATGCAGCCCTTCAATACCTTCCGGCAAATGCGGGGGCATATTTTCTGATAAAATACCCAAACGGGAACCGGGGAGCGCCGGATTATATATATCTGTGGTAACCTCTGCATACTCAGGATTAACGCGCAAACCAAAACTGATTTTCTTGGGGCAAGCCAGCGCCCGCTCCCGAAAACGTAACCACTGACTTAATGAATTGAAAGTTAGATGACTGCTATAATACAAAAGGGGTTCAAACTCCTCCTCTAAATAAACGGGCGCGTAAGTATGTGCTTCACACTGCATCTCCTCCACAATGAGTTGCGCCTCGTTTAAAGAACTCGCCGTGGCACCTTTCAAATATTGACGAATCAGCGGAAACGACCGCCAAAACGCAAACCCTTTCAATGCGCAAATAATGGAAACACCAGCTTCTTTTTGCACTAAATCCAATAACTGCAAATTGGCTTCTAAGGCTTCTTCAAATAATACAAAACAAGGGGAAGGAAAATTTTCAAAATTCAAACTCATATTCTTGATTTTATTTTGCAACTCGTATTTGTTGAAAACAATGTCTGCACAGCGGTTCGTAAGCCTCTTTTTCGCCAAGCAGCACCTGTTTATCGCCGGCTACAATCCTGTGCGAGTAGTGCGCCAAATCGCCGCAATGCGTACAAATGGCATGCACTTTTGAAACATACTCTGCAATGGCCATCATCTGAGGCATCG
>Ga0209628_10003762_pt1 | contig 10745 bp, 9 predicted proteins | sample TergutCu122P4_FD_187285 | JGI IMG/M metagenome (GOLD analysis project Ga0209628, IMG submission 187285) | Cubitermes ugandensis P4 segment gut microbial communities from Kakamega Forest, Kenya - Cu122 P4 (SPAdes) (version 2) | ecosystem: Host-associated > Arthropoda: Insects > Digestive system >... | reverse complement strand
CACGAACATCAATATCGTGATGGGCGAGGCGACCATGCCGATCTGGCGAGGCCAGATCCAGGGCCGGGGGTTCATCGCCTTGAGCAGCACGCCGCTGATCAGGGCCGCCAGCGCGGCCGAGCCGCCTAGATGCGCCGTGATGGCCGCGCCGGCCCCGATGATCGCCAGCAGCAGGATGGGGGTGTTTTCACTGGCCGGGCTCATCACCCGCAGCGCCACGCGCAGCGCCAGCGCCATGATCGTGCCGACGATGAACGACAGCCCGAGCACCACCATCACCGGGTAGATCTGCCGCAGCACGCCTTGGGTGGCGCGCTCCATCATGCCGGCGTGCGCGTAACTCAGCGTCAGCGCGTAAAAGGTGTTGAGCGTGGCCAGGGTCAGCGCGCGTTCGGTCACCGGGCCGGAGGCGTGTGTATCGGCCACGACGCGGCTGAGTACCGCGGGCGAGGCGACGATTGCCGTCAGCGCGAGCGGCGTGGCCACCGGATCGGGTACGTGCAGCCAGTGCAGCGTCCAGAACACCGCGAAGTAGGTCAGCGTTGCCTCGACGAGGCTTTGCACCAGCAGCATCGGGTTGTGGCGAAACCACCGCAGCGGCAGCCGTCCGCCGCATTCGAACAGCACGATTGCCACACCCAATTCGAGCAGGAACAGACTGATGCCCTGCAGCGGCCAGGTTGCGCCTTCAAAACCGGCAAAGCCCGCCAGCGCGCCGACGATGGTGTAGCCCACCACCTTGGGCAGGCCGGCATGGCGCTGCACCAGGTGGCCGGCCGCCGCCGCCGCCGCCAGCAGCAGCGACCAGGCCACGGTGGGCAGGCCCGCCGATGGCCGCAGCCACTGAGACCAGAAATCCAGGAAATCGGAAATCAAGGCATGCATCGATGATTAATGAAGGACGCGCGCTTGCGTCAGCTCGTCACCGTTGACATCGAGTACGAACATCGGAATCGGCACGTCGAAGCGCTCGCCGTCCTCGGTCACGAAAAAATAACTGCCATGCACCGTGCCGCTGTCGGTGCCCAGGCTGCAATTGTTGATGTAGCGGTACATCTCGCCCGGCGCGATCAGCGGCTGGTGGCCTCCCGCGCCCAGGCCGCGTACCTCGTGGCGCCGGCCCAGGGCGTCTTCGATGACCCAGTGGCGCGAGATCAATTGCGCGGCAATGCTGCCGACATTGTGCAGTGTGATCGTATAGGTGAAAGCATAGACCTTCCTTTCGAGTTCGGACTGATCGGGCAGGAACTGCGATTTGACTTCGACGCGAATCAACGGATGTGCCATCGACCGGATGGTACCGGAGCGCCCCTGCGACAATGGCGGCGATGAAAACTGTTGCACCTGCTTACCGTATTGCACCTTCGATCCTTTCGGCCGACTTCGCGTGCCTGGGCGCCGAGGTGGAAAAAGTCATCGCCGCCGGCGCCGACTGGATCCATTTCGACGTCATGGACAACCATTACGTGCCGAATCTGACTTTCGGTCCGATGGTTTGCCAGGCGCTCAAGCCGCACGCGCGGCGCGCCGACGGCACGCCGGTGCCCATCGACGTACACCTGATGGTCGAGCCGGTGGATGCGCTGGCCGCTGCTTTCGCCAAAGCGGGCGCCGACCTCATCAGCTTTCACCCGGATGCCTCGGCTCACGTGCACCGCAGCATCCAGGCCATCCGCGCGGCCGGCTGCAAGCCGGGGCTGGTATTCAACCCTGGCGCGGGGCTGGAGCCGCTGGACTGGGTGATCGACGACATCGACCTGATCCTGATCATGAGCGTGAACCCAGGCTTCGGCGGCCAGAGCTTCATCGATTCGGCGCTGCGCAAAGTCGAACAGGCGCGCAAGCGTATCGACGCCAGTGGGCGGGATATCCGGCTGGAGGTCGATGGCGGCATCAAGGCCGACAACATCGCGCGCGTGGCCGCGGCCGGCGCCGACACCTTCGTGGCCGGCAGCGCGATCTTTGGCGCGCCCGACTATGCGCAGGTCATCACCGCCATGCGCGCACAGCTCATGGATGGAACCTGAGAGCCTGTTTACGATCTATTTGAATATTCGAGGCCGCGAGGGAGTATCGACTAGCATACGCGGTGTTTCACAGGGCCATCGCTCTGGTGAACGCGGCACGAACACAAGAACAAGACGAGCTTGGAAGCGTCGATGGCACGACCACGATTCACATTGATATTAGGGAAACATCAGATATGAAACTCTTTCGTCCGGCTGCCATCGTGGCGGCGGTTCTGTTCGCGGCGGCGGCAGCGCAGGCTGACATCAACATCGGCGTGACCGTTTCGGCCACCGGGCCGGCGGCCTCGCTCGGCATTCCCGAGAAAAACACCATCGCGCTGCTGCCAAAGACCATGGGCGGCCAGAAGGTCAACTACATCGTCCTGGACGATGCGACCGACACCACCGCGGCGGTGAACAACATCCGCAAGCTCGTGGCCGAGAGCAAGGTCGATGCCGTGATCGGCACCTCGGTCACGCCCGGCACGCTGGCGATGACCGACGTGGCTGCCGAGAGCCAGACGCCGATCATCTCGATGGCCGGTTCGGCGATCGTGGTCGAGCCGGTGGAGGGCAAGAAGCGCTGGGTGTTCAAGACCCCGCAGAACGACGCGATGATGGCCATGGCGATCGCCACGCACATGGCCGCGGCGGGGGTCAAAACCGTGGGCTTCATCGGTTTTTCCGACGCTTACGGCGAGGGCTGGTACGAAAGCTTCGCCAAGGCCGCCGAGGCCAAGAAGCTCAAGATCGTCGCCAACGAGCGCTATGGCCGCACCGACACTTCGGTGACCGGGCAGGTGCTCAAGATCATGTCGGCCAAGCCTGATGCGGTGCTGGTTGGCGCTTCCGGAACGCCCGCCGCGCTGCCGCAGAAGACGCTCAAGGAGCGCGGCTACGCCGGCCACTACTACCAGACGCACGGCGTGGCCAACGCCGACTTCTTGCGCGTGGGCGGCAAAGACGTCGAAGGCACCTTCCTGCCGGCGGGCCCGGTTCTGGTGGCCGAGCAGTTGCCCGACAGCCATCCGGTCAAGAAATCGGCGCTGTTGTACGTGAAAGCCTACGAAGCCGCTTACGGCAAGGGCACGGTGTCTACTTTCGGCGCGCACGCCTGGGATGCGGGCGTTCTGCTCGAAGCGGCGGTTCCGGTCGCGCTCAAGAAGGCGCAGCCGGGCACGCCGGCCTTTCGTGTCGCGTTGCGCGATGCGCTGGAAAACGTCAAGGAGGCGGCCGGTGCGCAGGGTGTGTTCAACATGAGTCCGACCGATCACGTCGGCTTCGACGAGCGCGCACGCGTGATGGTCACGATCCAAAACGGCGCTTGGAAATATCTGCCCTGAAGTGAACTCACCCCCAGGCTTCGCGCACTTCGTGTCGCTACGCCAACCCCCTCTCTGGGGGCAATCCCAGCGGCCCGGTCAAGCCGGGCCGCGGGATTCCTGGGCTTGGCTGCGCCAGTTTCATGCGTCGTGCGGTGGAGCAACTGGGGTGTTTTCCTTCACATGCCGAGCCATGGAAAGGCGTAATCTGCCGAACGTTGACACGGACGCATAAATATCCACCTGGGCTGTGCCTGCGGCTGCTTTTTTTCACATGGATTCGCAAATCGCTCTGCTGCTGACGCAAGACGGCATCGTCAATGGTTCGGTCTATGCGCTGATGGCGTTCGCGCTGGTGCTGGTGTTTTCGGTTACGCGCGTGATCTTCATTCCGCAGGGCGAGCTGGTCGCTTTTGGCGCGCTGTCGATGGCGGCGCTGGCCGCCGGGCGCGTGCCTGGCACGCTGTGGCTGCTGCTGGCTTTGGCGGGTGTGACGCTGGCGCTGGAACTATGGCGCTGGCGGCGCGGCGCGATGGTGTCGTGGCTGCCCGCGTTGAGTTGGGCTGTTGTGTTGCCCGGGCTCGCGGCGCTGATGGTGCTCGTCGTGCGGCCCACGTCGATGCTGCTGCAGGCGCTGACCACGCTGTTGTTGATCGTGCCGCTCGGGCCGCTGCTGTACCGGCTGGTCTACCGGCCGATGGCCCAGGCTTCGGTGCTGATTTTGCTGATTGCCTCGGTTGCGCTGCATGGCGTGCTGGTCGGGATCGGGCTGCTGTTTTTCGGCGCCGAGGGGTCGCGCACGCCGGCTTTTTCCGAGGCGCGTTTCGATTGGGGCGGCATGATGGTCAGCGGCCAGTCGCTGGTCGTGGTGGGCGTGGTGCTGGCGCTGGTGGCCGGAATGTTCTTGTTTTTCGGCCGCACCATCGCTGGCAAGGCGCTGCGCGCGACCGCGATGAACCGCATCGGCGCGCAGCTCATGGGCATCCCCACCGGCCTGGCGGGCGACCTGAGCTTCGCGCTGGCCGGGTTGATCGGCGCCGTGGGCGGCCTGCTGATCGCACCGATCACCACCGTGTATTACGACACCGGCTTTCTCATCGGCCTGAAGGGGTTCGTCGCCGCGATCATCGGCGGGCTCGCCAGCTACCCGCTCGCGCTGATCGGCGCGCTGATCGTTGGGCTGCTCGAAGCCTTCTCGTCTTTCTGGGCCAGCGCCTTCAAGGAAGTGCTGGTGTTTACGCTGATTATTCCGGTGCTGTGGTGGCGCTCGCTCCAGAGCCGTCATGTCGAGGATGAAGAAGAATGAAGGCATCATGACGCGCCGCCGCCTCATCTTGTTGTGCGTCGTCGCGTTCGCGCTTGCGTGGCCCTGGCTGCCCGAATTTACCGTGGCCGTCCTCAGCAATATTGCGCTGTATTCGCTCGTGACGGCAGGGCTGGTGATGCTCACCGGCATTGGCGGCATGACTTCCTTTGGACAGGCGGCTTTCGTCGCGATCGGCGCTTACGCCACGGCCTGGGTGTGCACGGCGCCACAGGCGCAAGAGCTGCTCGGCGGCTGGATGCCGGCGGTTCTGATGCCCTGGGCCGGGCTCGCATTCGGCCTGGCGCTGACTTTCGTCATCGCCTGGGGGCTGGGCGCGATCACGCTCAAGCTGTCGGGCCACTATCTTCCGCTGGGCACCATTGCGTGGGGCCTGAGCCTGTATTACCTGTTCGGCAACATTCAATTCCTCGGCGGCCAGACCGGCATGGGCGGGTTGCCGCCGCTCACGGTGGCCGGTGTTTCGCTGGCGTCGCCGCGCGCACTCGGGCCGGTGATCTGGGGCGTGTTGCTGCTTGCGCTGTGGGCGCTGCACAACCTGCTCGATTCGCGTGAGGGCCGCGCGATCCGCGCGCTCAAGTCGGGCCGCGTGATGGCCGAGTCGATGGGCGTGGATACCGCGCGCCAGCGCATCAAGGTGTTCGTGTTCGCGGCGCTGCTGGCAGCGGTCTCGGGCTGGCTTTATGCGCACATGCAGCGCTTCGTCAATCCGACGCCCTTCAATCTCAATATCGGCATCGAATACCTGTTCATGGCGGTGGTCGGCGGTTCGGGCCACCTGTGGGGGGCGGTGTTGGGCGCGACGCTGATTACGCTGGTCAAGCAAAAATTGCAGGATCTGTTGCCGCACCTGCTGGGCGCGAGCGGCAATTTCGAGGTGATCGTGTTCGGTCTGCTGATGCTGCTGGTGCTGCAGCGCTTTGCCGACGGCTTGTGGCCTGCCGTGGCGCGCCTGGGTGCGCGCTGGTTGCGGCCCGACGCGCCATCGGCGCCCAAGGCGCACGCGGTGCTCGGGCAGCAGCCCTTGCCGTCGCGCGGCAGCTTGCTGTTGGAAGCCGAGCGTGTGACCAAACGCTTCGGCGGCCTGGTTGCCAACGATGCGGTGACGATGACGCTCAAGGCCGGCGAGGTGCATGCGCTCATCGGCCCCAATGGCGCCGGCAAGAGCACCTTCTTCAACATGATTTCGGGCGTGGACGATCCGAGCGAGGGCAGGGTGCGTCTGCTCGGGGAAGTGATGAACGGTCAGCCTGCGCGCGCTTTCGCGGCGCGTGGGCTCGCACGCACCTTCCAGCACGTGCGGCTGCTGCCCACGCGCAGCGTGCTTGACAACGTTGCGCTCGGCGCGCATCGCCGCGGGCGCAAAGGCTGGCTCGCGGCGATGCTGCGGCGTGACCGCGCCGAGGAAGCAGTCCTGCTGGGGCAGGCGCGCGCGCAAATCGAACGCTGCGGCCTGGCCGGGCAGGCCGGCACGCTCGCCGGCGCGCTGCCGCTGGGGCAGCAGCGCGTGGTTGAAATCGCGCGTGCGCTGGCGGGCCAGCCGGTGGCGCTGCTGCTCGATGAACCGGCCGCCGGCCTGCGCCGTCTCGAAAAGCAGGCGCTTGCCGATCTGCTGCGGCAGTTGCGCGCCGAAGGGCTCGGCATCCTGATCGTTGAGCACGATATGGAGTTCGTCATGAACCTTGCCGACCGCATCACCGTGCTTGAATTCGGCGCCGTCATCGCCGAAGGCACGCCGGCGCAGGTGCAGGCCGATCCGCGCGTGCTCGACGCCTATCTTGGCGGCAGCGACGACGAACTGGCCGGAGCGGCGGTATGAGGGCGTTGTTCGAATTGCGCGACTTTCACGTCGCTTACGGCGCGGTCGAGGCGCTGCACGGCGTTGCGCTGCATGTGGATGAAGGGGAGATCGTCACCGTCATCGGCCCCAACGGCGCTGGCAAGACCACCTTGTTGTCGGCTGCGATGGGGCTGCTGCCTTCGCGTGGGCAGTTGCGCTTTGCCGGCGAACTGCTGGTGCGGCCCAACGTCGAGGACATGGTGGCGCGCGGCGTCGCGCTGGTGCCCGAGCGGCGCGAGCTGTTTGGCGAAATGTCGGTGGCCGACAACCTGCTGCTCGGCGGCTTTTACCGTTGGCGCAGGGGCCAGCGCGACCAGCGGGCGCGGATGGAAGAAGTGTTCGCGATTTTTCCGCGCTTGCGCGAGCGCACTGGGCAACTGGCCAATACGCTCTCCGGCGGTGAACGGCAGATGCTTGCGATCGGCCGTGCGCTGATGGCGCGTCCGCGTCTTCTGATGCTCGATGAACCCTCGCTGGGGCTGGCGCCGCGTATCGTGCGCGAGGTGCTGCACGTGGTGGCGTCGCTGCGTGCGCAAGGGGTGTCGGTTCTGCTCGTGGAGCAGAATGCGCGCGCCGCGCTGCAAGTAGCCGATCGCGGCTACGTGCTTGAAACCGGCGCCGTCGCGCTGGAAGGCTCGGCGCGTGATCTGCTGCACGACCAGCGGATCGTCCAGACCTATCTCGGCCTGGGCGGGCAGAACGCTTGAGCACCTGAGCGCCTGTTCGAGGTCTTTTCCGGGCCGGACGCGGCGATTGGATCGCGTACGATGCGGCCCCCATGACTTTATGTTTACCTCCTGGCCTGGATGCCGTCATCATCGATCTGGATGGCACGATGATCGATACCCTGGGCGACTTCACCGTTGCGCTCAACCGCATGCTCGACGAGCTTGCGCTGCCGCGGGTGACGCCTGATGTGGTCGCATCCAGGGTCGGCAAGGGTTCGGAGTACCTGATCGAATCGGTGCTCGCCCATGTGTGCGGCAGCGCCCCCGGCGCGGCACTGAGCGCGCGCGCATGGCCGCTTTACCAGCGGCATTACCACGCGGTCAATGGGGAGCACGCAACGGTCTATCCCGGCGTGCGCGAGGGACTGCATGCACTGCGTATGCGCGGACTGCCTCTGGCCTGCCTGACCAACAAACCGACCGCCTTTGCCGTCACGTTGCTCGAAGCCAAGGGGCTCGCATCTTTTTTCGAACACGTGTTCGGCGGCGATGCCTTCGAGCGCAAGAAACCCGATCCGCTGCCGTTGCGCAAGACTTGCGAGGCGCTGGGTACGCAGCCTGCGCGCACGCTGATGGTCGGTGATTCAAGCAACGATGCGCAGGCCGCGCGCGCCGCCGGCTGCCCGGTGCTGCTCGTAAGCTATGGCTATAACCACGGTGAGCCGGTGCGCGGCGCCGATGCCGACGGCTTCGTTGATTCGCTGGCGGAACTCGCCTCCGTGCTATCGATTCCCCAGATAGAAGCCTGAGCCCGGCCGGCCGGTCGACTCTTTGTCTTTGGTCCTGCCTGGGTTAATCCATTGATGAGTATCAATTTTTAACTTGATATTCGGTTACGAATAGAAAACATTATTTCATTAGATAAATGAAGAACGGGAACACCATGGGATGGGTGCGTCGTCTCCTTGGGACAGAAAAGGCCGGCAAAAAGGAGGATGCGTGCCGCGCACCCTCCGATGCATCTTCCGGCGCCGTGGCGGGCCCATCGGACATTTATGCGCCGGGCACGCGCATCGTGTACGACCCGGAACTCATTGCGCAGTACAAAGAAGATCACCGCCGTTTGCTGGGGCTGTTCAGCGCCATCGATGAAGCGTTCTGGTATGGAGAGCTGGAAGCCACAACCGAAATGCTCAAGCGTTTTCTGGTCGGCTTTCAGGAGCATGTGCTCAGCGAAAAGATCCGTCTTTACATCTACTTGGAGCACAAGCTGGTGCATAACCCGCGCGGCTTCGAGGTGGTGCAGGGGTTTCGCCATGAGATGGATGGCATCGCCAAGGCGGTGATCGAATTCATGGTGCGGTACGAGGAAATTTACCTGCAGTCGCACGCCCAGTTGCGGGCCTCTTTCGCGGATGAACTGGCCCATATCGGCCAGCTTCTGGCGAAGCGCATTCGCTGCGAGGAAGAAGATCTGTACCGGCTGTATGTGCCTGCCGATGGCGTGATGCCCGCGATCAGTTTTGATACGGTAGCGCGTTCCTGAGTCTCCGGGTTCCGGGCCGATCCGGAGCCAACGCCGGCATCTCGGATAGACTCACCCCGATGTTCATTCACCACCTCATCCAAACAGGTCGGGCCGGCCGGGGAGCTTGGCCTTGGCGCATGCCTGCGGACATACTTTCTTGAACGGCGCGGCGCATGCCGCGCACCTGCGGTCCCGGTGCGGCGCACGAAGGGGCCAGATCGTGAATTGAACCGCCGGGCAGCCCGGTACGCCGTTGGAGATCCAACCCGTGATTACTGAACTTGAATTCAAAAGCCTTGCAGTGCAGGGCTACAACCGCATCCCGCTGATTGCCGAAGCTTTCGCCGACCTCGAAACGCCGCTGTCGCTTTATCTGAAGCTCGCGCACACGGGCGATGGTGGAAAGTACAGCTTCCTGCTTGAATCCGTCGTCGGCGGCGAACGCTTCGGCCGCTACAGCTTCATCGGCCTGCCCGCGCGCACGCTGCTGCGCTCCAGCGGCTTTGGCGATGCGGCGCGAACCGAGGTCGTCACCGATGGCCAGGTAGTGGAAACGGCGCTGGGCAATCCGCTGGACTTCATCGCGGCGTACCAGAAGCGTTTCAAGGTCGCGCTGCGCCCCGGCCTGCCGCGCTTTTGCGGCGGGCTGGCCGGGTATTTCGGTTACGACGTGGTGCGCCATATCGAGCGCAAGCTCGAAAAAAGCTGCCCGCCCGACACGCTGGACTGCCCGGACATCATGCTGCTGCAGTGCGAGGAGGTGGCGGTCATCGACAACCTCTCGGGCCGGCTGTATCTGATCGTCTATGCCGATCCGGCGCTGCCTGAAGCTTATGCCAAGGCCAAGCGGCGTCTGCGTCATCTGCGCGAGCAACTGAAGTACTCCGTTGGCGTACCCGCGTTGCAGCCCACGCAGGCGCATCCTGCGCAACGCAGTTTTGCCAAGGCCGATTACCTCGCGGCAGTCGAACGCGCCAAGGAACTGATTGCGGCGGGCGATTTCATGCAGGTGCAGGTAGGCCAGCGCATCAGCAAACGCTACACCGAATCGCCGCTATCGCTGTACCGCGCGCTGCGTTCGCTCAATCCGTCGCCGTACATGTACTACTACGACTTCGGTAATTTCCAGGTGGTGGGCGCGTCGCCCGAGATTCTGGTGCGTCAGGAGCGCACCGATGAAGGCGCGCAGAAAATCACCATCCGCCCGCTGGCCGGAACGCGCCCGCGCGGCACCTCGATCGAATTGGACAAGGCGGCCGAGGTGGAACTGGTCAACGATCCGAAAGAACGCGCCGAGCACGTCATGCTGATCGACCTTGCGCGCAACGACATTGGCCGCATCGCCCAAATTGGCACGGTCAAGGTGACCGAAGCCTTCGCGGTGGAACGCTATAGCCACGTGATGCACATCGTCAGCAACGTCGAGGGGCTGCTGCGCGAAGGCATGAGCGCGATCGACGTTCTCAAAGCCACCTTCCCGGCGGGCACGCTCACCGGCGCGCCCAAGGTGCATGCGATGGAGCTGATCGATCAGCTCGAACCCATCAAGCGCGGTATCTACGGCGGCGCCTGCGGCTACATCAGCTTTGCCGGCGACATGGACCTGGCCATCGCGATCCGCACCGGCATCGTCAAGGAACAGACGCTGCACGTGCAGGCGGCCGCCGGCGTCGTCGCCGATTCGGTGCCTGAACTGGAATGGAAAGAAACCGAAGCCAAGGCGCGCGCGCTGCTGCGTGCGGCTGAATTGGTGGAGGAAGGCTTGGAGTGACGCGGCGCGTGGCCGCGCTGCATCTAACGCAAGCCGCCGGAGATCGAAAACGCGCTCTCAGCGCGCGTACGCCACGCCGCCGTCGACGATGAGTGTCGAGCCCATCACGTAATCGCCCGCGCGCGAGGCGAGGTAAATCGCGGCGGCGGCCATGTCTTCGGGCTCGCCGATGCGGCCAGCCGGGATGCGTTCCTTGGTGCGGTCCGCATGGTCGCGCGCATCTTTGTTCATGCTCGACGGGAAGGCGCCAGGCGCGATCGCGCTGACCACGATGCGCTCTCGC
>Ga0209628_10003760_pt1 | contig 10746 bp, 4 predicted proteins | sample TergutCu122P4_FD_187285 | JGI IMG/M metagenome (GOLD analysis project Ga0209628, IMG submission 187285) | Cubitermes ugandensis P4 segment gut microbial communities from Kakamega Forest, Kenya - Cu122 P4 (SPAdes) (version 2) | ecosystem: Host-associated > Arthropoda: Insects > Digestive system >... | reverse complement strand
TATCGCGGATGGCTGTTGCGCTGGCGGCCATCTGACAAGAATAAAACAACTCTCAGGGGATGTAAATAAATTCAAACTGGCATTAAAAAAATTTCTCTCAGCTGGATCCTTCTATTCCATAGAAGAATTTCTACATTGGTCTACCTTAGGCGACCTAAATGCCATGTATTTGTGATTGTTGAACTGGCTGGACTGAGTACCCTATTCTATTTTATTTTATTATCTAATTTTGTGGTACGTGTTAATGTACATAATTAAGTTATGCTTATTGTATTAAGATTTCAATCCATTATATGTAAATATTGTAATTTTGTAACCTAACTGACGTAATTTATAAAGACAAATTCTATATTCTGTGGTTTTGACCATGTATGGATTGACTGAATGTATAACAAACAAACAAACAAACAAACAAACCTCAGTTTTCATATACCTTCAATATATCGGGACACACACACACACAAAATACAACGCATTAATTACATATTTAAATGTAATATAGTAAAAAAACATTTAATTCCTTGTGATGATCCCAGTATTCTTGAATATATATTTGTTGTCGACTGGTAAATTAGTACCTACATTTTAACAGAACAACCCTGCCATCCTCAGGGTCAAAGAGACCACGAACTTCGCAATTTGACTGTGTTCAACATGAGATCATAGGCCAATTGTTCCAATTCACAACAGTATATCTTATTACTGTGAGCGCAATAAAACTAACACAAACGAAAACCAACAGAATACACTCTAGGGAGAATCGCCTAATCGCTCTTGTATCTAGTTTGGGCCATGTAGTACCTTTTTAAGGAGTACCAGAGGTGCAGTTATGCATATAACTAGAAAGTTATTGCAAAAAGGCAGCCATTTATCATAAAACTGTTAATTTAAAAGTAAACTGAAATTTGGAAGATACGGGTAGCGGATATTTCAACCAGATCGCTGGCCATATTCACATTAAGTTTATATTGTTTGTACGTTCCAATGCTTAACCTGTAATCCATGGCAATCGTGATGGCAATATTCGTGCCAATCGATGATCTGTGATATTTCACGAATGTAAGATGGCGTGTTAAAAAGGCTATTTCTATTCGAGTTAAAGCTGTTTAAGTATTATGTCATTGTCAGTATTTAAGTTGCATATGTTATAATCATTAAGGTTTCATTAGTGTCAATAAGTTTACGCGTGACATTTGGAGCAGGACCTGAAGTAAGGATTGGTTTTCGGGTAAAGTCATTCTGCAGCTGAACGTCTTGAGGTGTAATTACGGTAAGCTTTTTTTTTTTTTAAAGATGGGTGGTATAGTGCATTGGTAAGTATTGTGGTTAGTGTGATTAACTTGTGGGTAACAGCGTTTTAAACGGCGGTAACTTTACTATCCACTTCACGTTTACCGAATGCATTGGTACGAAAGGTATGTTACTGTACCCTGGGACACACACGTACACTCATGTGTTACGATTAAATTTGGATATTTGCTGGTAAACAACGTTGTGGTAAAACGGCGAATTCTGTCTGCATGCCAAGAAGGCATATGGGGGGAATAGCGGTATAGCTGTACTCATTGTTAACCTTGGATGTTTGTGGTCAGCTACACGCCTCGGCCATTATAACGCTGGAAAAAGGACCCAATACCCATTGAAAAGGAGATTGGGTGACGCCCAGAGCTTTTGAAAATAACAGTAAAAATGTTTTAAGTGGAATTATCTGTATCTATGTGAATGAGAAACATTTTTGCCTCTGCCATGTTTCGAACCGCAGATCGTGCATCGTTTGGCTAGTCACTATATTGACTATTCAGTCCCGGCCCTTAATGTTGCTGAGATTAAAGAAATACTAGTCTTTCAAAATATTAGTGAATGAAGAAGTGTGAACAGTTAAGTGTCAGAGTAAATAATCCATGTCCATGTGCTACAGTGGAATGTTAATGCTTCGATGCAAAAGTTTATAATATAGTATATAATATAGTTTGTTGGTAGCTTGTTCTGTGTCACATCAACACAATAATTGACATTAGTAGGGATTTAAATGGAATTGTATGCCTACTGATTATGATGTGTGAGTGATTAATACAAAGTTTACGTACTTTTGAAGTTACTGTATTTGAAAGTTTCAGTTTTAAAATTTTCTTGCAATGTGATTTACTAAAATACTTATAACTTCGGTTTTAACTAAGATGGAGAGCTTATGACTGTACCAATCAAAAGCACTGAAGAGGAACTTCAGTTTGCCATATCATTCATAATAACTTAGAACACTTTAACATTATGATTGTGAATTAATCCCCCCCCCCTTGAAAAATCATACTGACATATTTAACTGCATTTTTCCACATCTTGTTGTACCTTAAATACATTTCTGGAAAATTGCATGCTGGGACATGAGTGAATTTATGAGATACTTATTTTTTACAACCACAGAGTACATACATTTTGTTTTATCTCAATATGGCACATACCATTGTTTTGATGTACAGATATTTTGGTATTAAAAGGCAACTGAACATCACTGTTTATTACACATCTCCTTGTTACATGTGCACATAACCGATTTTTCAGCTTGACAGCTCTCAGCCATCCTCAGACTTCAATAAAATATGAAAATTTTCCTGAATAAATGTGATAGTAGGATGGAGATTTCAATCTCCATTTTAATGATTTTATGACTTACCTGAATTTCCTCCATGTATATTGTCAACTATAGCCTGAGGTTTGTCGCAGGTTGGTAAGGTGAAACATGTAGCTGCACATACAGAAGAGTGTGATTGTTAATAAATAATTGTGTTTGCGCTTTGGTACTCACATGTTTGTATATTTTGTAGTTGGTCACTTTAATTAGTGCTTTATATTAAGTACAACATAATAAGAAAGGCAAACAAAGAAACCCAAGAGGCCTGTTCAGTAACATATCAAAATGAAGTTTTCATTTTTAAGTCAGAAGTGTTTCCTGTAACAATAGCTATAAGTAGTCAACAAAGCCTGAGTTTTGTGTCTCAGTGGTGCATCAAGATCCACTATGAGCGATAACATATGTGCCACCTGTTGCGGTTGCTGAAGGCTTGTCTGTAAGCTGTTTTGAAGCTGGAACCCAAAATATCTGACTGTGTATCGTATGTGTAAGATTTGCTGGGGCCAGAGGGATGCAATAATGCCATTTGAATTTCACTGTCTTCCACTTGTTGCACACATGCAAGCCAGCATTTTCTATCATATTTGCAGGTGAAAATCATCAGACGTCTTCCTCTTGATGGCCTTCACCGTGTAAGTGTATAGCATATGTGATGATGAACACATTTGCTCCTTAACCCCCTGAGTGCTGTGTGTTGCTATTGAAGCACTAATTTACAACATGTATTTGCTTCCTGAAGACACAGGCAGATCCAGCCACTGAAATGGGGGTATTGTAGTCTGTGATGATTGCCAGCATCCAGAATTTGAGTCATGACTCTGATTATATACCATTGTCAGAATCGTTTAGAGTTGAACTAAAATGTAGTACTGAAACACTTTAGACAGGGTTACAGAAAAGGTAATCAGTTTGACACTTTTGTTCAGACAGTATCTCTTCACACAGTCTCATTGCTGTACCAGTAGAGAGTAGAGAACATTTGGGCAGGCACTGTAGCAACCCTTGCACCTTGACCATTTGTATATTTTGTCTGACCCTTGAATAAGCATTTAGGAGTCCAGCACTTGGAACAAAGTTCAGTACTTTGCTGACAGAGGTATCATCAGAGTCACCTGGTTTCAAGAAATGATGACCCAGGTGCCTAAATCTTAATACTGCCAGTGATTCACAGACACATTGCACTTAGGACTGTCTGCCAGCCCCATTTTAATAGATCTTTTAAAGGATAGTGTCCTGTTAGCAGCCCTGTCATTGTTTTGGCTGGTTTCTACTCAAGTTGAACAACTCCCCAGCTCCTGTATTGGGAGGTCTTTTTAGAAAGCCCTTAGCCTGCCTTTGTTCACGAATGAACTGCCGTCACTCTTTGTGTTTCCTACTCGTCTAGCCCCTGATCACTCCCCTGGCAACCATTGCAGAGGTGACAAGGGAGGCTCAGGTCCTGTGTGTGAGTGCAAGGAGTCTTGCTTGTCTAATTGATAAGCTATTTCATTTCCATCAATCCCCATGTTTCCAGGCACACAAACTAGTTGCATTCTGTTATGTTCTGCCAGTTTCACCAGGGATTGATGGGACTCCCAGACTAATTTAGAATTTATCTGAAAACTGCCAAAGGCCTTAGTGGCTGCTTGATTGTTGGAAAGAATGTATATATTCCTACATGTGTAGCCCATTTCTGTATTTTCCCTTACACAAACCTTAATGGTGAATATTTCAGTGCAGAAGACTGTGGTATGGAGCCCAAGGTTGAAGCTGTGTCACCTTCTTCAGCCCCATCTATATGTACCAGAACCAGTGTGTTTATTGGTCTTGGACCCAATCCTTGTAGCAGACCAGGCCTCCTTTACTATCTGGTTTGAACTTGTTGTACCATTCACAGTTGTCAGGGAACTTGACCATGAATGGTTTGTGGTATGCATAGCTCATTATCATTGTGCCAGTTCCTGTCTGTAGGAGGGGTGCATGCTTCATGTCCTAAGATTTTCTAGCATGACTGATATTTATGGATTTGGGTTTCCACTGCTGGCGGCACAGTAATATGTAGATCCTGGCCTGGGCCTTCACCTCAATCGTGTGAGGTGAGGAGGGAGTCCCATTAGGACATCAACTGCAGCTGTTGGGGCCATCATTGCCCCTTTGGTAGCCAGACAGGTCAGTCTCTGTAACCTACTAAGTTCCATCCTGCTGACCTTGTATTTAAGCCTAGGCAACCAAACCACAGAGCCGTGGATCAGCATAGGTCTGATCACTGTGGTGTGTATCGAGTATACTACTTGGACTTTAAGACTCCAGGTTTTACCAAATGTGCCCTTACAGGTCCCACAAGCCCTGCAGGCCTTATTCATCACATTTTTCAGCTGTGCTTACTATGTCAATCCTTTATCCAGAATAAGTCCAGGGTATTTGACTTTGGTAGTCAGCTGCTGCAGTGGGTGTTCAGAAAGGGTTGGTTCCTTTAGACCCCTTAAATCTTTCTTGCTAGTGAATGGCACTGTTACCATCTTTTATGGGTTGATAGACAACTTGGTTCTATCAGATCACTGTTGTGTCATACCCAGAACCTCCTGAAGAAGCTCTGAGATGGTGTTCTGGATTTTTCCACATATGAGGATAGCAATGTTATCTGTGTACCTGAGTATGTAACAGCCATTTTCATTGAGTCCTCTTACAAGTTCATCCACAATGAAGCTTAACAGCAGAGGCCATAAAATACACCCCTGCCAACAACCCTGGGCCACAGACCCCTCCAGAATTTCTCCTGCAAGTATGGTTATAATTTTTGTGCAACCCTGCATGAAGCTCATCCACTAACAAATTGTGCACCAATTGTTCAGCAGCTTTTATTGTAATTTCAAATAAGTATCTGTCAAAGGCCCTGTCATTGTGTAGAAAAACTCTTGAGTGCTATTTCCCCGTGTTTCACTGCAACCAATATGTGTGACCACATTGTGCAGTGCAGTTTCAGTGGACTTAACCTGGTCAGTAGGCAAACTGGTTTCAGTGTAAGGGATCAGATCTCAGTTTCTTGTCCCTGATATGCCTGTTCACCAGTTTTTATATCATCGTCAACATGAAGGACAGTAGATTAATAGGATGATATGCCTGAGCCTCAGTATACGAGGTCTGACAAAAAAAAAAGAGAGAGAGAGACTATGCCTGTAACTCTTTCTATTTAACTAATTCAGGAAATCAACTAGGATCGCCTTCAAAATAGTTCCCTTCTGAGTTGACACACAGCTACATATGATGCTGCCAATGTTCAAAGCAATTCCACAGGTCATGTTCTGTAAGGCTGTTGAGGATCTCCGCTATTTTTGCTTAAACATTTTCTACTGACACAAAATGGGTTCCTTTGAGCACTGACTTGATCTGTGGGAAGAGGTAGAAGTCAGAGGGAGTGAGGTCTGGCAAGTAGGGTGGGTGCTCAAGCACAGTGATTGTTTTATTAGCTAAAAATTGCTTCACAGACAATGCGTTGTGGGCTGGTGCAAAATCCACCCGTTTCTCCATAATTCCTGTCATTTCTGGCTTACACATTCATGCAGTTTTGTCAAGACTTCAATGTAATACTGCTGATTTACCATCTGGCCGCTGGGTCCCCACTCTGTCATCACAATACCCTGGATATCAAAGAAAACTGTCAATGTGGCCTTGAACTTCGAACGACTCGTGCATGCTTTTTTTATTCCTGTAGATGATGTTGACTTCTACTGCATTGATTGTCGCTTGGTTTCCAGATCATACGTAAATACCCAAGTTTCATCACAAGTAATTATCGAATTCAACAAACCTGGTTCATTCTCAATGTGTTGCAAAAGGTCCAAACACAATTCCTTGTGACATTCTTTTTGTTCATCTGACAGCAGTTTTGGAACCATTTTTGCACAAACCTTTCTCATGTTCAATTCCTCCCCATTGAATTCATCGAACACTTTCCCTCTCCAAGTTGACTTCCTCAGCTCCTGCTCGAACACCCAACCTTCGGTCTTTTCGAATCACATTTCGCACTTTTTCAATGTTGTCATCGGTAACAGCTGTGTGTGGTTGGCCTGGGCGATCATCATCTTTCACGCTTTCTCTGTCTTCCGAAAATCATTTGTGCAATTCAGACACGTGCGCGAAACATGCAATCTTGACCGTAAGCCTCAATCAATAATTGAAGAGTTTCCGTCGCAGATTTCTTCAGTTTAACAAGAAACTTGATGTTAACTAGTTCACTTTTGCAGTCCGACATTTTCTGACCGAGGATAAGAACACACCTATATTTGAAGATGCATCCACTTGTACTGAGTAGAGCGATCGAGCTAAGCCTTGTAACAATCTGACAGGTCAGAACATATTCTATAGCCGTCTGTTTGTCTCTTCCCTCCCACTCTTGGTTCCCGAGCTATAGGGTTAGTCTCTCTCTCTCTCTTTTGGGTGGGACCTCGTAGTTAGCCTTCCTGGTTTAAGAGTAAACATCACTTTAACTTCTCTAAAGGTTGTGGGTGTATACCCCCTTGCGAGACAGGCTGTAAATATACAGCACAGATGTTTGCTAGTTGCCCAATTCCTTGCTGCAGTTTTGCAGGCACAATTCCATGAGTTCCAGCTGACTTGAATGCTTTGTACTTATTTATCACCCATCTGTTTTGGACTGATTGATAATGCATCTGTACAGTGTACAGTCCTTGTTAGCCACAAATGCTCCCAGGTTTGGCCATTCCTGCCCTTCATTGGTCAGTTCACCTCTCTGATATCATGGAAAATAACCGGATAAAGGCGCTGCAGGGTCTTGTTTCCAGTTTATGTATATCAGCTGTCAGGTAGTTTAATAGATCCTACCATGTTGGCCGACTGACTGGAATGGTTGTTTTGAATTTGTCTTTTTTGGGTACATCCTCAATCCCTGACAGTAGTTCTTACAAGAGGACAGTTTTTCCTTTCTGATCTCTTTATTGTAACAGATGAGAGTCATTTTTTATGATCCCTAGTCACCTATTCATTTAGCTTGATTTTACAAAGCTTTCTTGTTGATTCTTTGAGGTGGCTCAGCTACTCATTCCACCAAAGAACTGTCCTTGGAAAGAGAGCCACCCTGGCTGGACAGTTCTGGTGATAGGATGAGTTGGTGGTCCGTTGTACCATGTCACCAGCCAGCTCTGCATCCCACACTGAGTGTGTAACTCTTGGTAAGACCCCAAAATTTGCCATTCCCAATAAGATTCTGAATTGGTTTGCTTAGGATTGTGATATGTGGCCCCAGTTATTTCCAGGTCACCAGCTTAAATACTGTATATGCATGTGTGGTTTGATGGGCTGACAAAGAGATTTTATCAGATACATGCTGGTTGGACACAAGGTTCCCTCTTATATCAGCCCCTAGTGTCAAATTAATCAAGTTAATAACCTCCTTCCTGTTGCTATTTACAAATGCAGGCTCTTTACCTTTATGAAGAATATTAAGTTTTGTACTTACCGTAGGTTCCGTTAAGCATTCTCCTTGTGGATTTTTTGTCTGTGCCCCCTGACATAATGTGGTGTGCACTGCTATCTCTTTCAAGGATGAGCTGCTTTTTATTCCTGCTACAGTAGACAGTAACTTCCCTTTGATGGGGGTGGTGGTTCATCTGAATCACAGGTATGCTGAGGCAACGATAAGTTCCCTTGTGCTCTCTTCTCTGACGTTACCTTCACTGTTGTCATATCCTTCGAGCAGAACTTCAACATTGTAAAGGCATACATTGTGTTACTGACAGAACTACAGGATCTAGGAGCGATAGTGGGCTCTGCAGAGAACAGTTTCCACCTCCTGTTGCACAGTCCATTTTTTCAGTCCCCATAGACCCAGGGTTCCTGAATCAGTGTTGTATCCATCTCCCTTGTAACAAGTTTTTGATAAAGAAGGGACATTGCAGCCTTGCTGTGGTGCAGATTTATTTGGATAAATTTATATCCCTCAGATATGGACCATTTAGACCCATTGTTTGCTATGAAAGGTTTTGTGCCCTGTTTGTGCGAAGCCCGCAGTACCAGGCTGACCCGTCCCAGTTAGGCTTCCTGTTAGCAGCTGTGGTTAACTTGGATCTCGTTAATTGCAGACCCACCACCTCCACAGGTTTGCTTTTATTAGTGCTGTGTGTTGGTATGCCAGATGGACCGGCTTGTTGGATGGTTTTTTTGCATTGTTAAAAAGTGCCACATTTGGTGTGCCCTTACCCTCTATTTTTTGCATATTGTCTCTAGGTTTTCCAGAAATGTCAGCTCCCTGGGGTGGTCCATCAGCATTGCTGGTCCCCTGCTGAGCAGCACTGTACACTTATCTCTGTACAGTAGAGATCCAATGCTTAAGGGTCTGTTTTTACTAGATGTCTCCATATGTGTCCACACATACTGGGGAAATAACAGTCAACACCCACAGAGCCCTTTGCAGTTGGAAGGCATGAATAGAATTGGTTGCTGCCTGGTGCTCTGAGGTGATCCTTCACGGCATTGGTATCGCCACCCCAGTGTCATGGAGCCGTCAGTGATGCCTCTCCCCTTGGCTTCAGTGGACCATTACCACTGTTATTGAAATGTAGATGTTTCCCCCCACGACTGGCAAGTCAGAAGTTGACTTTTTAAGGGGTGCTGTACCAGTGTACTATCTTACTGTTATATGCTAGTCAGAGATACTGAGCATCATACAAGAAGCCACTCAAGCAATTTTTTTTATTAGTGCACTATGTAATGCTCACCTGTTCCTTTCAGACATGTTCTGAAAGTTTGGCTGTACTTTATGTTAATGGGCATGTAATCTTAGTATGTATTTCAGTAGACATTGCGACTGAAAATGCACTAGGTCTGCATCCCTAGAAGAAAATAAATTTTAATAAAGAATGACAATTGTAATGGTGAAGATTTGTGTGAAGTGAATGATTAATTTTGTCTTCTGTGTAACTTGCATGACATAAGTCTGCCGTAATGCAGGACATGACACACTAACTGTAGCAAACATTGTTGACATGTCTCTCAGTTTGCCAACAGCCAAGTTGCCTGCTCAGATACAGACTTGATACAAGCACTGTAATTGTTATCCTTTACAGCCAGCACTATTCTTTTAGATGTGTGTCATGAGCTGTGTTTTAGAATCATGGGTAGCTTCTTTCAATTTCCTGCCTCCTGCCTCATAGTTCAGCCCTCTCTTGTGCATGTAGTAGAGTCTGCGAAAGATTTCCAGGTTTTTTTTAATGTGTCAGTTGACACGAATAACAGACAGTTATTCTTCCACAACAAATGTGAGTGGCACTTCTCCTAACTGTGAACATTGGACAGCCCACCACATGAACCTTTAAAGTACCAGGTGTTCAAAGACCTCTATACCCCACTGGCCTGATCTGAATGCCACCTGTGTGCTAGGCTGTGTAGTTCAGTCTACAGTAGGCCAGCTAGGGATACTACTGCCATGTTCTTCAAAGGTTAACATGAAACCAAAAATAAATTGATGCCTTAAGGATATCACAGTAAACTTCTGGGCTGAGAATGTCAATGTAAAATGAACAAAGAATTTTACCTTCCCTTGAAGGTACCCACATTAATCTTTCATTCTCCTGTATATATACTTCAAAAGGAGGAAGTTAGAACATGTTTTTAGCGGAGTACTACATCAGACATACTGCATAATTTTAATGTATTATTTTATTATATAGTTGAATAGTAATTTAACACAGTTTTGGCTGAAGATAACAATAAAAACCTGTTTAAACAGTGTAAGGTTGAGATCTCCATAATTTTGAGCAACAATTTTGAGATCTCAATCATTTTAATCAATAATTGTGTTCTATATACAGTCATGCATCACTTAATAATGGGGATACATTCTGAGAAATGTGTTGTTAGGCGATTTTGTCGTTGAACAAACGTTATTGAGTGTACTTGCACAAACCTAGATACAGGGGTGCTGATAAGTCCTTAGCCCGACCTACTTCCTGATGTAGTTTGTTTGATGGTTAGAATATTTTGTTTGATGCTAGTCTTGTTATATATATATATATATATATATAAATAGTATTAATATTCCTCAAATTATGATTATAAATAGGATATATGAAACTCAAAATCTTCTGTCGCTGTAGCTTGTTTCCTTCCTGGTCGGGCTAAGG
>Ga0209628_10003758_pt1 | contig 10748 bp, 11 predicted proteins | sample TergutCu122P4_FD_187285 | JGI IMG/M metagenome (GOLD analysis project Ga0209628, IMG submission 187285) | Cubitermes ugandensis P4 segment gut microbial communities from Kakamega Forest, Kenya - Cu122 P4 (SPAdes) (version 2) | ecosystem: Host-associated > Arthropoda: Insects > Digestive system... | reverse complement strand
AGGCATAATAGAAAATCAAACTGCTGAGCGCGCTACGAGAGCATTTCGTAGATATAGATAAGTTTTTACTTAACTTGTTGACATTGGATGTCAAACCCGTAACGCGGTATTCGACGCCGCGCACAAACATTGGCGTCTTGGCGATGTAAACGCCGCGGCAAAGGTTTATACCGAAGCCTTGAAGTTTTTCCTGAATGACAAAGGCATAATGTCGGAATATCTACTTGACAGGGAATACGAAAACCCCGCCGAAGCAGTCGAAGATATATTAATCGCTTTACGGAAGATAGCCCTTATATATACAACCGCGCCTGAACCTAATACATGTCGGCAAATTTACCATCCCGGGCCTTAGTACGATGTGTGATTTTTGGGTAGCAAGTACCGACAAAAAACGGTGGGCATATTGAGCGGAACGATTAAAAATTATCGCAAATTCTTTAGCGGCACTTTTCCGTGTGAGCCGGCTAGAACCACCGTTTGTCACATTTCACCGCCTTATTGCCGAGGGCGTGTTTAGCGCTCCGCCAGTCAATCTCGGTCGCCTCGACCTCGTTCATGCGGATTAGCTTCAGTTTGTTTTGCTTGTCTGCCATTGTGATCCTCTCCTTTTGGTAAATCATCATATTTTTATGCTATACTGTTTGTTAGAAATCGAGATGGATGGTGAAACATCATGCCCAGAGGGATTATCATATTTGGAACGATGGGCATAGGCGTTACAACGGTCGGTAAAAATTAGCATTGCAATTAAAGTGTTAGTTTTACAGATAGATGGAACAAAGACTGTTCCCGAAATCGTCGTGTTGATAGTGGAACAATATTCTTGAATGTGTTCATCGTAAAATAAGGTTTCTTAATGAAAGTATATAATCGTTCGTTTGATGAATTAAAAAAAGATTTTCAAAAAATGTTGACATTCCTCATTGATGATTATTTTGATAAACAAGATCATTATATTTGGTCAGCGACAAGGCTGAGCGGCCACGTAAGCAACCTGGCGGCTATGAGAGACAACGCCCGCCTGTGGTTTAACAGCATAGACGAATTAGTGGGGTTTGCGATTTCCGAAAACGGAAATGCCGATTTCTTCGTGATGGCAAGGCGTGGGCATGAATTCTTATACGGCGAATTAATCGAATGGGTTAAGGCTAACTGGAGCGATAAGAAGGGCCTGCTCTGCACCGATGTGGATGAAAATCAACATAAATTAATGAAGGCCCTTGAAACGTTGGGGTTCAAAAAAGGCGGCGTAAAGGCGGTTACGCGGCGATACGATTTGGCTGCAATGGATTTATCGGCCCCTGTTTTACCGGAGGGTATTGTAATAAAGGATATGTCCGCTTTCCCCAACGAATACGGCGTACGTCTATTACGGAATAACGCCTTCAGCGGCAGAAATGAAGTCACGGATTCCGACATAGCCCGGCAGAGGGACGGTAACGAAAACCCTTACTATTTCCCGCATCTTGATATTTATGCCGAAAACCGGGATGGTATGGTTGTATCGGGATGCGTTGGCTTGTCGGAATATAAAACCAATCATGCGGAAATAGAGGTGATTTGCACTCACAGCGACCACCGCAGAAAGGGATACGCGTGGGCCGTTATAATCGAATGTATGCGGCGTCTTCGTGACGAGAATGTAAAGCACGCGTATATTACCGGTTATAGCGAGGCGGCAATCAGCTTATACGGAAAATTTGAGTTTTCAGCAATGAGAAATTGGTATGGGTTTTCGCGGTAAAATGATTTCAGAATATTTGCTCAGAGCCGCCGCAGATAACTACGGATTTGATAAGGCGTCGTGCCGGTTTATTGCCTATGGGCGCGAGAATAATAAATGGCTCTACGCATTTGATATGAACCATAAACCCTACATACTGCGCTTTATGGAATGCTCCGGCGCCTATCTCGATAAGGCAAAAGCCGAAATGCATTGGCTGTCGTACATGTCTGATAATGGCGTAAGCGTACCATCTCCATTAAGAAGCGGAGACGGCATGCTTGCCGTTTCCGTGCAAGAGAACGGCGAAACATATCTGCTATCCGCTTTCAGTATGGCAGGCGGCCGGCATTGGAATAAAGATGATCCAAACCTGTGGAATGCAAGCGTGTTTTATAATTGGGGAAAAGTCGTAGGCGATATGCATCGCTTGGCAAAAAATTATAAACCGTCGAATGATTTTGAAAGACGCGACGAGTTTAACATACGCGGCATGGATTAATTCATAATGATTTGCATCCGAATAATTTTTTGATTGACGAGGGTCGCATCAATTTATTTGATTTTGACGGCTGCGCGTATTCGTGGTACGCGTTTGATATTGGCAACGCGTTGTACCTTGCTCTGTGGCTTGGACGAAGCAATCAGGCGGGGATGGATTTCGCAAACGATCTCTTTACAGGATGCGTAATTGATTCCGCTTTATTCAGGATCTGCTGATTCATGTCGCGTGCGCGACCGTTTTCCTTACATGGTCCGCCGCCGCGAAATCGCCGCCGCCATATCTGCCATTGTTATGCGATACAATCACAATGTCGTTAGCGTCGTCAAGGTTTGCTGCGGGCTGCGGCAAGGAGGTGGCAACCGGGCCGGGCAGCGGGCGCACGGGTTCGCGGGCTCCGTCCATGCCGGTAAAATCAAGCATATCGCCGTATGTCAGGTTTAAGCCAGCCCTTTGCGCGATTGCCCGGACATCGACAAGGGTCATGATACGCGTTGCGCCGGTCCGTTCGCCGTTTAACATCGGTTTGGACGAAAACAACGTTTCAGTTTCTTGCTTTTCATTATCGCGCCAAGTCTTTCCCTGAGAGCTTCATAGCTAATCACTTCCCATTACCGCCCATCTTAAAATAGCCGAGAAGCTCTTATGATACGGATGTTCATTGGTTTACATTAGGTTGGTCCGTTGTTTGCTTTATTTTTTCGACTTCCTCGCGGGTCAACCCAGTGTCCTCCATAATTTCTTCAATCGGTCTATTACGTCTAAGAAGGTTCCGGGCAATCTCAATCTTAGTTTTATGCTCTGCCTCAATCGCTTTTTTATCGACTAACGCCGCGACATCACGACGCCCCTTTTCGCGGCGTTCGAACATATCACGAGTTTTCTCGTCGGCGGATAATTCGCGAAGCTTTACGGCCGCACGTTTTATCTGCGGATTTCTTTGCGATACCATATCTAATTCCTCCTCCGTTTCGGCGTCGATAAATTTTGCCCAATCGTATTTTGCTGTGCCGTCTGTCTCAGGCGGCAATTTAGAAAGTTCTAATGTACAAATTTCCTTGAGGTCGGTCAGTTCCACTCCTGCGTCCATGTCGTTAAATGTGAAGCGGTGGAAATACCTGCCGCTGTCCGGAATTAATTCTTCGCCCGTTATGACAATGGTGATTGCTTTTTGGATATTATTATATTGATCGCCGCTTCCCATTTGCTCAGTTATGAGCTTAGAATTATAAAAAATAATTCTGCTTTTCATGGACTGCGGAACTTCTAATTGTACTTCTATGTGAATAATTTTTCGTGTCTTGGTATGCAGCTTCACATCAATGATTGCATATTTATCCCCAATATATTCCGGAAGCAACTGTGGGTCGGCGATTTCTATGGATTGATACTCGTCTTCCGGTAAACGTAACATAGATTTCAAGAAGCCAACCAAGTCATCCTCGTTACGTTCATCGGCAAAAAATAAGCGAAAAATAATATCATATTTTACTGGCAGGAACGGTCTTCGATTTGTTAAATTTTTGTTTTCCATGATGCATTATTCCCATCGTGTTATTATCAATTTCTGCCCCAGCGAATATCTTCCATAGTCCCTTGTCCTGTCCCCGTATTGGCTTGCTCATATGGTGATTATATCACGTAAGGAAACAAGCCGCAAAGTTAACTTTTAATTCCATCGTAGTATATATAGACGTTTATTGCATTTGCAAACACTCCGATTTATTTACTTTTTACATTAAATGGAAAGCGACAGGAAGCGGCGGTTATTTATGCTATAATATTTTATTAGCGCGAACTGCGGACCGGCGGTATAACGAAGAGCGGTCGGGGCGGCGGTTTGTTTGTCATTAGTTGGGGTATTTAACTTATGAACATGAAAAGATTGATTTTTGTTTGTGGCGCAAGTGGAATCGGTAAATCGACTATATGCGCAAAACTATATAGAAAGCTTAATGATTCTGCTTTTGTCGATAGCGACCATTGCAGGATGATGAATCCATTTAGTTTTACTGATGAACAAAAATTCATTGTTGAAGATAATATGTCAACTATGTTAATTAATTATCTTAAATGTTCAACCGTAGAGAGCATAATATTTCTATATGGATATCACGGTCCAAGAAAGCAAATATATGACAACATAATGATGAGATTGTCAAATACTGGTATACCTTTTAAATTTCTACCCATCATCTTAGAATGCGAATTGGACGAAAACATTAAAAGGGCACAGAATGACGGCAGGCCCGAATACCGTATTAAATGGGGAGTAGAAAATTCAAGAAACGTTTATGATCGATACGACTATCCTCGTCTTGACATAACATATCTAACTGTTGATGAAGCAGTTGACAAACTATTCAATATGATCAACTGTGTTTAAGTTTGATGTTATTGGCTAATTCTAAGTATTTGACGCGTCTATGTTTAACCCTCCCCAAGCAATCACTGACCATGTTCGCTTCCTAATTTTACCACGCGCACAAATCCAAAACAATATAAACCGTTCATATACCGCTGCGCCTGAACCTTATACATTTCCGCATATTTGCCATCCCGAACTTTAAGCTGAGGGGGAGTAATATTGTTCTGTTTAAAAAGAAGCCGTCCAAAATGGGCGGCTTTTTTTATGGTGTAATTTGCATTTTGCGAAAAATGTAATTTGCATTTTGCGGAAATATTTATTTACATTATGCGGAATTCATGCTAGATTTATTTAAACAGCTGTCATTTCAACATATTAAGGAATATCACATGTCACTGTAAAAAAATGGTTATTTAGAAAGAATAATCGATACAAAAATTGAAGAGTATCTGCAGCTATTCGGGGCTTTGTTGATAGAAGGTCCAAAATGGTAAGGGTTATCTTTTTGAGGTTCGTCGGTAATAGGACATATAGAGGCGTAGTCAGACTATGCTTATTAGAGTGTTGCTATTTACCGATGGATGAAAACGGATTAAGTACAGGCTGCGGACGTATCGACCGCAGCCTTTTTGATTGACGGGGTATGCCAAACCCCCGCTCGGAAGGCTGACACAGCTTTCCGCTATTTTTATTTTTGGAGGATAAAGAAAATGGATTACACGATAAAACACGTTACAACAGAGCAGGAGCTTGACGCGGTTCTTGCGTTCGATAAAAATGTTTTCGAGCTTCCGAGCGAGCGTCATAGTACAGCGTATTCCCGCGAGATGTGGTTGGAACGCATGAAAACTCATGGCGACTTAATGTTGTACGCTGAATCAAACAGCGAAGTCATCGGCATCGTGTTCGGTAGAATAGAAAATAACAGTAGCATTACCGTGGGGCCTGTGGCCGTAGATGAACGTTTCAGAAAACACGGTATCGCGCGAGAATTAATGCTCCTGCTTGAAAAACGCGCACTCGGACAAGGGATACATCATCTTGGGTTGGGAGCGGTGGAGAGCGCCGAGGGATTTTATCAAAAACTCGGTTATACCGGAACACTGCTTATACAATCAGAAAAACACAGTATCGACGAGCTGTTGTCGCAAAACGAAAAGTACCCGGTGAAAAGCACAAGCGTTTATGACGGTACTGTCAATCAGGTTTTTCTCGATCTGCCTACGCCCGACCGCGAGTTTCAACGGTGGTATGAAAACACTTTACCGGGTTGCTGTACCCAAATGGTATTCGAAAAAATTATAAAAGCGGAGGAAAAATGACATGGATAAAAATCAGATCAAAAAAAGCATCGAGCTGCTCAATAAAATCCGCACAGACGAGGGCGAGATGTTCGAAGCGTATGCGTGCGGCGAACAGGATTGCATCGACGTTAGGCATTACGATAACGGTCTATTTATAAGTTTGTTATACTATGGCAGTCTACGCGCGTTCATATCGTTCGACGGCGACGGCGGTGCAGAGCACGCGCTTGAGCTCACTAGTTTATTACGCGCAGCAAAGGTGAGTTTTCCTAAAAACAGGCTGTGCGTATATTTCAATTATGAAAACCGCACGCTCATAGCGGAAATTATGAATCATGTTGATTTCGAACCGCCATATCCGAACGGGTTTTATTACATGTCGCGTGAATTCGTTATGGACAGGGAGCATTTTGCCGCGAAGCCGAGCAATGTACGGCTGGATGTCCGTCCGTACGAATTTATGCGGACCGCCGATTACGCCGCACTGGTTGACGCGTCGTTCACGTTCGCCTCTCCGCCGCCGAACTTTTCGGCGAATATTACCGGTATGGCGGAGACGCTTTCAAAAAAAGTGTTCAACGCTTTTTATGACGGTAATGGCCTCATCGGCGTTTACTGGCTCGACAACGACAATTCGACGATAGAGTTTATCGCTGTTGCGCCGGATCGCCAGCGGCGCGGGTATGGGCACATCATTTTGTCCCATGCGATAGAAACGGTGTTTTCCGATCCCGGCAAGTGCGCGGCGAAGCTGTACTGCGTCGATTGGAATGAAAAAGGTCTCGCATTCTATCGGAAATTCGGAATGCTCGAAAAAGGTCATATGCAAATGATGGTAGTGGAGGATAAAATAAATGGTTAAGAACTTTGATATGTCATTCCTCGGCGTCATGGTGGATATGGCGGGCTGCCCGAACCGCGCCGGGCGACTATGACAACTGGTTTTACAGCAATCAGGAAGCGGCAAAAGCGGACAATTACCGAAAGTACGACTGGAAGCAGAACCCTTGGGTTGTGCTGCCACATTGGATTAGCTTCACAACGAAAAAGAACGGGGGAACGTTATGAGCATCATCAACACCCACGACATCACTTTGTACGGCGGTACAGGCGAATACGACATCATCCTGCGCCCGCTCTGCGACGACCATCTGCCGCTACTGTATAAATGGAACACTGACCCGGATGTATTGTACTGGAGCGACGGCGACGACGTGCAGGCGCACGACGCAGATACGGTACATAACATTTATGGAAAATCGTCACAAACCGGTTTTTGCTTTATCGTGGAGGTAAGCGGTTCTCCGGTTGGCGAATGCTGGCTGTGCAAGATGAACCTCAAGCGTATTTTGGAACTGCATCCGGACACAACGGATGTCCGTCGTATAGACATGGTGATCGGTGAAAAGGCATACTGGAACAAGGGGATCGGGACGGCGCTTGTCAGGATGCTGGTGGATTATGCGTATAACAGTGAGTATGTCGATGTTTTATATGGGATGACTTTCGACTTCAACGAACGAAGCCGCCGCGTCTTTGAAAAATGCGGTTTTCAGTTCGTTATGCGCGAAGCGCCAGCGGAAACGTCCGCGAAGGTAAGGGAAGAAGTGTTTTTACGGTTGACGCGGGCGGAGTACATCGGGTGCCGGCGGTTCACAGTCCCGCCCGAAAAGACCTTCGAACTACTTCTTACCGACATCCAGCCCAGCCAACTCTGGATCAGCGAGGGAAAGCTGTGGCTGGCCCGGGACTGGTTCAACCCTGCGGACAAAGCAACCTTCGACCCCATCCCCGTGAAGCTGTACAAAGACCGCTATCTGATGACCGACGGTCACACCCGCGCCGTATTGGCGAAACAAGCCGGATGGGAAACCGTGCCCGTCGCTTGGGATGATGATCCGTTCGACATGTTAGCCTACTCCCTGGATGTCGAGTGGTGCGACGAAGCCGGGATTTACAGCGCGGCGGATTTATCTGGGCGTATCGTTTCGCATAAAGATTATGAAACCTTATGGCGTAAGCGATGTCATTACTTGGAGATACCGCCGTCCTACGCCGCCATCGTTGCTCGGTATGGCGGTTTGGACGGACGCCGCAACGTGATAATCCTGACCGATAATACCATGCTGGAAGCCGCACAACTTATCCAGTCTGAAAGCGCTCTGTTTGTGAAAAAGATTGATATAATCAACCTTGACGACACGGATGATTATTCAACAATCTACACGCTTGCCCCCGATGATTTATTGATCCTTCATGTCGGGATCGAAAGCTGGACGGACAAGCACCGAAAAATGGCTCACGCATTTGACAAGCCCGAAGGTGTCGTCGCAAAGTACATTTGCATCCGTCCGACCGTTACCCCGAGAGCGTTATTGGAAGGCTTGAACACGCCATATGAAGTGACGGATGGCATGATTAAAAGATACGGAAATCTACCAACCGACAAGCCTGTCCGCGTCACATCGAAGCCCGGGAGTGACATCACTCTTACAACCTATGAACCATGGACGATCCCATACACGACCTACGCTCCGGGAGCGAATGCTTACCTGCCGCCCGCTGAGGTGTCATACAGTGTTCGCCCCGGTTCGGCTAACGGTGTAATCGTCGTGAACGTCACCGTTGGTGAGCTGCGGGTACACGCGGATTTGATCGATCCTTTCGGGCTTGTTGACGAGCCGGTCGTGCTAAGAGTAGAGAACGGTGAAATCATTGACATAACCGGCGGTATCATGGCTCAAAAGCTGAAAACGGAACTGTGGAAATTACCGGACAGTTGCAGAAAAATCGTGGAGCTTGGAATCGGCCTCTCGCGCATGACGTCGAGCGGCATCATCGGCATTGACGAAAGTATCGCCGGAACGTGCCATTTTGGTGTCGGCAGGGGTAGCGGCAACAATGCACCTATCCATTTGGATGTGGTTGTCAGCGAATTTTCAATAAACTAAGTTTTAGTGTTTTCATATCTGGCAATGCTCATTATAATGCGCATAATAACGCGGAAATGTACATAGTTTTATGTTTTACTAGGAGGTTTCTTAATGAAAATGATTTCAGAATATTTGCTCAGAGCAGCCGCAGATAACTACGGATTTGATAAGGCGTCGTGCCGTTTTATTGCCTATGGGCGCGAGAATAATAAATGGCTCTACACATTTGATATAAACCATAAACCCTACATAACAAAAATTCATTGTTGAGGATAATATGTCAACTATGTTTATCAATTATCTTAAATGTTCGGCCGAATTGACCCGGCAGGAGGGCGTAAAATCGCCGTGGGAATTTTCACATTTTTTTGCTATACTATTGTTTATAACTCGCTATGTGGGAGGTGAAACTCATATCAAAATGTGTGCTGATGAATATGTGCATGATTTATGATAATGCCAACCGTGTGTTGGTACAAGATAAAATCCATTCAAGATGGGCGGGCATTACTTTTCCCGGCGGGCATATTGATGATGGTGAGAGCATTTATGAATCAGCAATCCGCGAAGTAAAGGAAGAAACGGGCTTAACCATATCTAACTTAAAACAAGCAGGCTTGATTCATATGTTTAACACGGAAAGCCTAGAACGACGGATAATTTTCCTCTATAAAACTTCTTGTTTTGAAGGCGAAATGATAACCGAAACAGACGAAGGCAAGGTTTACTGGGTATCCCTAAACGAATTAGAAAATCTGAATCTTGCACCGAATGTGCGGGAATATTTCAAAGTATTTATGGATAATGACATAAACGAAGCATACATAACATCGAACAAAAGCTTTGCCTATTTACCCGAAAAATAAGCAGGGACGAGGGGAACGAATCACCCGCTTCATGGAAGCGTGTGACCCACTCTGACAGTTACCGCGTTGCGGTTAACTGTCCCGTGAGCGCTGCCGCGGGCTTCGCCGCCGATGAGGGCGATCCGTACGGCCGACAAGCCGCCGCGCTCCCCGCCGTGCGGATTGGACTCGCGCCGCCTTTCGCCCGTCCGTCGGGCTTCGTGTGAGCGCGCGGGGAAATATAAAAATCAAAACATATACGGAGGTTTCTTAATGCGAGTATACAACCGTTCATTCGACAATGATTCTAAAGAAATGCTGGCGTTCCTTGTCGATGACTACATCGACAGGCAGGATCATTACGTATGGTCGGCGACGCGGCTTGGTTGGCATGTGAGCAATCCGGCGAAGATGAAGGACAACGTTCATCTATGGTTTAACGGTATCGACGATTTAATAGGCTTCGCCATTTCCGAAAATGGAAACGCCGATTTCTTCGCAATGGCAAGGCGCGGGCATGAGTTTTTATACGGCGAGATAATAGAATGGGTTAAGGCGAATTGGAGCGATAAAAAAGGTGAACTCCGCACCGATGTGGATGAAAATCAGCAAATTCTAATGCGTGCCCTTGAAACGTCGGGCTTCAAAAAAGGCGGAGCCAACGCGGTTACAAGGCAATATGATTTATCCGCTATGAATTTATCCGCCCCGGTATTATCCGGCGGCACGGTAATCAAGGATATGGCCGCCTGCCCGAACGAATACGGCATAAGGTTACTTCGCAACAACGCATACAGCGGCAGGAACGAAGTTACCGAAGAAGATTTAGCCCGGCAGATAGAGGGGAACGATTGCATCCACTATTTCCCGCACCTTAACGTCTACGCCGAAAACCGCGACGGCTTCGTCGTGTCGGGTTGCGTCGGTTTGCCGGATTACAAAAGCAACCACGCGGAAATAGAAATAGTCTGCACGCACAGCGAACACCGCAGGAAAGGGTACGCGCAGGCCGTAATCATCGAATGTATGCGAAAACTCCGCGACGAGGGGATAAAGCACGCGTATATTAC
>Ga0209628_10003757_pt1 | contig 10749 bp, 8 predicted proteins | sample TergutCu122P4_FD_187285 | JGI IMG/M metagenome (GOLD analysis project Ga0209628, IMG submission 187285) | Cubitermes ugandensis P4 segment gut microbial communities from Kakamega Forest, Kenya - Cu122 P4 (SPAdes) (version 2) | ecosystem: Host-associated > Arthropoda: Insects > Digestive system >... | reverse complement strand
AACTTTGCACAATTTGATTATAATAGCGATGGGTATATCGACAATGTATTTGTTGTTTATGCCGGCTACAATGAAGCCGAAGGGGGAGTAAAAGCAACAGTCTGGCCGCATCGTTGGGCTGTTCAATCAAATAATTATTCCGGTTCTCTATCAAGTAGAACCTTTGACGGCAAAATAGTTAACGCATATGCCTGCACTTCTGAATTAAAAGGCAACTCAGGGAGTACAATGGCTGCCATTGGCACTTTTGTTCATGAATTTGGACATGTTGTCGGCTTGCCCGATTATTATCAAACAGATGATAGCAGCATTCCGGCGCTTGGCGCTTGGAGTGTTATGGCCAGTGGAAATTATAATAACCAGTCGCGCACACCGCCGGTTTATTCCGCTTACGATCGGTTCTTTCTCGGATGGTTTACACCGGAAGAACTCACTGTTACGGGGCAAAAAACGCTTTCACCGCTTGCACAAGTTACAACGCCGCCTGCCAATACAAACGGACAGGCATATTTGTTCGCTGCAAGCGCTCCTCATAATATGAATGGAGCGACGCCTAATCCCAACGAGTTTTTTATTCTGGAATATAGGGAAAAAACAGGCTGGGACGCCTATCTGCCGGCTGCAGGTATGTTTATTTGGCATATCGATTACAATGCCACTGCATGGTCACAAAATGTGGTTAATAATTATTCGGGAGTTGTTCCTCAAACGGCTGCCGACCACATGCGCGTATATATCGAACCGTTGAACAATTCGATAACCTATGCTCCATCCGCATTCACATCCGGAAACTTCAATCCTGTATTATGGAACGGCACGGATATTCAACGTCCGATTACCAATATTACCAAAAACGGTACAACAAGCATGACCTTCAACGTAACTTTCCCCGTTGCCGGACCGCCTGTGGCTACCGCTGCTACCAATGTACAACGCACTACATTTACGACAAACTGGAATCCTTCATCAGGAGCAGGCAGTTATCAATTAAGCGTTTATTATAAAAACGGCGCAACAAAAATGTATGACGGAGGCGGTTTCCAAGATAAAACGGTAAGCGGCGCTACCTGGTATGACGCCGCAGGATTGGATAGAACAAAGGCTACAATATGGTATTATACCGTGAAGGCTGTTAGTGGCGGCGTTCCTTCCGCCGAATCGAATGAAATTGCTGTGACGCTTGCTAACTTTGATGGAGTTAGTTGCGATAGCAAAAGCAATATTCAAGCAGGAGAAAATCCTACTTATTATTGGAGTATTAAATCAGATTTTTCACATTATGCAGAGTATTATCATTTAGCAGATATTGCAAAAGTTACAGGTTGTAGAATTAATATATACCAATTACAAAATAATTCGAGTAACCCCAATTATGCAAAAATTACGGTGAAAATTTGGAAAAAAGGTAATGATGGCTTGCCCGGCTCCGTTTTATATAGCGAAGATTTTGCTTTCAGCAAATTAAAAACAGGCATAAATGACCTTACATTTTCCACGCCTACGATTGTTCCTGCCGATTTTTTCATTGGTTATCAATATTATGTATCTCCTTCAAATCCGGATGTTTTTAATTTACTTTCAACAAATATAAGAGGTGTCGGAGGCTTAAATACTGCATATTTATATGATGTAAGTTGGGGTTGGTTTGCAATGAGTGACTACTATTATTCTAAAATTGACGGAGATTTTACAATGTCGTTCTATATTTTCCCCAACGTCTGCACCTTTGCACCCGAAGCATCCTTTACGGCAAATACGTCAAACAGTCCGGTTGTATTTACCAATACTTCTGTGGAAGCGCCGGGAACTGCATGGTATTGGGCTTTTGGAGACGGACAATCATCGACCGACAAGAACCCAACCCACGCTTATTCTGCAAAAGGAACTTATACGGTAACATTAACTGCCTCAAACCTTGTAGGCGAAAGTGTGAAATCTCAGCAAATTACGGTAAACTTTACCGCCCTCCCTGCCATTGCTCAGGAAGTGGATGCGAATATCTATCCGAATCCGGTGAAACGAGGCGAAACCTTAGTTATCCATTGCGATGAACTGCAAACGGGTTCTACGCTTTCGCTATATAATATTTCAGGTCAATTAGTTTTGAATGAGAAAATTACGGGAACAAATGTTCAAAAAACAATGGATTTTGCTCCCGGAATTTACCTGTTGCAAATAAAAAATCAAACCCAATCGTTTATACGGAAAATTATCATTAAATAATTGCATTGAAAGTCCGTCTGTTTATCAATTTCCACACGGTTTGGGGACAATCGGTTTATGTTACAGGCTCGTTACCCGAATTGGGTTTGTGGGATATTACCGCCGCAAAAGCGATGCAACCGGCAGGCGATGGGAATTGGTCGCTTGAATTGGATTTGCCCAACTGTCCGGTTCATTTCGAATACCGGTATTTCCTCAGTTCCAACAACCAACCGGTATTTGAAGAATGGCGCCGGAATCACAAACAAACCATCGCCGATACCCATCGAAGTTATCTGCTGATCGACTATTGGCAGAATCATCCGCAACATACGACTTCCTTTTCTTCGGCTTTCTACAAAAGTTGGTTTGCGCATCCCTGCAATAAGTTCGAGCGTGTCGTTAAATCAACGAAAAAATTGTGTATCAAAGTGTTGGCGTCCGACATAGAACGGAATCAAAGCGTGGCGATACTGGGAAATCAAACCGAACTGGGAAATTGGAATGTTGATAAAGCGCTGATTATGGATTGCGACCGGTTTCCCGAATGGTCGATAGAATTGGATGCAACAGCCCTCTCCTACCCTGTCGAATACAAATTCTGTATTATCGATAATGAAAGCAAAGCGCTGATTGAATGGGAAAAAGATGAAAACCGGATTTTGGATGACCCTCTGCTCGACGAGAACGAAACGGGCATCGTTTCCGGATTGAAGTTCCGGAAAGATTCGGTCGAATGGAAATGTGCCGGAACAGTGGTTCCGGTGTTTTCGCTCCGTTCAAAAACCAGTTTCGGCATTGGCGATTTCGGCGATTTAAAAAAGTGTATCGACTGGCTGAAGCTCACTTCGCAAAAAATTCTTCAAATCCTGCCCGTCAACGATACAACCCAAACGCATACCCTGACAGATTCGTATCCCTACAATACCATTTCGATTTATGCTCTACATCCTGTCTATCTGAATTTGAATGCACTGGGTGAATTGAACGCTACGGATAGAAAAGTATTTTACGAAAATAAACAGGCTGAATTGAATGCCTTGGAAGCGGTGGATTACGAACAGGTCGAGCAATTCAAATGGATGTTTTTCCGTGAAATATTTGCTCAGGATGGAAACAGAACGCTGCAATCGCCCGAATTTCTTGCTTTTTTTGATAAAAACAAAGAATGGCTGATTCCCTATTCTGCCTATTCGCTTTTGAGGGATAAATATCATACCTGCGATTTTCATTTATGGAAAGATTACAGCCGATACGACAAGGCGGCAATCGAAGCGTTTTGCCATCCCGATAAGCCGCATTATCAGAATATTGCGCTGTTTTACTACCTGCAATTCCATTTAGACAAACAATTATCCGAAGTTCGAGAATATGCCTATTCGCGGGGAATTGTTCTCAAAGGCGATATTCCGATTGGCATCAGCAAAACAAGCATCGAGGCATGGACGGAACCCGAAAATTTCAACTGCCAATACCAGACCGGCGCTCCGCCCGATGATTTTTCCAGCACCGGACAAAACTGGGGATTCCCGACCTACCATTGGGAACAGATGAAAGCCGACCATTATCAATGGTGGATCAAGCGTTTTCGGAAAATGACTGATTATTTCGACGCATTCCGCATCGACCATATCCTCGGCTTTTTCCGGATTTGGGAAATACCTGCCGACTCTGTTCAGGGACTTTTGGGCTGGTTCAGTCCCGCATTGCCTTTCAGCGAAGAAGAAATCCGAAACTCCGGTTTCAATTTTCAGTTGGAACGGTTTACGAATGCGCACATCAACGAGCAATTCCTGCCGGAACTGTTTGGCGAATATACGCAAGAAGCGACTCAGGTGTATTTGGATAGAACATCTTCGCGACATTTTGCTTTGAAAGAGCCGTTCAATACGCAACTGAAAATACAAACCTTTTTTTCGGGAAAAGAAGATAACAAGAGCCTGACAATTCAAAACGGACTGTTCGCCATTTGCAACGAAACGCTGTTCATCAAAGACAAACAGCAGCCGAATTGTTTTCATCCGCGCATCGCAGCTTCTCATTCTTATATCTACAAAGAATTGGATTCTGCCGATAGATATGCTTTCGATTATCTCTATCGAAATTATTTCTATCAACGCCACAATGATTTTTGGAAAGAGCAAGGCTACGAAAGATTGTTCCCGCTCATTTCATGTACCGACATGCTGGTATGCGGCGAAGACTTGGGGATGATTCCGGGCTGCGTTCCGGAAGTGATGCAAAAACTTCAGATTCTCAGTTTGGAGATAGAACGGATGCCCAAAGAATCGAACCGCGAATTTTCCGATTTGAATCACCTTCCCTATCTGTCGGTCTGTTCGACATCGACTCATGATATGCCAACCATCCGGATGGAATGGAAAGATAACAGAGAGAAAACGCAACGATATTACAATGAAGTTTTAAAGAGAGAGGGCGAGGCGCCGGATGATTGTTCGCCGGAAATATGTGAACAAATCCTGTATAATCATCTTCGCACAAATTCGATGTTGGTCATCATCCCCTTGCAAGACTGGTTTTCCATCTATGGAAAATTTCGGAGGTCGAACGAAAACAGCGAGAGGATAAATATTCCGGCAAATTCCAAACATTATTGGAGATACCGCATGCATCTGAATTTGGAGACGATGATAAATGAAGATGAATTAAACGGAAGAATCATTCGAATGATTAGAGAAACCCAACGATGATGAGCGGCTAATTTAACATTTTACACGAGCCGTTGAAAGAAGCGCCCGTTTCGATTTCAATATGCTTTGCAACAATCTCGCCTATGAATCGAACAGTAGCTTTTAAACTGGCAACTTCGTGTATCATGATATTTCCATTGATAATACCCATTAAATCGGTGTTCTGACAAAGAATGTTCCCATTAATTTCGGCTTGCGGCCCAACAATCACTTTTCCTGAACATTCAATATTGCCATCCAATTTCCCGTCGATGCGGAAATCTTCTTCAGCTTTGATATCTCCTTTCACATAAGTCCCTACTGCAAAGGCATTATGGGCGATCCCGGAAGATACAGTTTCCTTATTCTTCATAAAAATACTCATTTTAACGGCAAATATACGAATTATTTTGTTATAATTTCAATTTTTTTAGCTATTTTTGAACGCAAACAATAAAAAAACTTTTTTATTCATGGAATGCGTTGAACTGAAAAAAATGAACTTTTATGCTTATCATGGCGTGCTGGCTCAGGAGCGAATCATCGGGAATAACTACCGCATTGATTTGAAATTATTTCTCGACTTGAGCAAAGCCATTGCTTCCGATAAATTGGACGACACCATAAACTATGCCGCCGTTTTCAATTTAGTTAAAGAAGAAATGTCGATACCTTCGCAATTATTAGAACATGTTGCCGGACGGATTGTCGGGAAAATCAAAGAGAAATATCCAAACATTTCCAAAGTCAAACTTCGCCTTGCTAAAATCAATCCTCCTGTCGAAGGGGAGATTGAAGAAGCTGCGATTATTATTAAAGTACAACCCTAACAGGGTTTAAAACCCTGTTAGGGTTGGTATATCAAAAATTTAATATTTCACCTTTAACGAGGTTAGCACCTTTCTTGCCATATCGTCATTCGGATCTATATTCAAAATCTTTTTACAAAAATCTATCATGCTATTCGTATCATCCAGAGTCTGATAATACGAAACCAAATACTTATAAGCGCTAATAATGTCTTTGTTATTTTCGCCATTGGCATTATTGTTTTGCAGAATAGGAATAACTTCTTCAAAGAAAGGCTTTGCATAACCACCTATTTTCCCCGTTTTACTATCCTCAAACTTATCCAACAACGTATTAATATTGGCGCGCCATAGATACCCATGAGGCTTAGTGGGGAATCGTCGCACAACTTCGGCAAATGCAGAATCTCCTTTTTGCACATAATTTTTAAAAGCAACTTCATCCATCACCGCATCAGGGTTTGTAATATAATCGGATGCTACGGAAAAACAAGCTTGCCCATAAATAAAATAATCTCCTGCCTGCGCATTATCATCTAACTTCAAATATTTCTCGTAGTATGAAGCAGCCTCCGGATAGTTTCCCGAAAGAAAAGCGGCATTTCCCATTTCTTTATACAGTTCCGTTTTGGTAGAATCCAGCTCAAGCGCTTTCCGAAAAGATTCTATCGCCATTTTATGCTGCTTGACTTTCACAGCCAAATGACCATGCATAAAATAATCCAGATATATATGCCGTTCTTTGGGTGTCGTCGTCAAAAACCGGTTCATCTGCTCTAATCCCAAAGAATAATTCTCCATTTGGAAATTGCAATAAGCTTCGAGACGTTTCATCACCATATTGTCCGGGGCTTTGGATAATACAAATTTTATATGCTCCATGGCTTTGGGATATTGTTCCGTAAAATACAACAATTGTGCATAGCGTTCATGTTGCAGCAAAGGAACGCCCTGAATGGAAATAAATTTTTCATAAGCATTCAAAGCATCCTGATATCTTCCTGCTTCGCGGTTGATATCGCCTATCAAAGCGTAAGCCGGAATATAATTCGGGTCCAGAGCAATCAATTGATTCAGGTAGTTTAATGCCGCGGTCGGATTGATATCTTTATAAACCTGCGCACTTTTCAAATAAGCTACTTTGCTGGTCTTGTCGAAAAGAATGGCATTATCATACTTACCGCAAGCAGGTCCCACTTGCCCCTGTTTCATCAACATGTCGCCTTCAACCAAATAAATTCCGGGATATTTAATATTAATTTTCCGGGCTTTGTCCAGCGTGATAATAGCGTTGCCATAGTCGCCCGCATCCACATAAACTTCTGCAATTGCAGTTTGCACGGATGGGTCTTTTTTAGCAAAACCGGTAGCTTTTTTAAATAATTCTTCGGCTGCTTTGGTATTTCCTTTTTGCAGTTCCACTCTTCCCTGCCCTATATATCCGAACGGATATTCGGGAAGAGCCTCAATCGATTTCTGATAATAATAAGAAGCCGAATCTTCCTGATTGAGTTGGTGATAGGTTTGCCCCAAATAATAGTAATTCTCGGCTTGTTCGGGCGCTGACTGGTTTGTTTGCTGCAAAAAGAATATTTTAGCAGCATCGTAGAGTTCGGCTCTAAAATACTCAATCCCCTTCTCATTATTCGCGGCAAACACATTAGTTATAGCGAGGAAGAAAGCCCCTGCCGCAATAAACAATTTTATTTTATTCATTTTTTTCATTTGATATATTTTTTATTTTCTATTATTTTCATCAGGAAAGCCATCGACCCTCTTAACGGAACGATTCTGCGGATCGGACACAGCAGGTAATAAACCGGCTTTCAATATCACCATTTGCCCAATGTCGTGAGCAAGGAAAACACTGAACCCGGAAGATAAACCCGAACGCGGATCAGACAGCAACACATACACGGGTCGCCACAAAGGATAATTGTCGTTTTTAATATCGCCGGCATACGGAAGATAGGAATCGATTCGCATCAATCGAAGTTTATCCTGTAAGCCCGACGTTTTCCAGCGAACTTCATCGCTAATCAGGTTAAATCCTACAATGCCGATAGCGCCGGGCAGTTCGCCAACTTTTTCCATCAGTTCGGCGCTGCTATTCAAAGCATAGAGATTGGGGGATAACGATGCGCTTTTGGCAATCGAATCCACCACATAACGCAGAATGCCGGATTTGTTGCCGTCGAAAATCACACGAATCGTTCCAAGCTGAGAATCCGGATTAATTTGCCTCCATTCCGTGATTTCCCCCGTAAGAATTTTCTTCAGGGTTGGTAAAGCGATAATCGAATCGGGATTTGCCCTGTTGGCAATCAAGGCAATTCCATCGAAAGCTATCAGGAAACTTCGTACCATCATTTTTTTCTCCCGAACCGTTTGCTGTTCTTTTGCATTGAGGTCGCGCGTAGTAACAGCCAATCGCACCGAATCTTCCAATAACAGGCGAACGACTTCATTTTCAATGGCATAAATGGGATTGACGATTGCCGCATAATTGCTGTGCGCTTGAAATGCGTCTATTTCGGCATCCATCAGGTTTTTAAAATTTTCGTCGCAAGCAATGGGTATAATCCCCGAATTCAACGTATCGTTCCATTTATCGCTTTTCGGTTTCTGTTTGCATGAACCGAAAGGCAAGAGAAGGAAAAATACAAAACCGAGATATAAAAACTTTTTCATTTTTTTTTTGCTTACTTTTTTCAAATTTTAATAAAAGAAGGCTGTCTAAAAATTTTCACTTTCAGGCAGCCTTTTTTCTAAATGTTACTTATTCATTTCTTTGTACTATTTTTTTATAAGCCAAATGCACTCTGAACAGTCCATAAAGCCCTAACACAATTCCCAAGCCAATTCTAAATCCGCTTTGAATAAAACGGTTCATCAATGGCGTAAATAACAGTACCACACTGAAAGCGAGATAGAAAAGCGCCATCACACATTCAAAAATGAATAAACTTACTCTGACGAACGAATATTTGTCTGCTTTTTCAGAATCCATCGCTTTGCTGTTTTATTTTCTGTTTAATTATTCAATTTAAACGTAATGGGCAATGAGTAATACACAGCTACCGCAGTCCCATTTTGTTTTCCCGGAATCCATTTGGGCATTTTTTTCACTGCCCGCACGGCTTCTTTATCACAACTCGGATCGAAGCCTTTCACCACTTCAACTCCATCGACCGAACCATCCGGTCTGACAACAAACCGAAGGCTTACACGACCTTGAATGTTTCGCTCCTGAGCATCGACCGGATATATCAAATTATCCTGCAACCATTTCATTAAAGCGGCATCCCCACCGGGGAAAACTGGCATTACTTCCACACGATCGGGAATAACAGGCTTTGAAGTTTCTCCAATAATAGTAGCCTGTTGTTTTCCAACATCAACGACATCGACAGTTCCCTCCGGATCACCTGTAATGGTTGCAACCGAAATATCTGCTTTGCTTTCCGTTAATGCCTGTTGCGTTTGCATCAACTCCTCATTATTCACTTTGTCGTCCGGCGTAACTTTCGGCAAAGTAAAACCTATGGTAGGCTTCAATGAAGGCGGTGGAGGTACAACTTTGGCAACCGGCGTTTTATCAACCTCCTCCTGTGCAGTAAGGACAGTTGGATTCACAACGCCCGTTATAATAACTCCACCATCGGGAACCGACAGGGTTGATTTGATTACTCTCGGTAAAAAAATCAAACCCAACGCAAAAACAGTGATTATAAACAACGCTTGTAAATGGCGATCAGAAGATTCTTCTCTTTGCACATAAGCGCCGTATTCCTTGTTTCTTCCTTCAAAAACAAGTGATAACCACTTTTCCGAATTTAAAAGATCTCCTTGCATAACAATTCAGTTTTTAATTAGTCGTAAATTACTTCTTACTCTCGTTTTTCAACGCATCTACTGTATTACGTGACAATTCAGTCGGGCTTAATCATAACAGTAAGAGCAATTTTTTTTAATGTATTTACTGAATTTCCGCTGTTCTTTGCTTTTTAAGGATTGCTTCGGGCGATAGCCCGAAGCAATGACAAATCAATTTAATTTTGCAACTTGAATCTCACAGGCACTTGATAATATACATATACCGGATTCCCATTTTGTTTGCCTGGAGTAAATTTGGGCAACTTTTTCACTTTAGCCACGGCTTCCCTGTCGCAACTCGGATCCAAGCCTTTCACTACTTCAACATTAGCAACCGAGCCGTCGGGTTGAACAACAAATCGCAAGTGTACCGTACCCTGAATGCCCTGCTCCTGAGCAATGGTCGGATACTGAATATTATCCTGCAACCACTTCAATAAAGCGCCATCGCCACCCGGAAACTCCGGCATCACTTCCACATGATTGAATACTGTAGGTTTTTCCGGTTCGGCAGTTATCACTTTATGCTCCGTCAAATCTGCAATGTCAACTGTTCCACCCGGATTTCCTTCAACCGTTGCAACAGAAATATCTGCTTTGTTTTCAGTCAACTCCTGCTGACTCTTTATCAGTTCCTCATCCTTAATATTCTCATCTTTCGTAACCACCGGAGGCGTGAAAGCTACCGTAGCTTTTAATTCCGGAGGAGGAGGCACTTCAATCTGTTTAATTTGATTTTCTTCGGGAACTTCCTGTTTTAAGTCAACGTTACTCAAATTCACATCGGTCACTTGTCCAATATCCTTTGGAGCAGGCAAAACCGATTTGATTAGCTCCGGTAAAAAAATCAAACTCAAAGTAACAATCGTGATTAAAACCATAGCCTTCAAATGCCGGTCGGAAGATTCTTCCCGATGTACATAAGCGCCATATTCCTTGTTTTTTCCTTCAAAAACAAGCGCTAACCATCTTTGCGAATTTAAATCTAAATCACCACTTGCCATAATCTTTTAGTTTTTTATTGGTTAATAAATCATTTTTTTGCGTTTTTAGCCAAGTCACTCCGCTGTTTATCAGACAGGTAATCGGGATTACCTGTTTTCGTATAAAGCAGATAACGTTCGCCTTCCGCAATATCAACAATCGCATAAGTACCAATGTTGGTAACCAAC
>Ga0209628_10003754_pt1 | contig 10751 bp, 12 predicted proteins | sample TergutCu122P4_FD_187285 | JGI IMG/M metagenome (GOLD analysis project Ga0209628, IMG submission 187285) | Cubitermes ugandensis P4 segment gut microbial communities from Kakamega Forest, Kenya - Cu122 P4 (SPAdes) (version 2) | ecosystem: Host-associated > Arthropoda: Insects > Digestive system... | reverse complement strand
GATGTGCTTACAGCCGTTCGTTTCCTGCTCAAACAGGAAGTGAAGACAATCATTACGGAGCCAAATCCTGATAATCTGCGACGTCGAATGACAGAAAACGACATCGACATCCTGCTGTTGGACATGAATTTCAACAGTAAAATAAATACCGGAAATGAAGGGCTTTACTGGCTGCGGCAAGTCAAGTCGTGGGGCGTCAAAGCACAGGTCATCATGATTACGGCGTATGCCGATATCGACTTGGCTGTCAAGTGCCTGAAAGAAGGGGCGGCTGATTTTTTAGTCAAACCGTGGCGTAACGAACAACTGATCGCTACATTGACCGAGACAATCGAAAAACAATCACCCACCACCAAGAATAACGCAAAAGCAAAAGACAAAAAGCAACAGATCGAAATCGTCGGCGAATCGGAAGTCATGCAAAACCTTTTTCAGAAATTGGAAAAGATCGCACCCACCGATGCCAATGTATTGATTCTCGGCGAAAACGGTACCGGAAAGGACTTAATCGCCCACGCTATCTATCAGATGTCGCTCCGCAAAGACAAACCGTATATCAAGGTCGATGTTGGCGCACTTACGGATACGCTGTTCGAAAGCGAGTTGTTCGGCCATAAAAAAGGCGCTTTTACCGATGCCCGCGACGACCGCAAGGGATTAATCGAAGAAGCCAACGACGGGACGCTGTTCTTGGACGAAATCGGCAATATCGCCCTTCAGCAACAAGCCAAATTGCTTACCGTGTTGCAAAACCGTCAGGTGACACGTCTGGGAACCAATACGCCCATCCCCGTCAATCTGCGATTGATTACGGCTACCAATGTTTCGCTGGCCGAATTGTCGAACGAACGCCGTTTCCGGAAAGACTTGATATACAGGATTAATACGGTCGAACTTACCGTTCCGCCGTTACGCGAACGGGGGAGTGATATATTACTGCTTACCAACCATTTCCTTTCCATGTATACCCAAAAATACATGAAGCCTGAAAGAAAACTTTCCGACTTGGCCAAACAAAAACTGATGCAATATAACTATCCGGGCAATGTGCGCGAGTTGCAGTATGCCATCGAACGTGCTGTGATTATGGCGGATAGTGATATGCTGAACGGCGATGACATCGTTTTTTCGCCCATCGAACAAAAATCGAACGAAATATCTGCCCTGCAGATAGGCAATTTAGGCGATTTGCAACGGGCTGCTATCCAGCAAGTTGTTGATAAATACAATGGTAACATTTCGAAAGCAGCCCGCGAACTCGGACTTACCCGCACCGCATTGTACCGGCGATTGGAAAAATTTGAAATATGAAACGAAGCATACTTTCTTGTCACATCCAATTATCAATAAAAAATTCTCTTAATTCTTAATTTTTAATTCTTAATTGTTGTTTTATGAGAACCCGCTTTTTTTTAGTTGTTTTGTTTACGCTAACGCTGCTATCGGGAGGCGCTGTTGTGTATTTCTTTGGAAAAGAAGATCTTCCGCTAACGATTTTGTGCGTTCTTGCTACCCTGTTATTATTTTATCAAACAGTACAGTATATTTTTAAATTATTTCGCGATATCGACGATTTTGTGGAAGCCGTCAGGTATCGTGATTTTTCCAAAAAATATCCGGAAGAAGGACGCAAACGAAACAATCTGTACCGCTATTTCAACGCCATCAGCGATACGTTTCTCGCCATGAGCAGCGAAAAAGAAGCGCAACAGCAATACCTGAAACGGATTTTGGAGTTGGTCAATACCGGAATTCTGGCGTACGATATGGATACGCTGGACACACTTTGGATGAATGATTCGTTCAAAACCATGTTTCAGATTCCGTATGTAAAAAATATCAACTGGCTGCAAAAACGCCATCCCATCCTGTATCAGGAATTGAAAGAAATGCAGTTAGGCGACAACCACCTGACTACGATGAATATAGGCAATCGTGCAATTAAGATGCTAAGCAATGCCTCTACCTTTCAGACCGGAGGGAAAACCTACTTTTTGATTGCATTTCATAATATCAGCGCCACGTTGGAAGAAGTCGAATCGAGCGCATGGAAAGGCCTGCTCAATGTGATGACACACGAGATCATGAACTCAATCGCTCCGGTGGCTTCGTTGGCCGATACGTTGAAAAAACGTATGGAACGCATGAAAGAAGAAATGAAATTGGATGAATCGTCGGATTTTGAAGATATGGAATCGGCTATGGAAACGATTCGCCGACGCAGCGAAGGACTGCTGCGGTTTGCCAATACATACCGCAACTTGAGCAAGAACATTGTCCCTGAAATTCAGCCGGTTAATTTGCACGATTTGATTAATTCCATCTATCGCCTCATGCGACCCACTCTCGAACAAAAGGATATCCTGCTCGAAATCAGGCTCGATAATTCAACGCCAATTGCACAAATCGACCGGAATCTGATCGAACAGGTTGTCATCAACTTTATTACTAATGCTACGCATGCCGTCAAGGATAGCGAAGATCCCCGTATCATTCTTATTTCGGGCACAAAAGACGAACAACCCTATTTCTCTGTAGTAGATAATGGATGCGGCATCCCGCCGGAAATACAGGAAAAAATGTTTATCCCATTTTTCAGCACGAAGAAAAGTGGTACCGGCATCGGATTAAGCCTTTCGCGCGAAATCGTCAAGATGAACAACGGAACGTTGCAGGTGCAAACAAAGGAAGACGAGGGAAGCGCCTTTACGGTCACATTTTTAAAGAGTTAAACAATTAATTGATTTGTAACAATGAAGAATCCGATTCAGATGATTAAACAGTGCGTCGAGAAGGATGAACCCTTTTTCCTGCTCCGCGGCCAGGATATCTGCGCCTTACCTGCCATCAAGGCATACTACGAAGCCATTATTGGCAAAGTGCAAGACCCCTATTTCATCGAAGAAATCGAGGAAATCATGAAAGACTTCCAAGCCTACCTCGATGAACAGGAGACGCATATTCCGGACTAAATTAATTGAGAATTGAGAATTGAGAATTGAGAATGAAAAATGAACCTCCCCCTGCCCCCTCCAAAGGGGGACAGTACGCATCTATCCCCCTCTGGAGGTGATGACAGTTCCGTACAAAGCAATTGGACAGTACGCACCTATCCCCCTCTGGAGGTGATGACAGTTCCGTACAAAGCAATTGGACAATACGCATCTATCCCCCTCTGGAGGGGGCAGGGGGAGGTCTAACTTAATATTTTGACAGTAAATCCCTTTACGCCCTTTGTGGTAAGAAAATGATAAAAGACTCATACAAAACAATTAAAGCAATTTCCGAAGGTTATTATTCGGAAAAACGAAGCCGTTTTATCGCATACGCCATTCCCGTAAAGACAGCCGACGAAGTAAAAGACTGGCTATCCAAATTCCGAAAAAAATATTACGACGCTAACCACCTCTGCTGGGCATATATGCTTGGCCCGGAACGCAATGAATTTCGTTCGAACGACGACGGTGAACCATCTTCAACAGCAGGAAAACCGATCCTCGGACAGATTAATTCGAACAGTCTGACCGATATCCTGATTATCGTAATCCGTTATTTCGGCGGCATCGAACTGGGCACAAGCGGATTAACCGCCGCTTATCGCACAGCCGCCGCCGAAGCGATAGCCTCCGCAAGTATCGAGGAACGCACCGTCGACGAAGACATCCAAATCACATTTGATTATCCCAACCTGAACAGCGTCATGCGAATCGTCAAAGAGTTGAAACCCGAAATCCTGTCCCAATCATTCGAAATGACCTGCCACATAACCCTCCGCATCCGCAAAAGCCAATCCAACGAACTCAAAAACCGACTCTCAAAAGTAGAAAGCCTTGAAATTCAATGACCACATCCCTGCTTGAAAGCAATTTTTAATTATTTCGATTAATCAGATTTACAACTACTTTCACCATGATATCTTTCTCTTCTGTCCGACTTTCAGCAACCATCAACGTAAGGGCAACTAACGTATTATTTTCTATCAACCTTGAGCCGTTTTTCTTATACAAGATGCCGTTTTTCTCTAAAAACCATAGAAAAAGAAAAGCCGCAATCCTTTTGTTTCCATCGCTGAACGAATGATTTTTAACAACAAGATAGAGTAGCATCGCCGCCTTTTCTTCGACACTTGGATACAGATCATTGCCATCGAAAGTCTGATAAATGGTATTTATCGAACTTTGAAATGATTGGTCTTTTTCGTTGCCGAATAGTCCGCCGCTTCCGAACTTTTGCCGAAGGGTTTCGATTGCTTCCATAGCATTTTCGTATGTTGCACGATAAGAAGCGTCTTTTGTCGTTTCATTTATTTCAAGCGACTGATAATCATATCTGTCCAATGTGTCTAATGCGTAGGTGTAATCGGTAATTACTTTCAGCAATCCGGTGGCTTCGTCAGCAGTCAGACTTTGCGTATGTAGCACATTTGATAACAATTTGACTGTTTGCTTCAGATCTTCCAATTGTTCGAGTTTGGCGCGTTGATTTATCACATAACCTTTTATGATATAATCTTTTAAAACCCTATTTGCCCAGATGCGAAATTGGGTGCCTCTGATAGTATTGACTCGATAACCTACAGCAATAATCATATCCAAATTAAAAAAGACTAATTCTCTGGAGACTTCTCTTTTTCCTTCATTTCGAACTGTTCGGAATTTCCGAACAGTTGTATCTTCCTCTAATTCACGAGTTTTGTATATATGTTTGACATGTTCGCTAATATTCGCCTTACTCGAATCAAATAAAACTACCATTTGTGCCTGCGTCAGCCAAATCGTTTCTTTTTCTAATCGCACATCCAAATTGATTGTGCCATCTGCTGTTTGATACAGAATGATTTCCCCTCTATCCATAGAAAATAATTTTTGTGTGCAAAATTACAGGATATTATTTAATCAGCAACACCCCGTCTCACAATTACATCCTTGTTTTTCAGCGTAAACCGTTATGCTATAAATGATTGGGGGATTTGCTCTTAACACTGCAATTTCTTCTGTTGACAGGTAGTTTGCCAGAATATCGTCGGGCAGCAAAATCGGGTTTTCTTTTTGAATGGTAATATTTTGAAAACCTGCCTGTTCGATAAAAGCCAGATAATCGTTTTTCTGACTTGCTCCTGCAACGCATCCGGCATACATCTCGGCGGCTAATTGCAATTGGGGAGGCAGTTCGCCCGTAAGTACGATATCCGAAATGCTGAAATGTCCGCCGACTTTCAATACCCTGTAAATTTCCTTGAAAACTGCCGGTTTGTTCGGCACAAGGTTAAGCACACAGTTACTGACAATTACATCGGCTACATTATCGTTGACAGGCATATGATCAATATCCCCTTGGCGAAACTCCACATTGTTGAAACCGCGTTTCTCGGCATTTAGCCTGGCTTTTTCAATCATGGCAGGCGTGAAATCGATACCAATCACCTTTCCCGTTTCGCCTGTTTCGGCACGGGAAATAAAGCAATCGTTGCCTGCACCGCTCCCTAAATCGATCACCACATCGCCTCTTTTGATTTTGGCAAACTGCGTGGGAAGCCCACACCCCAAGCCTAAATCGGCATCGGGATTATAGCCTTCTAACTGGCTATAATCTTCGCTCATAATATTATACACTTCAGTCGAGCAACTGCCCGAACCGCAACACGAACACGAGGCTGTGTTCCTGTCCTGTAAAGCAATTTCACCATATTTTTGCTTTACCATTTCTTTGATTTGAATTTCGTTTGTCATTGTTTAATGTTTTAATAATTATTTTATTTCCAAGCTATTACGACTGTATTTCCTGTCGATAATTCGTTTACGTTGTTTATCCATTGAATTTCGCTTTGCGCTTTGGTTTTCAGAAACGGGTTGGTGGTGGTCGTAAGCAAAAGACTTGCATTGACCACCCACCATTTATTTGAAATTCCTGCTCGACGTAAATCCTGTTGCAAGCGTTCCGCCTCGAAAACAGGGGTGGCTTCGGGAAGGGTTACGATGACTACTTCGGTTTCCTTTTCGTCGCGCAATCGAGGAAGCAGATTTTTTACGGCTGGGCTGATGTTGCCCTGTGTGCGCTCAACTTCGTGGTGGTAACTTAGGGTAGCGTCCAACAAAAGTAACGTGTGTCCGGTAGGTGCGGTGTCGATGACTACTACTTGATTATCGGCTTTGGCGACAATCTCGGCAAAAGCATTGAACACTGCGATTTCCTGTGTACATGGCGAACGTAAATCTTCTTCGATATAACTCAAATCAGCATCACCCATTGTTTGGCGGGCTTTGTTTAAGATTTTCTGTTGATATTCGGTTAAAACGACTTTTTCGTCTATATGGCTGACTGTGATGCCGTCTGCTTTTATGTCAATGGCCGCAAGATGATTGGCAGGGTCGGTCGTAGTTAATAATACTTTTTCGCCTTTCGCTGCTAATCCCTTTGCAATATTTACTGCAATGGTTGTTTTCCCTACACCGCCTTTTCCCATTGTGAAAATAACACGCTTACCCGATATGTGTAAATCATCAATCAAATCGGCAAGGGTTCTGAATTGGTTGAGTAAGGTAGTTTTTTTGCACGCAGATGACACAGATTTGACTGATTTACGCTGATTTTCATAAATGTTAATATCGGCAGTCAGCATGTTACGGATATTCTCAATTCCTGTCATATTGTAGGAACGCAAAGGCACATAGTAGATTTGCATGTTTGATAACGCTTCGGGACAATTTTTCAGTGCGTCCTGTTGTCTGTTGTACAAGGCTTTTGAAATAATATCGGCGGGATCGTAATTCTCTAATAATCCGTTAATAATTAGGTGGTGCGACTGTATTTTGAGGTCGGAAAGTTCGTCTGCGGAGCGTTCGGCTTCTTTGAGTGGGCTTTCTTCAGGGCGGCTCACTAAAAAGAGGCTTGTTTTTTGAGGGTCTGAAAGATTGGCAACCGCTTGTTTGTAAATCTCTTTGCGGCTTTCCAAACCCGAAAGTTGCCCAAGGCACGAGGCGCCTGTTGTATTTTCGGCAATAAATGTATCCCACGCCGAAGGCAGTTGCAACATACGCAAGGTATGGCCTGTGGGAGCGGTGTCGAAAATGATATGGTCGTAACTTATGCGTTTTTCTTCGTTCGTGATGATGTCTGAAAACTCGTTGAATGCTGCGACTTCAACAGTGCACGAGCCTGATAATTGTTCTTCCATATTGGCAATAACGCTTCCGGGCAGTTTGCCGCGATAAGGTGCAATAATCGTCTCGCGGTATTCGGCGGCGGCTTGTTCGGGGTCGAGATTGACAACGGTCAGGTTAGGGACTTCTTTGATAATGGTTCCTTTATTGTTTAAATCCAAACCGAAAACGTCCTGTAAATTTGAGGCGGGATCGGTGCTGACCAACAGTATTTTTTTACCGCTGTCGGCTAAATTTACTGCCGTAGAGCATGCTAACGATGTTTTGCCTACTCCACCTTTACCTGTAAAAAAAATGTATTTCGGAAATTGTTGTTCCGCAGGGTTAAATTTTATCATAGTTGTTTGATTGTTGAAGCCATTATTATACTGCTGGCGCGAGTTTATAACTCGTGCCATTCCTTTTTTTTGGGTCACGGATTACAAATCCGCGCCAGCGGTTCGTTGTGCGTAATGTCTCTATAATGAAAGACCGAGCCATTCAGCAATCTGTTGGTTGGTTGGGTATGAGCCTGTGATTACAATTTCACCGTCGACCGTAGTAACAGGCAATTTTTCAGCACCTTCTTTCATTAAAAATTCGTTAATAACTTTATTATCTACATACACTTGCGGATTATCTCGCAAGTTGTAACGCTCAATAATAATGCCTTTGCGTTTCAGGGTCTCTACTACAACGGCAATGCGCATCAATTCGGGGTCAATGTTTACGCCGCACAAGCCTGTCGGGCAACAAAGAGCTGGGTCGTAAATGATTACTTTCTTCATTTTTTTGATATTTATATGTTAAACAATGCTTTGATTTCTTTTTCGGAAGGCACGTAGCCTTTGATTTTTACTTCGCCATTAACCATTACGGCAGGCAATGCCATAAGAGAATATTTTTTCATTTATACTTGGATGTAATGAGATTACATGCTTCGTTTCATTTTATTTATAAAATTTTCGTTTGAGCCAGAAGGCTACATTTACTAAAAGGATAAGGGCCGGTACTTCTACCAAGGGGCCAATAACACCCGCAAAAGCCTGTCCGCTATGGATGCCGAAAACACCAATCGCAACAGCAATAGCCAATTCAAAATTATTACCGGCGGCGGTGAATGATACAGATGCATTCTGCTCATAATTCGCACCCATTTTCTTGGTAATAAAGAAACTGACCAAGAACATCAGTCCAAAATAGATAAGTAACGGAATAGCAATACGCACCACATCCAACGGAATTTGTACGATTAATTGTCCTTTGAGACTGAACATCAATACGATTGTAAACAGAAGAGCGATTAGTGTAATCGGTGAAATTACGGGTACGAATTTGTTCCAAAACCAATCTTCGCCCTTCAACTTCATCAAAATAATGTGGCTCAACAAACCTGCTGCAAAGGGAATACCCAAATAGATACCTACGCTCTTGGCAATTTCGCCAATGGTAATGTTGACCTCCTCTGCCGAAACACCGAATAAGGGGAGGCATATCGACACAAAGAAATATACGTAAATACTGTAAAATATTACTTGGAAAATGCTGTTCAGGGCAACCAATCCCGCTGCATATTCGCGGCTACCGCCTGCAAGTTCGTTCCACACAATGACCATGGCGATACATCGTGCCGAACCAATCAGTATCAGTCCAACCATATATTCGGGATAGTCGCGCAGGAACAGTACTGCTAAAGCAAACATCAATAAGGGACCTATGATCCAGTTCAACAGCAATGATGCGCTCAATATTTTTGTATTGCGAAACACGCTTCCCATTTGATTGTAACGTACTTTTGCCAAAGGCGGGTACATCATCAGAATCAGCCCGATTGCCAATGGAATGTTGGTGGTTCCACTCGACATGGCGTCAATGCCATTGGCTACTGAAGGGAAGAAATACCCGACAGACACCCCCAAAGCCATTGCTAAGAATATCCAAAGGGTAAGGTAACGGTCTAAAAAACTTAATTGCTTACGATTCATTTTTAAATAGTTATAAGAAAATAAAATCCTAAAACAATTAATGTAATACCGCCTGCAAATTTAATACCGACAGCAAATTTTGTCATCAAATTTGCTATTTTCCCAAATCCCAGTCCAACGCCAAGCATGGTAGCCGCAACTGTAACTCCGTAACCCAATGCATAAAAAAACAGCAACAAGACCCCCCACAAAGTACCACCTTTTACGAATGATGCAGCCGCTACTATTGGAAAAATTGGGTTACAACAGATATTCGAGAGAACTGAAAGCCCTCCAACGACCAGGCCGAATACAACCGCACTTGCCATTCCCGCCTTTTTATTCTGAATGTTAAACGATATTCCCGTAACTTTGAACGGTAGAATATCAAGGATATAAGTCCCAAAAAGAATGAAAATGATGCCCGCACCAATCTTCCAATAATTACCCATAACCGTGCTGAATATTTCACTTGCAAAGCCAATTAAATAACCGATGACAGACATAGAAACAACCGAGCCAACAAGAAAAAATAAGCTGCTTACAACAACTGTATTTGTTTTACTTGTTGTCCCCAGTGCGCCGGTATACCCTGTTATTGCTCCAATAACGGCATAATTGCAGGCACAGGTGAAAACACTGATAATACCAAGCAGGAAAACCGCTGCAAGAACAAGTACCCCCACTTGGTCAGCACTTACAAGCGAATGAACCCACTCGTTCATTATTTATTGGTTTCGGGTTGCGCACTGCAAGATGTGCTTTCTGCCGGACTTGGTTGTGCACAACATGACGATTTTGTTAAGGAAACCGAAACCGTTTGAGGGCAACAAGCGGCATTTTCCGGAGCAGGGCAACAAGTTTCTGTCTTTGCATTACTTTTACTGACCACCTTTGCCGCAATTATCGTTCCGGCTGATAGAATGATGATGCAAAAAATCAACATTTTCCATAGCCGACCTTTGCTCTTTGGCTTGCAGCAACCATCGCTGCAATCGCAATTTTGATTTGATTTTTTAAGATTTCTCATTTTTAAAAAATTTTAATTTATTGATAATAACGTTGTTTTGTTTTCAATTCGTGCATTTGCGAACCATTCGTGTTTCGTAATATGACGAATTATAAGGGTAAAAATTTTTATTTGCAACATTCTTCGATCTTTATTTCAGTCAGTAATGATTCAAACATTTTTTTTGCCATTGCCCAACATTCCTGATTGATGCAATATTTTACATTGGGTAGTGTAATGGTTCCCTGTATCAAACCGGCATCTTTCAATTCGTTCAAATGTTGCGACAGGGTACTTTTGGCAATGGGCAGAATTTCAGACATATCGCCGTGATAACAGCAGGTCTGATTGGCCAACAGTTGCAAAATAGCCACCCGGATCGGATGTCCTAATGCCTTGGCAAAACGTGCCAACTGCACCTGCTCGTCTGTTAATTTTTCCTTTGCCATATCGAAATTCAATAATTCGTTCGCAAAGATACGAACAGTTTTTGAATTGGCAATGTTTTTTTAGAAAAAAAATGCCAACATGAAGGGGCTTCTGAAAATTCACTTTATCACACTCTCGTCATTGCGGACTTGATCCGCAATCCCCTGAAAACAAAGAGATACCGAAATAAATTCGGTATGACGTGAAGGG